>Ga0315296_10000368_pt1 | contig 41682 bp, 48 predicted proteins | sample YL17G14_18_MG_FD_203921 | JGI IMG/M metagenome (GOLD analysis project Ga0315296, IMG submission 203921) | Sediment microbial communities from Yellowstone Lake, YNP, Wyoming, USA - YL17G14_18 | ecosystem: Environmental > Aquatic > Freshwater > Lake > Sediment | place: USA: Wyoming | collected... | reverse complement strand
CAAACAGGCAGAGGCTAAGATCCATGGTGAAGGGTGGTTGAAGCGTTGAGGGAGGGTATCCCTAAAAGCGCAGTCAAACTCTTAGTGGAGCAGTGCCAGAAGCTAAGCGTGGAGACTGGAAGGCCAGCCGCAGAAATTTTAAGGGAGTACTTGGAGTTGATGAAGAAGTATGCCGACTTCTTCTTCAGCAGGCCATGGCCCGAAAAGCTGGACAAGCAGGCTGACCTAAGCGATGAGGATGGGAAATTCATTGAGGGTGGAGGAAGCCATGAGGAGAGGTGTGAGCGCTTCACCCTCGTGTGTTTGAGGAGGAATATGAGCGTGGAGGGCTTTGACTCTGAGGGCTTCCTTGAGGATTTCAAATTTTATGGCGGCATGGAGTGCTGGAACTGTCCAGTTTGGGAGGCTACTGAGCTTAGGAAGGAAGTGGAGCTTTATGAAAAACGTAGAAGGGAGATTGAGGATGCAATGAAAGGAGAGAATCCCTCATGGGTTGTTGAGAGGATGTATGAAGACCTTAACCTGCCAGATGTTGTGAGGGAGGATAGGATGCGGCTTGTTAAACTCAGATTTTTTGAGGAGGATGGAGGCGCCAGGGGAAAAAGCTGTGAGGTTAAGAACAAGTATAAGTGTCCCTACGGTGAGGAGTCTGAGCAGCTCATAGAAGATGGCAGGTTGGTTAGGGCTTTGTGGAGGCTTATAGAGTGGTATGACAACCACTGGAATCCCAGCCACACGTTTAGGCCTGCGGAGAGCGAGATGAAGTGGTACCATTACGATGAGCCAAGCGTAATAGATGTGACAAGCTATGAGGATATCCTAAAGGCCATTGATGATGGGAGGATTGAGAAGATAAAGGAGGAGTATGAGAGATACATGAGGGAAACGGGGGCGCATGGAGGCTAGGATGCCAATAGGAGTGTTAATGCCGAAATTTTTTGGTTTTTGTCCTTTGCTTTTTAGAGAAGGCTCACCGAGAAGCCCACCCTATCTTGTAGGGTGGATGAATCGTGCGCAGTCTCTCGGCTTAACCGCCGTAGAAGCCCATTCCCTTCATTCAGGGGTGGGAGTAGTCACATTGTCATGAGGCATCCGCTTGAAAAGCGCGCACAGAACCATGTTGGGGACCCTATTCTAGGAACGTTTCAGATACTCTAAAAGGGGAAAAAGTAGAAACGTATATAAGTGTATTTTTCTACTTTTCTCTTGGTGGAGAAATTGACCACAACCATAAAAATTGAAGATGCAAAGAAGGAAAAACTCGACAAGTTCCTCGCCTCCCTATTGCTTCAAGAAGGCGTAAAAATAACCCTACAAGAAGCAATCGGACTGATGGTGGATTATGCCCTCGAAAACGAAGAAGAATTCATCAAAAGACTTAAAGAATTACCTCCCTTAGAAGAGGATCCGGCATGGAAAGCTCTAGAAAACCCTATGCACTGGGGAATAAAAGACTCGTCAAAGAGAATAGACGAATTCCTCTACGGGAGATAAAACCATGGCCGTATTTATTGACACAGGCATCTTTGTTGCCCTAAGAAACGCTGACGACGAATTTCACATAAGAAGCAAGGAACTGATGAAAAGGGCGTTGAAGGGCGAGTTCGGCGGAGTGTTTACGTCAGACTACGTGATAGATGAGGCAATAACAACGGCACTAGTGAGAACAAGAAGACACGACTTAGCCGTAGACCTTGGCAAATACATCATCGAATCGCCAAGGATCGCAAAATTGTGGACCACAGAAGACACTTTTGATGTGGCATGGAAAAAATTTCAAACATTCAAGGATAAACCCCTAAGCTTCTCCGACTGCGTATCATTAGCTCTCATGGAGAAAAAACGCATCAAACAAATCATAAGCTTCGACTCGGGCTTCAACGGACTAACTCAGAGAATATATTAACCAATTTCCAAGTATTTCAATTAAAAGAAGTGTTAATGCAAAATGCTAGAGTAACTTCTCCATCTCTTCGATGACGATTCGAGCGTTTTCAGTCGCTTCCTTCGCGTCTTCTTTCGTTGCAAAGAAATCCAACTCGTACAAATCTTCGTGTCTGAGCTCCCTGAACCTGTCCAGCAAATCAACTACTTCACGGTTCAGCTTTTTTCTGTCAACATACTTTTCCTCCAAGTATCTTGCAACGCAGTAATGGCTTTTCTCCCTGAAACCGTCCTTCAAAAGCAATGACCGAGCAGCATGAAACATAGCTGAATAGGAGGAAACCAGACAACTGTCAAAAAGTCCATAATCAAAATTCTTTTGAGCCTCATCTAACCATCTTCTAGCTTTCTTCATACTCTTCAATGCTTTTTCTTTCGATGGCAATGTCTTCCTTATCAAACCCTTCTGAAAGCATCTATCTAGCTCACTCAACTGCCTCACCATATAGCGTCATGGAACCAAAAACCAGAGAATAGTAGAAAATCGGGTCTTCTTTTTTCAGTCTATCAATCCTTTCTGGGGTAAGAATCAATATCTGAACATTTCTACCCAAAATCTTTCTTACATCGTTCGATACAGCTGCCACCTTTCTCTCACCTGGGTGTTTACGTACTTTTATCCAAACATCCAGATCACTATCTTCATTATTACTTCCATTTGACCATGAACCATATGCTCCAGCACCGAGAGCCTCTATCTTCTTTAACATTTTTATGATGTTTTTTTCTTTCAGCTTCTTCAGATTGAACAATATTTTCAGCGCACGTACGTATGGGTTTGACATGTCAACAACATCTTCCTTGAAGAAATCGTTTCTTGCAAGAATTCTCAGAGTTCTACTCACGTGAGCGGGGCTCAACTTCAAATGTTTCGCCAGTTCCCTCACTTTTATCTTCTCAGTTGGGTTACTCAAGACGTACTCTATTATCCTTTCTCTTTCTCTTGAAAAGAGTGTTGCCATAGAGTAAACATGTTGTTTACTATTTATAAACATGTTGTTCCCTTTTAGACAACAAAAACTCGCACGCGTTAGCCGACTTCGACAAGAATGACATTATAAATATCTTGGACATCGCAACGATTGCAAAAGACTACGGAAAAACTCTCTAACCCACGAGTAATGCTCTCCACCAAACTCTCAGCTTCAATGATTGCCGTTGCGCCTCTGTCTTTCACAGTTAAATCTGAATGGGTTCTTGCAGAAGCGACTAAAAGGTTTTTAGCGCGACCGAAATTATACAAAAGAGCCTCGAGAGCGCTCTCAACAGACCTAAAAATCTCCTCAGCCGCAGGAAACAACCTACCAGCACGAATGTTTTCTTGGGCCGATTGCAAATACTCTTCAGCTTTCTTTAGACACCATTTAACCAAATCTTCTCGGTTTTTCGCCGTAAAGAACCTCTCCTCTTGAATGCACATCCATAATGAACACGTCTTTAGCAAGCCCAGATAAATACTGTTGGACTGATAAAACTATGGGATAGACATTAATTCCGTAAGCTGGGAAAATCTCCGAACTAACAAAACCTAGTATGTCTTTTTTCATAGCCTGAATTTGACTGTTATCTTTAACTATCACCATAATGTCTATGTCGCTGGGCTCTTTCACAAAATCTGAACGTATTTTCCCCGTCGCCAGACTGCCAAAGAGCACCACAGCCTCCACTTTATGCTTCCTAACCACGAACTTGGCAATTTTGTTCGCAATCTCTCTGTATATATCTTCCAAACCTCTAAAAATGCTTCTTAAAGGTTCATACAAAAAATGTTGTCGGTTCACCCGATACACCTTAGCCTTGCCTGTTCTCTCCATAATAACCAAGCCTGCATTGACAAGATCCTTTACTTGCCTATTAACTTCTGAAACCGACATGCCAGCTTCTTTCGCCAACTCATTTTCAATAATGCTTCTCTCTGGCTGTGCTACCAAAACAGACAATATATTGATCTTCGTCTTGGTTCCCAAGATCTTATCCATATACATGGCGACACTCTACTTTCTGTTTTACGAAATATATTTTGGAAAACCGAAATAAGAAGCTTGCGGTTTATGGGTAGTGGAATGATTCCCGAGTTGAAGTCCTCTTCGAAGAGGGTTGGCCAGCTTTACCCCGTTCTGGTGGATTATCACGGCAACATCATCGACGGAGAGCACCGTTACAGCGTGGACGAGGACTGGAGGACTATGAGGCTGGAGCACATTCGAACAGAGAAGGATCGCCTCATAGCCCGCATCATCAGCAACACCGTTCGAAGAACCGTGCCACGAAGGGAGAAGAAGGAGCTGCTGGGAGGCTGGGGGAGTCTACCTAAACGAGGGGGTGGAACTAGGAAGGATCGCCTACAAGATAGCGGAGGAAACAGGAATGAGCTACACTTGGGTGATGAAGTATTTGCCAGAAAAGTTTAAGGACTACACACAATCGGAGAGAGCTACTTCGGCTACACGGCGTGTCGGGAAAGATGCCAAGCGACTTGAAGAGCCTAAAGAAATAGCTGAGCTAACTGCTCCTCCGGAAAAGCAGGTTTTAACCGTGAAGAAATACGCGAATACACACTTCGTAAACGTCATGGTGAAAAAGCCGTTCTACACGAGACTGGAGAAGGCAGCTGAAGAGCTGGGAACAACACCTGACGTGCTGATAAACAACGCTTTGCTCCTGATACTGAAGAAGTTGGAAGAGAAGGTGGGAAGCAAAAAATGAGAAGAGAAGACAAGACACAGATCAAGCTTGAGGGACCTCCAGAAGGCTAATAAAAGTCCACGAAAACAAAGACCTCGTGAGGATAAAGAAAGCCTCACCTAGTAAATTAAAATTGATATTAAATGGAAATTTTAACTTAGATCTTCTTTGTGATCGGCTGTTATCTCCATTCCGCATTTGGGGCATTTTATTATATACCTAAATGTTCTAGCAGATTCTTCTGTGACTTTCATTTGAATGTTGCATTTTCGACAGAAATATTTAGTCAATTTGCGTCTCCAACAAGTCTAGGTGAGATTATACTTTTCCAGGATTTCCTTGAAAACTTCATCAGGGATTGGCGATTTTCTTTTTATGGATTCTTCCTTAACTTCTTCCAGTATCTTCTCTACGTCAACCTTGGAAGGATCTTGTCCCATTTCCTTAAGCTTTCTGATGATTGAGTCGCGTCCACTCTTTTTTCCTAGTAACATTTCTAGCCCTTTTGTCCCACTAGGTCCCAAGTATATGGGAACATGATTAATGGCTTGTTCAGTTCCTCTAAACGTGCCCACCAGCCTGCTATGATGCCTGACTCAACTCTGAAGGCTCCGTCCCCCACGACTGGTTTATGAGGTGGCATCTTTACGCCAGAAAGCTTCTCAACAAGTTTTGACAATTCGTATAACTTGTCAATTTTCAGACCTAACCTAATTCCGTATAGTGCCTCAAGAGATACAGCTACTTCAGCTAGGTCGGCATTCCCCATTCTTTCGCCTATACCATTAACGGTTGTGTGAACTATCTCCGCTCCTTCTGTTACGGCTGCTAACGTGTTTGCCGTTGCCAGTCCGAAGTCGTTGTGGAAGTGAGCCTCAATTGGCTTGTCAAATCGTTCCCGGACTTTTCTAGTGAAGTAACGGATGGCCTCAGGTGTACAGACACCAAAAGTATCAACGAGTACCAATGAATCCATATGCCCTTTACTTGCTACATTGTTTATTATTCGGAACCACCAGTCAAGATCCGCCCTCGTCGCGTCAATTGTGAAGAAGGCCACGTGCAGCCCGTGATCCGCAGCATATTTGGTGGCTTTTACTGACAGCTCAATGGCCTTCTCGAGGGGCCACCCGTACGCATACTTTATTATACGCTCGCTGGATGGAATTTCCATTTCAACTCCATCAACATCGCATTCCAGCGCCAAATTGACATCCGCCTTCATGCAACGGCTGAAGCAAAAGATTTTGGCATTCAACCCTTCATGCGCAATCATCTTAACGGCCTCCTTATCATCCCTAGAAACCGCCGGCATGCCGGCCTCGATTCGATGCACACCCAGTTCATCTAACATTCTGGCTATCTTTATCTTATCTTCCTTGTCGAAAACAACACCTGCCTGTTGCTCACCATCCCTTAAGGTAACATCATGAATGATTACTTTCCTAGGCATTTTCAAGCCAGCCCGGACTTCATATCAAAAAGGCTGGGGAACAGATCATCAACAGCCTTATAGATTATCTCTCAAAGTTTGTAAAGGATTTCGAAAAGGTTAAATTCCCTGAATTAGTTGATGAAACCTCGTGACATCAAGAAATAAAGCTCTATCCCAAGGAAGAATATGATGATAACCGACGTATTCATCTATAAGTTCGACCTAAATCTTCCAGAGCCATTCGTGGTGTCTTCAGGCACCCATATAAAGGCCAAAAACATACTGGTCATCTTGGATACCGATGAGGGATTTAGAGGCTATGGCGAGTGCCTCCCATGGAAACCCATAAGTGGCGACACGCAGACTGAAGCCCTAAAATTTCTCAAGAAAGCTAAACCTACCCTCATAGGAAAAGACCCCCAAGATATAGAGGGGATCCATAGGTTCCTTAGCAGACTGGAAGCTGAAACGGGACAGAACGTCAGGGCAGCCAAATCAGCAGTGGACTTCGCCTGCTACGATATAATAGGTAAAACTACCAAAAAACCGGTCTATCAAATTCTCGGCTTCCAAGAGCCCAGGGTTGTTCCCTCAACCATAACCGTTGGACTCCATAAACCGGAGAGGATGGTGGAGATTGCAAGGAAATACATGAGGAGATTCGAAGAAAACGGACTTGAAAGGATAAAGTTGAAGCTAAAGGGAGACCCTGAAATCGATAGTAAGAGGGTTAGGTCCGTGGCGGAAATATTTCCGGGTGAACTGACATTGGACGTGAACCAGGGATTTAGAGACCCAGAAATGGCGGTGGAGTTCTTCAATGAACTCTACGAAGAGTTTGGAGATAGAATCCTTCTTGTAGAAGAGCCATCGCCCCAAGGAAACTTGGAGAAGATGAGAAGGATAAAGGAGAACTCCAGGATTCCCATCTTCGCGGATGAGAGCGCCTCCAACATTGATGACGTTGCGAGGATAATCGATGAGAGGGCCGCTGACGGGATCAACATAAAGCTCGAAAAGGTGGGAGGCATCTATTGGGGAAAAAGGATCGCTGAGCTGGCAGCAGAGGGTGGCATAGGCGTTATGGTTGGATGTACACTTTCATGCGGGATTTCGATAGCCGCAAGTGCTCACTTCGCCGCCGGAACCGGAAATGTCACTAACGCGGATATAGACTCCGACTTTTACTTTAACCTCAACATGTTAGAGGAGGGTGTAGGCTTCAAATATGGTGCGAGGCTTCCCTCAAGTAAACCAGGTCTCGGCGTAAAATTGAAGAGTTGGGTGGAAGCGCTGCTTCAGAGGGATATAGTAGTAGCGAGGTACCCCTAAAAATAAAGTAGTAGCGGAACGGTAGTATACTACTTGGCACGTACACTAAAGGTTCTTTTCATGGATAGATGTTTTGAGCCTACTTCTTCAGTTTTTTAACCGCTTTCTCGATTCTTTCAAGAGCTTCAACTATGTTGCCCTTTGAAGCCTTTGGATCGTAGATGCCGTCTCGGTTAGTCGTGATAACGACTCTTAGGTATCCTTCCCCTCCCTTTCCGAAGACCGTGGCTGGATAGACTAAAACATTGGCTTCCCTTGCGATATGAACGGAGAACTCGCCAGAAGTCATCTTGAAGGATTTGATGTTCGGGTAAACGTATATGGAGCCCCCAGGCCGAATACATGTTATGCCAGGCATATCGTTCAATCCGTCAGCCAGCATATTACTTCTTTCTTCGTACTCTCTCCATATGGCTTTCATTTCATTTTGTGGACCCCTCAGTGCCTCGACCGCCGCCTTTTGACCTATGGCGTTTGTACACGTTACGATCTGTACGTGAAGTGGCGATATCTTCTTCATGAGGGTTTCGTCCGTTGCTACATACCCAACCCTTAATCCAGTCATAGCGTAGGCCTTAGAGAAGCCATTTATAGTTATAGTGCGTTCCTTCATGCCTTCTAACGATGCGATGCTGTAATGTTTCCGTCCACCGAAGGTAAGCTTCTCATAGATCTCGTCGCTGATTACCAGTAGATTGTGCTTTACCGCCATCTCTGCAACGGCCTCTAAATCGTCCCTTTCTAGGGCGGAGCCCGTCGGGTTGTCTGGAGAGACCAGCACGATCATCTTTGTCTTCGGGGTAATACTCTTCTCGATGTCCTCCGGATCGATCCTGAAACCACGCTCTTCCTTGACCTGCAGCTGGACTGGAACTCCTCCCGCCGCCTTAACGCCTTGGGGATATACGCTGAAGCAGGGGTCCGTCATAATGACTTCGTCTTTAGGGCTCAACAAGGATAGCAGTACAACATATATCGCTGTTGAAGCACCCTCGGTCACTAACACCTCGCTCACGGGGTCGACCTTAATTCCATTTTCTCTGTATAGATTATCGGCTATGGCCTCTCGAAGTTCCAGGATACCCTCGACAGGCATCGCGTAGTGGGTAAAGCCCTCCTCTAAAGCTTTTATAGCCGCTGCTCTAATGTTTTTAGGCGTTATAAAATCGATCTCGCCGAATCCGAGGTCTATTACATTCTTTGCTCCCTTTAAAATTTCCCTTGCCTCACTTAAACTCATCATCATCACCTTTTAATTTCTACCTGTATTTCTTTTCAACAGCCTTCAGAGACTCATCTACGATCTCTGTCGCTTTGTCAAACTGCTCCTTTGTAGTTACAAAGGGTGGGAAGAACCTTAGGACTTGTCCCCAGTATCCGTAGGTCGCTATGATGAGTCCCCTCTTGAAGGCTTCCCTGCACACTTCTGTCGCCTTAACGGTTGCGGGCTTCTTCGACTCCCTAATTCCACAACCGACTTTGATACTTCGCATACCTTTTTTAAATCAACAAGAATTAAATAATCTTTCGGTTGGTTTAAAGAAAGATTATTACCTATCAAATGAGGCATTAAAGACTTGAAAAAAAGAGTGTTCAATTTGGGTGTTTCAGCTTTTCCAGTTGGTCAGCAATGTCTTGTAGACCTAGTTCTTCAAGTTTTTTCCTAGTAGGCACTCCTGTTCCTGTGTCCCATCCGCTTGATTCATAATATTCGTCCAACATGCCATCCAGATTTTTCACAGCTTGTCCCTTTGCCGGTCCTGTTGCAACGGGTTCAAAAAACCTTTTCGGAAGCCTGTCCTCCTCTCTGGAAATTCCCTCTCGTACGTTAAAGCATCGTTTTAGGTTCCACACACGCTCTGCAGCCTTCATCAATTCAAACTGATCCATATGCCAGCCTGTTAGGGTAGAAAAGATTTCTGCGTAGTTCTTGGGTGTCAAGCAGCTGCCCTCGAAACCCCAGACATAGAAAATGCATGTTCCCATTATTTCACAAATCGTTCCGTGGAGCGACATGAGTTTGTAGGCGAGTCCTTTTCCCACGCCGGTTTCAGCGAATTTATCCGCTGGAGGCGGTAATCCAAAGGGTTTTAGACCGTCATCAAACTTGGAGGAATCCCATGCCGAAGGCCAATTTGGATGCATATGGCATGCTCCCCTAGGCGCAAGTGCAAACTGCAAGGCCATCGTTCTTGCTTCTCCTCTTGGATCCTTCGCTGGAACCTCTAAACCCTTGATTTGCATGGCTAGTTCAGACGCGCCCTTGCCTATCTTGATCGCGGCGCTTCTCACACCTTCAGCTAACATGTCTCCTATGCCCTCGCGCCTGGCTATCTTCTCTATCAAAGCCAAAATACCTTCACTGTCGCCCCATTCAAGTTTGCCGCCTATATCGGAAGCAGTCAACAAACCTCTTTCGTAGCATTCCATGGTAAATGCTATGACGTTCCCGACAGAAATCGTGTCTAAGCCATAATTGTTACACAGGTAGTTCGCCTTAATTATAGCTTCTAGGTTGTCGTGGGAGCAGAATGATCCCAACATGCACATGGTCTCGTACTCGGGTCCTCCATGGGGTGGCACAGAGTAAGGACCATGCTTTACCTCTGTAAGTCTTCCACAACCAAACGGACAACCAAAGCACGCTTCTCTTTTGACAAGGTATTTGCTGTTTAAAGTTGCGCCGGATATCTTATCAGCGCTATCAAAGTAAGTGGTATAACCGTGTTTTGTGGGCAAGCTTCCTGCAGCATTGTTTAATTCCAAAAGCCCTGGTGTTCCCAGTGCCTTCCAAAATTCCCGAAACGGGTTTTTGAGGGCGACTTCCTCTGCTCTTATGACAGCCTCAGTGAACCTTTCGGGCTCCGCTACGAGAATGTCTTTGGTCCCCTGTACCGCAACGGCTTCAAGATTCTTTGAGCCTAGAACCGCGCCTGGGGAGCACCTTGCTGCTACTCTATAGTAGTCGTTCACAACGGCTGCTGCTTTAACAAGTTTTTCGCCAGCTGGGCCTATGCACGCAACTGAGGCTTCGGGACTGTCTATCTCTTTCAGAATAATGTCTGTAACCTCGCTAACTGTTTTGCCCCATAGGTGTTTGGCATCTCTTATCTCTGCCTCCCCATCGCAAACCCACAAGTAAACTGGTTCTTCGCTTTTTCCCTCAAGCACTATGAAGTCAAAGCCAGAAAACTTCATCTTTGGCCCAAACACTCCTCCAGATCTAGCTTCAGCCCAAATTCCAGTCAAGGGCGATTTAAAGCATATTTCATAGCTCCCTGAGCCCGGACAAAGTGTTCCTGTTAGTGGACCTGTGGAGAACACAACTTTATTTTCTGGGCCTAAAGGGTCAATACCTGGTTTTAACTCTTCCCAGAGGATTCTCACAGCGTATCCGGTACATCCAATGTAACTCTTTGCCATGTCCTTTCTCAGCGGTTCTTTAGTAATCTTACATTCAGAAAGGTCAGCTCTCAAAATTTTTCCCATATACCCAAACCATTGGTCCATACAGTTTCACCTTCGAGAAGACAACTTTGCAAATGCTACTCGTTTGTGATAGGCTGCCTTATCAGGGTCTAAATAGGCTAAAGCATCCTCTGGGCAGCGACTTACACACTCAGGATCCCCGCCGCATAGATCGCATACCAACGCTTTTTTGGTTGTAGGATCAATCTTGATCGCACCATACGGACAGAGGTTTAGGCATGTGCCGCAACCTGAACATTCCTCGCTTATTATAACTGCTCCTGTTTTATTGTCTTTGGAGACGAACTCATGAGGGCAAGAGTTCAAACAAAGGTGACACTGGACACATACAACGGGAGTGTTGAAACGTCTGACAACGCTTATTCGTGACCTTGCTGGACTCAAGACGTTGAAGTGTTTCAAGGAGCAATACAGTTCACATATTTGACAGCTTGTGCAACGTTCAGGGAAAGTTATTAGGGCTTTCACTTATCTTCACCCAAAAATTTCTTAACTATTTCTTTATATTCTTGAGCAATCAATCTTGCGGCTTTCTCTACAGCTTCAGGAACGATGGCGAAGGGTCTTCTTGCCGGACCAGTTTTTGCATAACCAGACTCGTTCACCATTATATGCATAATGTTCTCTTCATATGAAAAGAAATATAGTCCATTTTGTTCCAAAATTGAATTTACTTTAGCCCAGATTGCATTAAAAGCCGCTGTAATTTCTCTTGCGGTTTTCCATTCCTTTTTGACACACGCCTCATAAAGTCTCAAAGTTGGTTTCGGATTCATATTTACATATACAGACCAGCAACCGGTAAAGCCGCATTTCATTGCCTCCATTAAGTTGTTTTCCATGGCCATAAAGCCAATTTTGCCTTTGCACAGTTCAGCCTCAGCTCTAACACGAAAAGGATCACTAAGCGTTTCTTTTACGGCTACTGCATTAGGTATCTCTTCCATAATTTGCACGTAGCGCTCTACAGGAATTGTCACTCTGAATACAGATGGATTATGATATATGACTATAGCTATATCGGGACATGCCTCTGAGAGATCTTTGTAATATTGTACAACATTATCTACGGAAAGCTTTTCATAATGTGGTGGACCACTCAGAACACCATCTGCTCCGATGTCTGCGGCGTACCTCGATTTCATAATAGCTTCCCGTGTGTTAGGCGCCCATGTTCCCGTAATTACAGGGACGCGGCCGTTAACCACATCGACTACGGTTTCGAATAACCTCTTCTGCTCTTCCCATAAAAGTGTGTGGCCCTCACCCATAGAACCAGTAGTCATAACGCCATGAACCCCGTCTCTAATGAGCTTGTCCGCTAAAATGCTGAAGGAATCCTTGTCGAAGGTGTCTACAGCCTCCCATTTGTGAGCGTCTGGTGTCGCACATGCCGGTACTAAAGCAAAAACTCCTTTAAACTTATCTGGACCCAAAACCATATGTTACCCTACCCTTCTGGTACTTTATCTCGTTTAGGAATTTTCGTAATCGGCTCGTCTAGAAGCTTGCCAAGCCCTTCCTTCATCCTATCTAGTGCTTTTTCCATATAGTCTAGAGGGATATAGAAGCTAAGCCTGAAGTGGCCTTCGCCATTTGCTCCGTACCAGGTTCCAGGACGAACAGAAAGCTTCCATTCTTTTAATAAGTATTCAGCTAATTCTTGGGAAGTCATACCAAAGGCTGAGACGTTCGGCCACGCCCAGTAGTGTCCTCTAGGAGTATTTGGTACAACACCACCCATCTCTCCCAATCTCTTTTTCATATAGTCTCTGTTTCTCTTGAGGGTGGCTAACTTTTTGCTGACGTATTTCTTGCGTTCCTTCCTGTTCTTTAGGATTGCAAGTGCCGCATCAATACCAGGTGTAACTGGGCCATCCGTAACCCACCACATGACGCGTAGCACCATTTCACAAATATGTTTGTTCGCCACTACCCATCCCGCTCTCCAAAAACCTATATTATACATCTTTGAGAATGAGGAGGTTACTATTGTTCGCTCCTTCATGTTCTGTAGAGAAGCTAGGCAAGTCAACCGGTAACCTTCATCGCTATCTAAAATGAACTCTTCTGCCACTTGGTCATGCAATACCATGAAATCATATCTTTGAGCTAACTCGGCGATATGTTGTAGATCCTCCTTTGTGTAGAGGAAACCGCTAGGGTTATTTGCGTTACTCATCATCAATAACTTGGTCATAGGGCTAATTCTCTTCTCAAGCTCCTCGATATTGAACTCCCACTCACCGTTATTCTCCTTAAGGGGAACTGGGACAGGTTTTGCACCTATGCTGGCTACTTGAGCTCGATAGGTCACGTAGTCTGGATCCATAATTAAAACTTCATCCCCTGGACCCGCGATTATTCGTACGCATGAATCGACGCCGAAAGATGCTCCAGGGACAAGTGCTATCTCAGAACTTGGATCTATTTCTAGGTTATACTCATTTCTATACCATTCCGCTATTAATTGTTTGACCTCAATTTGATTCTTTGCGTAATTCCTGTATGTTTTTAGACCCTCACATACCTCTTTCACAATCCACTCTGGCGGACCAGCAAATATTAGTTTCCCATCTTCAAGGGTCTCTTCGATTCCACCATTCAGGTGTAGAATTTTCTCACCCTTCTTGACTAGCTCACTTTCGATGTTTTCAAGTCTTGCGCGTCCCCAAAGATAATTTATTTTGCTATAGCTCGGATACCTTAGTAGAGCACCTTTGAAGTTAGTAGACATCCATCTATGGCCTATTTCATGGTTAAGATACTCTCTCCACATCTCTAAACACCCTTGTTTGTTACCAGTTATCTGGAATCTTGGTCTTTTCAAACTCCCTTACAAATTCGGTTAGCCAGTCTGCTAACCTCTTTATACACTCGTTTCCAGCTTCTTCCAACTCCGAGTCAGAGAGCTTTATAGGTTCACCAGGCTCGTCTAGATCCCTAGACCTCACTGGAATATCCACCTTCGCTCCCTCGAACATAAAGGCGTCCGGTTCTCTGATGATTTTACCTCCAAAAATGTTCTTTGTCCAATACAGATGTTTCTTACCCATTAAATTCACCTTGTCTTTGCCAACGACTGCAACGGATATGGCAAGTTCTTGCTCACGGGTGTCTCCTCCCAATATGTCAGGAGCAACATCTTGGATTACATTCCACCACTCGAAGATTGCTATTAACATCCCCCACTCCTCTCTGGCTACTAGAGCTGTCTTTCTTAGAATATCCGTGTTACCTCCATGTCCGTTTATGAACAGCACCTTCTTTATTCCGTTCTTGTGGAGAGATCTACATATACTTGTATATACCCTAAAGAGAGTTTCAGGATCAATGTTGATAGCTCCAGGGTAGTCTTTGTTGAATTCTGTCCAGCCATAAGCGAGCACCGGTAGTACTATCACATTTGCTTTTTCTCCAACTATCTTTGCAAATCTCATCGGAATTAACGTATCACAACCGACTGGCGTAGGTCCGTGGCCATGTGTCGCACCGACTGGAACTATGGCTATACTAGTTCTCTTAAAGGCTTCTTCAGCTTCCTCCCAAGACATCTCGAGCAATTGAGTTTTTTCCAAAAATAACACCTCCTTTCCGCTTTTTCTGTTTCTTCTTTTAAATAGTTTTCCGTTCTCTTGCAACGAGTGATCGACATTCGTTGCTATTAAGTTTTTCTACGGACGCCCTTATTCTTACTAGTGCTTCCTTTATGTCGTCTTGTGAGGTTGTTAGTGAGAGGCGTAGGTATCCTTCGCCACCTTTTCCAAACGCTGTCCCAGGGTATAGAAGTACCTTTGCGTCTTTAACCACATGCTTTGCAAGCTGAAATGACGGAATCTTGAAAGATTTTACATTTGGAAAGATGTAAAAGCTTCCTCCAGGCTTGTTGCATTTTATCCCATGAATTCTATTCAAACCATTAACTGCCAAATTCATTCTTCTCTCAAACTCCTTTCGAAACTCTTCTACATAATGTTGAGGGCCCGTAAGAGCAGCCAAAGCGGCTTTTTGAGCTATTGAGGTTGCACAGATTACAAGATTAGAATGCAATCGTTTGATAGGTTCCATGTAGCTTTCGTCAGCAGCCATATAGCCAACTCTCCACCCGGTCATCGCGTAAGCTTTAGAAAAGCCATTGAGAATTATTGAACGCTCTTTCATCCCTGGAAGTGACGCTATGCTGTAGTGTCTGCGATCTCCAAATATGAATTTCTCATATATTTCATCAGAAATCACGATTAAGTCATGCCTTAAGGCAATTTCCGCTATTGCTTCCAAATCATCCTTCATTAGAACAGCCCCGGTAGGATTATCCGGCGAAACTAACACCAGCAACTTGGTTCTGGAAGTAACCTTATCTTCAACATCTTCTGGATCTATCCTGAAATCCCTTTCTTCCTTAACCTGGACGAAAACTGGAATTCCACCAGCATACCTAATAGCTTGAGGATACACCATGTAATAGGGATCCGTGAGAATAACTTCGTCACCTTCATTCAAGAGAGTTTGCATTACGAGGTTTATTCCTTCTTGCACTCCCGCGGTAACTAGCACTTCTTTATCTGGATGGACATCGACCCCATTTTCTCTTGAAAGCTTTTCAGCTATTGCCTCCCTGAGGTCAGCAAATCCCTCGGTTGGAATCACATACCGGGTAAAACCTTCATCTAAAGCTTTCTTAGCAGCTTCTCTAATATGTTCGGGCGTGTCAAAATCCACTTCACCATATCCTAAATTTATGAACTCAACTCCTTTGACGAGGGCTCTTACGATGTTAATATCTCCTAATTCAAGCTCCCTAATTCTGCTCGCTAATATCTGCGATTTCCACCTCATCTCACTTTCACCTATATATTTCTGATTTTTAGTCTAAAGTGGGTAAGCACTTATATGTTTTTTCAAAAAGTTCTTGTAATTGGTTCTTGATTCAAGGTTGAATATTGCACGAAGCTTCACGTATCCCCGCCTTCCACTGTCGCTGACTGAAGACCAAGCGCAGTCACGTCTGAACTGGCGGAGGCCTGTAGCATCAATCCCCATCTTCTTGGCTGGCTTGAGCCTCTCAAGGATCTTCCGGTTCAGCCTTCTCATGTACTCTTCGGGTAACCTTCTTCTAGTTCGGTACAGAGCTGTCCTGTGCGCTGCATGCTTAAAACCCAACATGCGAAGACACTCCTGATCCCTTTCAAGGTCCGCTGTGTAGGCTCTTTCAGGCTTCCCCTCGATCTCCTGCCAGACCTTGACCACGGTCAACGCTTTAGCGTCATAAGGTTTACGTCCAATACCCTTCCAACCGCTATCCCAAGGGTGGTGGAAGCGAGTCTACAGCCCATCTAAGCAGACGGAAAGCCTCTTTACGCTCGATTTGGCGAAGACTCTCGTACAAAGCCCAATTAAAATGTCTTTTCCGTTGTTTCACATCTAAAATAAACCCTAGTGAATTTTTACGCCAAAACCCTAGAAACTAGAAACAAAATATTTATAAACAGAAAATTTTTTACTGCAAATAGTAGTAACTTGCGCCTGGATGTGAACTTGAAGTGGGATGTGAATATTGCTGAAGAAATTCGGCGTAGCTGTTGTTGGTCTTGGTAGAATAGCTAGGAGACATATTCAAGCTATTAAGAGAGAAAAACGCTGTGAATTAATTGCTTTATGTAGTAGAAGTAAGGAAAAGGCTTCTGAATGGTCGCATAAGTGGGGCGTAAAATACAAGCATGGCTATGATAATTATGAAAAAATGATTAAAAGAAACGATATAGACATCGTTTATATATGTACTCCTAATAAATTTCATAAGGACCAAACAATAATTGCAGCAGAAGCAGGGAAAAATATCTTGCTAGAGAAGCCTATAGCTCCATCACCAGAAGAATCAAAGGAGATGATAAAAACTATTCATAAGACGGCTGCAGTGTGTCTTATAGGAAATGAGGAAAGATTCAATCCTCAAGCAGAAGTATCAGAAAGGCTTGCAAACAAGGGGATCTTAGGCGATGTTTTTATGGCTCGTGCATTATTTCTAACCGAATACGGAGCAATTTATCAAAATCAAAAAAATCAGCGAATTCATTGGCGTTTCGACCGTAATCTTGCTGGAGCGGGTGAGTTTCTTGACGACTCAGCGAAAAGATTGGACACGTTTAGATGGATAACAAAATCTGATGTTAAACGAGTTGTGGCTTTATCTGCCACAGGCAAGTTAATAAGAGAGTGCGAAACCGATGATGTTAACTTGGCTTTAATGGAATTCACAAATGGCGCTTGGGGATGTTTTGGCGGTTCATATTTCAATCTCTTTCCGTTTTGGCCCCTAGAAATCTATGGAACCAAGGCGTCTTTATTCTTGGACTTTATACCTCCAAGTATGGGTGGTCTTGATGGGCGATGCCCCCATTTGATAATACACTCCAAAAAACCTGCAAAAAAAATGATTGATATAGTTGAAGAAAATTATAAAGCAGATATAGAACACCATATTAATATTTATGAACATGCATACTCAAAACTTTACCCAGCCATTGGAATTGTATTCCATTTTAACAGTTTCGTAAACGGACATAAATATCTTTATCCTTACCAGAAAGAATTAGCACATCTAATTGATGCCATCACTAAAGAGGTGCCATTAAGAACTCCAATAGGTGATTATTACAAAACTCTGGAGGCGATATGGGCTGCTTATAGATCAGCACAAATAGACGGCTGGGTTAACTTACCACTAATAGCAAATAACTCTTAGTGGCAATTTCATTCTAATGTTGGCAAGCCACACTCACGATAAATTAGATTTACCAATTTATGCGAGTTCAAGGCATCTTCTCCAGAAGTTGCCGGTTTCTCACCGCTTTTTACACATTCTATGAAATGGCTGTCTTGCGGTTTAAAACCCATTTTTTCAGTCAATTCAGTCCACGGTGACATCGTAAAAACTGTGGACAATATAGGCTCATAATAACTCTTAGTACCCTTAACGATTTCTGCAGTCTGCGGAAGGTTGATATTAACCGAGAGACCCTCTCCGTGAATTTCAACTCTTTCCTGATACTTTCCTGCATTAAAATTACATAAGAGAACGCCACATGCGCCGCTATCAAAATTTATTATGCTTACGATACATTCCTCATAAAGGGGATTCTTGTATTTGGCGGAACCCTGTACTTTCATTGGTTCACCGCAGAACCACCTCAATATGTCAACGGAATGAATCCATCCTGTGAATAATGCACGCAAACTAGGCACAAACGAGGTTACCTCACTTAACACCATTTCAACTTTACTATCTTCTTTTAATTTTTCCTTCACTCTTTGGAATATGGGCATGTATCTTCTGTTGAATCCTATCATTAGTATTCTGCCATGTTTCTTAGCCGTTTTGACCATATGTTCTGCGTCTGACAGCTTCATAGCCATAGGTTTTTCGCAAAATACATCCTTACCGTTTTCTAGAAAGAGACTGGCTATTACTGGATGTGTTTCATGAGGTTTCGTTAAAACAAAAACGGCGTCCACATCACTTTTTTCGGCCATTTCAACGTAGTTCGAGTATAAAGAGGAGATTCTATATTGCAAACCGACTTTTCTAAGTAGGTTCTCATTAATATCACAGGCAGCGGTAATTTCAACGTCATCGATGCTTAACAGTGAAGGAATATGAGTATACTGAGCCAAATGACCTAGCCCCACTATTCCAACCTTAACGGAATGCATGCATCATTCTTTGTTATGGGATATAGATAAGTTTTATGGAACGCCCAGAAATTCAAATTGAATTATCGCTATATAGCAAAAAACATTTTCGGGATCTTTTGTCATATGCTAGTTTTATTCCATCTCTAGTTTCTCCAAAGCCAGCCGAGAAAACTTATAAATAACCGCAATATTTAAAAGATTATGAGGGGAATTAATGATTTTGACAGGAGATGAGTTGCCAAGAATATTGGTAGAACCTCCAGGCCCCAAATCAAAGGAAATTCTGGAAATAGACAAAAAATGTTTTGGTTTTGGTCTTGAAGGACGCCGCTTTTATCCGCTGGTAGTAGAAGAGGGACATGGTGCTGCCGTCAGAGATGTAGATGGGAACATTTTTTTAGATTTTACAGCGTCGGACTACAACCTAGGTCCTTCGCATCCGGAAATTGTTGAGGCTATTAGAAGGCAAATCGAAAAAATACTTCTCTTTATGGAACCAGCAGGTATATGGGAGAACTACGTCCGTTTTGCAGAAAAGCTAAAGTCTGTAGCTCCTGGCGAGTTAAAAGACGGAAAAGTTTTGTATGCTATTTCAGGAAGCGAGACAAATGAATTTGCGATAGATAGCGCCCGCTTTTCTACAGGAAGACCTATCATCATTGCCTACGAAGCTGGTTTTCATGGCACAACTCCGGGCATACAGCCTTTCACAACAGCATTTATGCATTTCCGAACTGCTCGAAGAATTTCAGATGTTGTACATGTACCCTATCCGTACTGCTACCGCTGCCCATTTCACCAAGAATACCCACAATGTAGTCTAAATTGCCTTGAGTACATCGATTGGTTGTTTGATACAACAATCAATCCTGAGGATGTAGCGGCTATTATTACTGAAACAATTCAATCTCCTGGGGGTATTATAATACCCCCAATGGACTACTGGCCAAAGTTATACAGGAAGATTAGGGAGCATGGAATATTAATAATTGATGATGAGATACTGGTTGGTGCTGGTAGAACCGGAAAGATGTTTGCCATAGAGAATTGGAATTGTGTACCAGACATCATAACTTTGGGCAAGTCTATAGGAATGGGTGCTCCCTTATCTGTAATGTTGGCTAGAAGTGAGATACTTGAACGATACCCAGTGAGTGTAGGAGGACAAGTTGTAAGTTTTGGCGGAAATCCCGTTGGAGTTACAGCGGGTATTAAGGGACTCGAAATTCTACAGAGGGACAAACTAATTGAAAGATCAGCAAAATTAGGGGAGCACCTCTTAAAGCGGATGCAGGAAATAGCTGAAGAACATGAACTTATCGGTGATGTAAGAGGTATGGGGCTAAATGTTGGTGTTGAATTAGTAAAGGACGGAAAAACGAAAGAGCCTGCAACTGAGGAAGCACGACTAGTATGTGAAGAGGCTTTTCGAAGAGGCTTAATTCTTTTAAGATATGGAATCTGGTCGCAAGTCCTGAGGTTGTATCCACCGTTTAACATAACTGAAAAACAACTTGATGTGGGAATAGAATTGATTGAAGAATCTATAGAAGCCGTTGAAGCTCGGCAGTGATAAAAATATCGCAAGGCCGAGATGAGATAAGTGAGTTAAGACGGCTTGCACAAGGCATTCAAGGGGTTATAGATCTTGGATACGGAGACATCGATTTTAATACGCCTGAATATGTTAAGAAAGCGGCAAAGAAAGCGATAGACGAAAACTTCACTAAGTATACAGCGGGTCAAGGTATGCTTGAGCTTCGCTACGCATTAGCTGAAAAGCTATCGAAAGAAAATGGGATAGATGTAAATCCCAATACAGAAGTGACACTAGTGGCGGGAATAATGGAAGCATTTTTGCAACAATGCAAGCATTAATCGATGAAGGAGACGAAGTGATCATAGCGAACCCGTGTTACATGGTATATGAAAGAGCTATTCGATATTCCGATGGCATCGCGGCTTCCGTGTACATAAAGGAGGAAAGAGATTTTCGAATAGACCCAATAGATATTGAAAGAAAAAATTACTCCTATGACTAAGGCTATCGTCTTAGTAAGCCCTGATAACCCAACAGGTTCTGTTTTGACTAGGGATGATTTAGAGGCTATAGCTGATATAGCGAAGAAGCATGATCTATTGGTTATATCTGATGAAATCTACGAGAAATTTGTTTATGATGGTGTAAAAAACTTAAGCATTGCGTCTTTGCCGGGCATGAAAAAATGTACAATTACCTTGAATGGTTTCTCTAAAACATATGCAATGACTGGTTGGAGGCTAGGTTATATCGTTGCAGATGAGGCAATAATGAGACGCATTAGTACAGTGCATAACCTGATTTTTCCGTTGTGCTCTATAACTCAGAAGGATGGATTAGCAGCTGTAACAGGGCCGCAAGATTCAGTGAACGAGATGGTTATGCAATATCAAGCTAGGAGAGATCTTGCAGTCAATGAACTGAACAAAATAGAAGGAATCTCATGCCGTAAACCCGCCGGAGGGATTTACGTTTATCCAAAAATTTTAGGGCTGGGAATATCTTTGTATGATTTTTCAGCACGCTTACTTAAAGAGCACAAAGTGTTGACGTATCCGGGAACGGCATTTGGAGATGGTGGAAAAGGCTACCTTAGACTCTCCCTAACCACGGCACCACAAAATATAAAAGCATGGATAAGTCAGATAAAAGAAATGAAAGGTGAACTAAATTTCGCAAAATAGCAGAAGGAAAAAGAGAAAAGGAGTTTGATCGAGTGTGAGTAAGAAGTCAGCTATCAGCAAAGTATATGCAGCGATAATTTCTGTAATAATCGTGGTTGCCGCAATTGCCGCTATCTATTATACCATATCAATTCCTAAAGCTCCAAGTCAACAAGTAGAAGTCAATATATATACCATAAACTGGAGGCTAGACGAATATAACAAAGAATTATCCGAATGGTTGAACGCAACTATGCCAAACGTAAAGGCAAAGTTCATTGGGCTGGCAGACTATGATAAAGATATAATAACATTATTGGTGAACGCACCTGAGAAAGTTGATATTTGCCTTTCACGAGGACCCGCGTGGCGTAGTTGGGCAAAAGCGGGCTGGCTTACACCTCTGGACAATATCCCAGGGATGACTGAACTGAAAGGGAAAAGTTATCCTGGCATTGTTGAGGCAGGCTCACTGAACAATTCATGGTACAGTATACCATGGTATACAAGTGTTCAATTTATGTACTACAACAAACGAATATTGCAGGAGGCCGGGTTTGACCATCCTCCAAATACTTGGGAAGAGCTTGTAAACCAATCCTTAATCATAAAGCAAAAGGGGTTATGTGAGTATCCGCTGGCATTCACTTTCATAGCACGCACTCTGAGGCTCGAACGGCTTTGGAGGATAATCTCAGCGACCATGACAAACGATAAGGAACCTATACATTGGGACAACGATTTAAGTCCCCTCTATCTTGGCAATGATTCGGCTGGGTATAAAGCTCTTCAATTTATGCATGATATTATATACAAGTGGGGTATTGCTTCCGAAGGTATACTTACGTTGGACTGGACCCAAGAGATTACTTTGATGGGTAAAGGAACTTATGCATTCTGTGCAGAGGCTGGTTATAACATCAAGACTCTCAATAACCCTGACGTATCTAAAGAGGCCGGTAACATAGATTATATGCTTTGGCCGGATTCTCACTACAATACGGCAGGCGACGATGGAGGCTTTGTTGTAACACGGTTTGCTATGGAGAAGGGGGACGACCATAAACTTGCAGTCCAGAAGATCTACCGCTATATCTGCAGTCCTGAATGGAAGAAAAAAATGGATGCTATACCATGGCTCCTTGAGTGTACATATCCTGAAGTAAATAATGACCCTGAGGTAAGGGCTGAAGTCGCTAAATATGGAAATGCCACCATTAGAGAAGAAAGCATTGGGTTTGCGCGTAGCCTAGCCATAGATGTTAATCCACTAAACGTTAGAACGACCTGGTCGGCAGAATTTGACACAACATATGTTATTCCCATTCTAAGCAATGCAGTGCGGGGAGCAACTTCGACTGGAGACGCTTTGAACGCTATCTATCAAGGCTTTCTGACATTGAAGGGAAAGTATGGACTTGGGTAGAAAGAGCGCCGATCCACATAAGAACTGGTGGATCTATGGCCTCCCATCATTCATCTTAATTGCCCTTATTTTTTTATTTCCTATTTCATACGCAGTTTATATATCTACACTGCAATGGAGAATAGGTGGACCTGGAATTCGGTTTATCGGATTAGGCAACTACTTGTTGTTGTTTACGGATAATCTTTTCTGGCAATCACTAAGGGTTACTTTAATCTATGCAATATGTGTTGTAGGGTTAACTGTTCTACTGAGCTTAATCTTAGCCTTAGCGTTGAATGAAGAGTTGAAGGGCATTGGGATATTCAAAGCTATAATGTTGATTCCTTGGGCAACTAGTCCGCTCATAAGCGGTGTAATCTGGAGTTGGCTATTTAACAAGGATTTTGGCGTCGTTAATTATGTATTGTTTTCATTTGGACTGACAAAATCTGGCATAAACTTTTTGGCTTCAGATCTAGCTTTCCCTGTTGTTATTTTGGCAACCTTGTGGAATTATGTACCAATAAGTTCCCTTATCCTTCTAGCTGGCATTAAAACAATACCTCAGGAGCTGTTTGAAGCATCTAAAGTGGATGGAGCTAACGCGTGGCAGAGTTTCTATATGATAACATTTCCTTTATTAAGAAATTACTTGCTTTTAGTTGTCACTTTTGTGACCATGTGGTCTTTGAGAGCGTTCGATATTATCTACAGTTTGACATCTGGAGGCCCAGGTTATCTGACGACGGTGATCAGCTGGCTGATTTATCAAACTAGTTTCGTACGTTTGAACTTCGGGGAAGGCAGTGCGATTTCAGTTATATTAGCGTTGATTACATTAGTATTAACTTTTACATACTTTAGACTTCTTTACAAGAGAGTGGAATTTTAGGTGAAATATTGATGAAAGCTGAAAAGTATAAAAAAGTTTTGGCTTTTGCCATTTTGATTTTGGCATCGATAATCTTCGTTTTTCCTTTTGCATGGATTCTCATTGGAAGTTTCCAGACAGACGAACAACTACTGTCGAGCCCCCCAAGTATACTGCCCAATATAGATTTTCTCATAAATTACAAAGCTGTTTTGTTGGGGGAATTCTATGGACCTTACAAGGTTATGGTGCCAACAGCAATTACTTGGATTCCTAGATCAATAATTAACAGTATAATTGTTGCAGTTATTTCTTCCACCATGACCATAATTGTAAGTTCTCCTTTAGCGTTCATACTTGCTAGTTTCAAGTTTCGAGGCAGAGATGCTATAACATTCTCCATGATTCTCGTCAGAACGTTACCCATTGCTGCTTTAATAATTCCCCTCTACTTAGTTATGAAGAATTTGAATTTGCTTAATACATACTGGGTATTGATCCTAACTTATACAGGAACGCTACTACCCTATGGTATATGGATGCTGACAGCAAGCTTCCAAACAATACCGAAAGATATTACAGATTCATCAACTGTTGATGGTTGTTCCACGATTCAAACTCTTTATAAAATTGTTTTTCCAATATCCGCCCCAGGAATAGTTGTAACCTTTATTTTTTGCTTTCTTTTATGTTGGAACGAGTTCTTCGTCGCACTGACGATGACTAATTCTCCAGAAACATATACATTGCCTGTAGTGATTTCGATGTTCGCTAACCTTCCTCAGATGACGCCGTACAGTCTAATGCTCGCATCGGCCGTGTTGGGCGCTGTTCCACCAGTGATAATAGTCTTGATTTTCCAGAAATACATAGTAAGTGGGCTTATTGCGGGAGCCGTCAAGGGCTAACTAGCGTAAATTTAAGTTCATAATTAGAAAGGCAATGCCTTTATTATCATCGAGTTAAGTGAGAACAGTGGAGCGCGCGCCGCAAAAAGAGTAAGAGCAGACATTATAGGAATATCGATGCTTCTTTCCGTAACTGTGCCAAAAACCGCCGAAGTGGTAAAGTTGCTTGAAGAAAGCGGATTGAGGAAAAAGTCAAAGTCATCATAGGAGGAGCTGTTGTCAGAAAAGAACACGAAAAAATGTTTGGCGTAGACGCGGCAGTTAACGATGCGGTTAGAGGTTTGGAAGTTATTAAATCATGGACGGGATCTTCTCATGAAACCTACGGAAAGAGTCCTAACTGCCATTGAACATAAGGAGCCAGATAGAGTCCCTCTAGATGATTTTTACAGAGAAAGCTTATGGAAATCCTAAATTCAAAAGTCGATGCATCCATTGCGCTCAAAACATTCGTATCTTTTTCCATTATTATTCTGGCATTCCTGTTCCCAGTTCTATATGAAGTTTATGTATCAACTCCAGATTGGGCTTTAGGAAAACCTGAAATACAATTCATTGGATTGGGCAATTATCTAGCTTTTCCAAGACAAAAATTTCTTGCAATCGTTTCAGACAACCTGATTTTTGCATCGTCCACCATCGCATTAACAATAACAATTAGTTTAATCATGTCTCCTGCATTAAATAAGGAGTTTAAAGGTGCTGGAATATATAAAACGCGCTAAGAAAATTATAAATACAAAACTGAGAACACTAAGCGCGCATATTAATTTAACAATTAAAGACAGAATTTTGTAAGCTCCCAGATTAGGCTGTTGGAAAACCACTAAGCTGTTTGCTGGATTAGGGATGGATTCCTGCTTTTCAAACAAAAACTTATATGCTACAATATTTAAAAATAGTTTTGATCAACATGGTTAGTGTTGCTTTAGAAAGTTTAAGCAAGTTCTTTGGTGAAGTTAAAGCGGTGGACAACGTTAGTTTAAACATCAAAGATAAGGAGTTCGTAACTCTTCTGGGTCCATCTGGATGTGGAAAAACTACCACATTGCGACTTATCGCCGGATTGGAAAAGCCGGATGTAGGTAACATATACATAGGAGAGAAACTTGTCAATGATCTTACGCCTAAAGACAGGAATGTTGCAATGGTTTTTCAAAGTTACGCCTTGTATCCGCACATGACCGTTTTTGATAACATTGCCTTCTCCCTGAAGCTCAAAAAGACTCCAAAGAATGAAATATCAAAGCGAGTCAAAGAAGTTGCTGGCTTGCTTGGAATAGAAGAACTTTTAAATCGTAAACCAAAGGCGCTTAGCGGAGGTCAGCGACAACGAGTAGCGCTAGGAAGGGCTATGATCAGAGAACCAGATGTCTTCTTGATGGACGAGCCGCTGTCAAACTTGGACGCAAAGTTAAGGGTACAAATGAGAGTAGAACTCAAAAAATTGCAGAAAGATCTCGGGGTCACCACGGTTTATGTTACCCATGACCAGATCGAAGCAATGACAATGTCAGACAGGATTGTCTTGATGAATGAAGGAAAAATGATGCAAGTAGGAACTTCAGAACAAGTATATAGTAACCCAGCTAACATTTGGGTCGCAGGTTTTATAGGTAGTCCCCCAATGAATTTCATTGACTGTAGTTTAGAGGTAAAAAACGGAGAAACGTACTTGGTTCATGAAGACTTCCAACTTCCTTTACCAGATGACGTAGCAGATATTGTCAAAGAAAAAGCAGAAGGTCAAGAGATTGTGCTGGGATTCAGACCGGAAGATTTGCTCGTAACTCTTAAACGAGAAGACGATGCAATCAAAGCGAAAGTTTACGCCCTAGAGCCAATAGGGGACGCTTTAATTGTAGATCTACTTATTGGAGAGAGTTTAGTCAAAGCAAGAGCAAGAGCCGATCTCAAATTAAAACTAGAAAGCGACGTCTACTTGAAAATTATGCTAGATAAAATACATATATTCGACAAGAAAAGCCAACAAGCGATCTTATAGTTGGTTTAACCTTCTTTTGAGCGTCTTTTCGCTATTTGATCGCCATCACATTGGAACGCCCAAACTTACGATAATGGTAGGCTAACTACTCTTTTCATTTTCGCTGATTCATATGCTGCCAAAGTTATTTCAAGAATCGCTTTTCCAGCATAGCCATCAACAATAGGTCGAGCGCCCTTAATTATGCAATCAAGGAAATGCTTAATTTCCTCAGTGTAAGTGTCGAATCCTCCTTTGAAATTTGCTTCGGGAGGAAAGTAACTATGAATTCTTCCATACTCAGGGATATCAGCATCTGAGACTTCTAAGTAAGCAACACCACTGCGGGTATCTCCATACCCAATTGCGGAACCTTTAGTGCCATAAACTTCAATTTTCTCCCATTCAGGCCCTTTAAACTCGGCAACCCATGAACAAATCACAATTCCAAGCCCCCCGCTTTTATATGTCAACAGAATCGCAGCATTGTCTTCCCCGTCAATGTCCATCGCTAATCGTTCGGTAAAAGCGCTTACCTCTCTTACTTCTCCACCTAAATACCATGAAAGAGAAATCCTGTGCACACCAGATTCCGTTATAACCCCACCTCCGGCTCGTATAGCATCGGCTCTCCAACCAAAATTCTCTCGCGACATCTTTGTGAGATTTCTAACGTACTGGCTCTTAACTATGGATAACTTTCCTAAGCATCCGTTTTTTATGAGCCCTTTTACATGTTGTATCATAGGATTAAACACATGATTATATCCCAACATCAGTTTAACTTCTGCTTTCTCAGCGGCTTTAATGATCCTATCCGCTTCTTCTAAAGAAACAGCCATTGGTTTTTCTAAAAGCATATGCTTACCTGCTTCAGCGGAAGCTATAGCGACCTCTGCGTGCAAATAATTCGGAACACATATGCTTACAGCATCTATGTCCGGCCTTTCAAGCAATTTATTATAGTCTGTATACCAAGCCTTTGCATTATACTTCCTAGCCATCTCCTCAGCAACAGAACTGACAACATCAGAAACTGCAACAATTTCAACATGATCTGGTAGACAAGCATACTTGTTCAAATGAAGCTTGCCTTGAGCTCCTAAACCTATTACTCCAATCTTCACCTTCAATTTATTCGCCTTTTTTGACTCTAATCTTTCACCTTTATAACTTTTACTGCAAAATAGCTATTCAGAAACGCCACATCAATTTTGTCTCCATAATGTTTAAATGATAGCCATGGCAAAGTTTTCTGCAACTTAAAATGAGGGATTAGTTTGACGGATGAAATCAGCAATGAGAAACTCTGGATAAAGCCAGGTAAGTGGATAGTAAGTCCCTACAATTACTTGCAAGATGTCAGATTTGACTGGAAGCTCCCTGAAAAAGTGCTGATACACGACAGTACTTTAAGAGATGGTGAACAAACGCCTGGTGTGGTCTTTAGGAAAGATGAAAAATTAAAAATAGCTTGTGCTTTAGCTGATGCTGGCGTTCAACGCATAGAAGGAGCCATGCCTATTGTTTCACCTGATGATGCAGAAGCCCTTGCAACGATGGCTAGAGAAATAAAGTCATCAGAGATTGTGGGGTTCGTAAGGTCCCGTAAAGATGACCTCGATCTAGTTATAAAATGCGACGTAGCAAGTATAGTTATGGAGATTCCAGCTAATACGCAAGGAATATTAAACATTTGGGGTGATGTGCAAAAGGGAATTGAGGAACATGTAAACCTAGTAATGTACGCAAAGAAGCACGGGCTCAAAGTAACAACTTTCTTACCTAACACAACCCTAGCCACATTAGAAGAGATTAAGAGGATTATCGTTCCTGCTGTAAAAGAAGGAAAAACCGATCACATAGGTCTGGCGGACAGCTACGGGATTATAATACCTCAAGCATTAACTTGGCTGGTGAAAAAGATTAAAGAGATAGTAAATGTGCCTATTGAAGTTCATTGTCATGATTATTGGGGAAACGGAACATCTAACGCACTTGCAGGGGTCATAGGTGGAGCCGAAATTATACACACTTGTGTAAACGGATTAGGCGGAAACGCTTCACTTGAAGAATGCGTCATGGGAGTAAACGCGTTACTAGGATTAGAAACAGGCATAAAAACCGAGAAACTCTACGGTTTATCCAAAATGGTTAGAGAATTTTCAAAAATCGATTGGTACAAGCCATTCTTTGATGAGTTAAGTAATTCTCTAGAGATTGGACTTTTAACATCGATGGCTTGGAAATCCTTGTCCCGTGGAGAAAAACCGCCCACAATGTTAAACTTAGAGGTACTTGGCCGAAAAACACGTACCCAAATAGTTTTAGGAAAGAAAAGTGGAAGACGCTCAATCATGTTGAAAGCCAAAGAGCTAGGACTTTCAATCCCCACAGAGGAAAAAGCTTACAAAATACTTCAGAGAATAAAGCAGCTTTCAATAGAAAAGAAAGGATTAGTCACGGACGAAGAATTTAAACAAATATATGCGGAAATAGAGTCGTAATCTAATATTCTTATTAACCGTGTTTATCTTATTTGAAGACAAGTTTTCTTGCACTCATCTGCTATATTATTAAAGCTTAAATCAGATTTTATGAATTTGATGATTAGCACTCATTTCGGTGACAATCTGTTAAATGGCGATATTTATGTCTTTAACTTTCCTAAGACCATCACTATATCGCCAGAGTTGACTGTTACGTAAGTCATCCTAACCAAAATAACTCCGCTTATGGATGCTTTAATTTGTTCTACGACATTCCCCTTCAGGTTTTTAATTTCACCAATAACATCTTCTTCAGAGACTATATCACCAGCTTTAAACTTTGGATAAAATAAGCCGCCCAGTTCAGCTCTTATCATATGTAGGTCAACAATTTTCTTCTTGGCCCTTGTTTTTTTCGGGGAACCTTCAATCATTTTCAAATATTTCATGACATTTAATATTCCATCTAAATAGAAGAGAACAGCTTTCTCTTCAATTTTTCCTGCTCCATCTGTTTCTGGGGCTATCGCAGGAATACCTCTCTTGCATGCTTCGCGAATACAGCTCCCTTCAATTTTATTCATGAGAATATATTCTACATCAAATAAATTCGCGAGGTTCTCTGACATTTGATCTATTTTTTCATTACCTATATTTTGTAAAATAACTAATCCCTGCGATGGCAATTCTTCGGGTAAATCAGCGCCATGAAGATCAATTAAGAAGTCACTCTTAGAAATTACATTGCTGAACAAAACGTGTGCGATTCTATAACTTATTGAGCCATCAGAGTTTCCTGGAAAAATCCGGTTTAAATTGATTCCATCGATAGGACATACGTATGGAACTCTATCTTGAAACGCTGGTATGTTAACTACTGGAACAGCAATAATTCTGCCGCTTAGATTCTTGGGATCGATTTCATTAACAACACGTATAACTGCATCTATGCCTGAATATTCGCATCCATGAATTCCCGCCGTTAAGCCTAAAGTTGGTCCGCGTCTCGATCCATTAACAACAACAATCGGTAATTCTATCGATGATGTTGGCGTATAGCCGACCTTTAGAAAACTAAATTTTTTAACTCCTCGTTCTTCTCGAAAATTCTCAACTTTCATTTCATCCATCAAGATGCCACCTTATCATAAGGTAATCATTTAATGTAACTTGCATATCCTCGCAGATAAGTTGAATATTTGACCAAACCTATAATTGCTTTGGCTGCGTTTTCTGGCATTTTGTAGCTTGGTATATTATGGTTTTCAAGCTCATCGATACATTCTAATGCTGTCGCTTTATCTGAAGATAGGCAACATGCAACAATCGGTTTACCATGTATTTTAGATATAGTACTTATGTCTTTAATGAGAATTCTATACTTTGATTGAGGAAGAAGATAAACCACGATAAGAACACCATTTATTCTTTCATCCTCTAATACTGCGGAAAGTACCTCTTTATATACATGCAAATTTGGCCAGTCTGCTGCCAGATCTATGGGGTTAGCATAGCTTGCTGTAAAGGACAATATTTTTGAAAGTTTTCCTTTTGTTGCCTCTGATAATTCGCTTATTACTACTCCATGACTTTCACAAATATCGGCGGCAACGACGCCTGGCCCTCCTAGGTTGGTAATTATTGCCACCTCTTTTCCCCTTGGAAGCTTCTGTTGAAGCGATAAAGCCTTTGCAATATCAATCATTTCAATTCCATCCGAAGCTCTAATAACACCTGCCTGTTTGAAGGCAGAACTATATAGCTCATCTAAACCGGCGAGAGAACCAGTATGAGACAGAACAGCTCTTGTCCCCGCCTTTGTTCGTCCAACCTTAAAAGCTACTATGGGCTTTATCTTCGTGACTTTTTTTGCTACTTCGTAAAACTTTCTTCCTTCGTTTTTATGTTTGAATCCCTCCATGTATAGAACAATAACTTTGGTAAACTTGTCAGTAGCTAAGTATTCTATAGCATCTGCAAAACCTATGTCGCAGCTGTTTCCAAGATTTATGACTTTGCTGAATCCTACTCCTTCATCGCTACCGTACCTAAGTAACACGCTGCTGTAACCACCACTTTGACAAACAAAGGTCACATTGCCTTTTTTATAATTAAGGTTAGGCGTGAAAGTGGCGTTCAGATTATTGTTTAAATTCAGGATACCGTTAGTATTAGGTCCAATAATTCTAACATTATAGTTTATTGCTACATTAATCAGTTCTTGTTCAAGTTTTATTCCATTTCGAATTTCCCCAAAGCCAGCTGAGAAAACAACAGCACATTTTATTCCTCTCTCACCGCAGTCTTTCACAGCTTCAGGGACAAGATCTGCTGGAATCGCAATTAAAGCAAGGTCCACCCCGCTAGGAATTTCGGAAATGTTGCGATATATTTCTAGGCCAAGTACTCGTCCACCACTAATATTTATTGGGTAAACCTTCCCCTTAAAACCGCCCTGAATAACTGCTTGAACTATTTTGTATCCTAGTTTTTCAGGGTTCCTTGAAGCCCCAATTACCGCTATCGACTTTGGGTAAAACGCTTTCTCTAATGCCTCTAATGCCGACATGGTCATTTTTTACCAATTTTCAAATCATGAACCATTAAATATATATTTATCGCAGCTCAATACATTTGAGTATTTGACCTTACTACTTTGAAATTAAGTAATAAAGGCTTAGCTTCATGTCTCTTTAGGTTTTTATGTCTCAAAAGAATTATAAGAGAATCTTTAAATTAATTTATTGGAGGTGAATTGTTAAATGGTAGTAGGTACGAAAGCTGTTGATAAAGTTGTGGATGCTGACGTTTTAGTTGTTGGTGGTGGTGGAGCTGGCTTGAGAGCTGCCATTGAAGCTAGCGAAAGAGGTGTAAGGGCGCTCCTTATTAGCAAGGGTTCCGTTGCCAGGAGTGGAGCAAGCCTTCTAGCGGGCGCTGATCTAACGTTGGATGGAGAAAGTTTACATAATCTTGGATTTCCCGGAGAGCCGATAGATACCAAGCAAAAATTCTTCAGCGACATAGTGACGCAGGGCTTCTACTTAAATAATCAGCGGATTGTAGAGATTTATGTTGAGGATGCACCTAAAAGGGTTAAGGAACTGTTAGATTGGGGGATTAAGGTTGGCTTCGCCGAGGAGAGGGCTATCTTCACTAGTGGATCCTCAATATTGAGTGCGTTGTTGAAAAGAGCCAAAGAGATGGATGTTGACATAATGAATGATATTATGGTCATAGACCTCCTGATAAAGGATGGAAGGGTTTCAGGTGCTCTCGGACTTGACATAAAAACAGGAGACTTAATCACGTTTCGGTCTAAGGCTGTTGTTTTAGCCACTGGAGGATGGCATAAGGCCTACTCGCCTAACGCTGGATCAAGGGAGCTATCGGGAGATGGAGTCGCAGCGGCATATAGGGCTGGAGCTGACCTTGCTAACATGGAGTTCGTCACATTTTGTTGTAATGTTCTGCTTTGGCCACCAAATTGGCGTGGAATTATCTTTCCATACCTTCTTCATCTTTTAGTTGGAGGTAAACTTGTAAATAGTAAGGGTGAAGACTTCCTGAGCAAATACGACCCCACGATAGTTAAGATTGGCACGTCAATGGAGTGGAATAAAAGCTTCGTTTCAATAGCTACTGCACTTGAAGTTCTCGAGGGAAGAGGCTCGCCGCATGGAGGAGTATATTATGAAGTTGGAGATATGGCATGGAAAGAATTTGAAAGTCGTGTGACGAAATATTATCCGAACTGGAAGTATAAGGGAATCGATTTTTCAGAGCTTGGGAAAATGTTAAAGGACGGAAGACCTGTTGAGGTTGGACCTGCAGCTGAATACTTTGAGGGGGGAATAGTCGTTAATGAAAAGTTTGAAACAAATATTTCAGGCTTGTATGCTGCGGGTGAATGCACTGCAAGCTTGTTTGGAGCTAACAGAGTTGCAGCCGCCACAACTGAGATGCTAGTTGAAGGGACGATAGCTGGCAGGTTTGCAGCGGACTATGCGAAAAAAAGTGAGATGCCAGATATTGATAAAAAACAAGTCGATAAATTACAAGAAAAGGCAATTCTCCCCCTCAAATTGAAAGAAGGCATAAAACCAGCAGAGTTATTGAGGAATGTTCAACAAATGGCTTATGAGCAACTAGGTCCAATCAGAGATAATAACGGATTATCTGAATTCGTCAAATACATAGAAATGGTTAAGAAAGATCAGCTTCCAAAACTCTGCACTGTCTCCAAAAGTATGAATTACAATAAGGAATGGATTGAGGCGCTTGAGCTGGAGAATATAGTCCAACTGCTTGAGCTATCCGCCAAATCTGCACTTATGCGGACAGAAAGCCGAGGTGTTCATTATCGTTCCGATTATGCCTGGACGGATAACGACAACTGGCTCAAAGAAATAGTTTTAAGAGAAGACGCAGGCGACCTTCATGTGACAAAACGCCCGGTTATCATAACCATTTTAATGCCACCCTCGGGAGTAACTCCTTACATGGAAATGGTCAAAAAGTTGATGGAAGCCCATTCTGAGATAGGTGGGCATCACTGAGGTGAAGTACATGGCTGAAAAATTGATAAAAGTCAAAATCTTGAGATTCAACCCATCCACCAATGGAAAAGCCTATTTTCAGTCTTATGATGTCCCGGTGACAGAAGGGGTTAGTGTTCTGGACATACTCGATTTTATCTATGAAAATCTTGATAGTGGTTTGGCCTATTATGATCATGCGGCTTGTAGACATGGAATCTGCGGTGGTTGCAGCCTTGTTGTCAATGGTAAACCATCCCTTGCTTGTCAAACTTTGATTTTAGGGGATATAAGCGTGGAACCGCCAAAGAATTTTAAAGTTATCAGGGATCTTGTCTATAAAAGAGGAGAACTAAAATGACTGCTGAAAAGGAAGAAACAATCACTTATGAGGAAGCCAGAAACGCGGTTGCAAGTGCTAGCCGAAGGATAGCCCTTCTTCATCTTTCTTATGCTAAGACGTTGATTGAAGAGTTGGGCGAAAAGAAAGGAAAAGAACTAATCGCTAAGGCCATAAAAGATTACGGCAAAAGAATAGGGGAAAAAACTAGAAGAGAAGTGCAGGATCTTGGGTTACAGCCAACCCCGGAGAAGTTTAGTGTTGGAAAAAGTTATAGACTGCCCATGTTTGGTATGCATGACAAAATTGAAACTGTGAAAGTTGATGGCGAACAAAGGATAAGAGCCCATGGTTGCGTACTTGCAAAGGTATGGCAGGAATATGGAGAAAAAAAGATAGGGCGCCTTTACTGCTACATGGATGTGACAAAGTACATGGGCTATAATGCTAACTGTAAATTAATACATACAAAAACCGTTCCGGATGGAGACACCTACTGTGAGCTGGTAATTAGAGCCACAACAGAAAAGGAGAGAAAGGACTTCTCAGCAAAAAACAAGGATTGGCTCTACATAGACAGGTACTGACCTACTATCAATTTCAAATAAATAAATTTATTAACTTTCATTGCCGATGGATCTAAAGGATGAAAATGATATGAAAATCGATAAAATTGAACTTTACCATGTGCGAATGCCCCTCATTCAACCCTTTAGAACAGCACTTGGTGAAATGAACGATATTCATTCTGTTTTAGTTAAGATCGTATCAGGAAATAAATATGGCTGGGGTGAAACTACTCCTTTTAAACAACCCTTTTACTCGCCAGAGTGGGCTGGAGGTGCCTTCCTTCTGATGAAGGAGTTTCTAGCTCCACAAATAGTTGGTCGGGACATTGAAGATGCAGATCAACTTCTTCAATTATTAGACCGGTTTAAGGGAAATCCGTTTGCTAAAGCTGGACTTGAAACTGCTTGGTGGATTCTGAAAGCAAAGATAGAGAGGGTACCTCTTCATCGATTGTTAGGAGGTAAGTCGCACCCCATTGCGGTTGGGGCAGACTTAGGTGTGCAAGATAATATTGAGATGTTGCTGAAAAAATTTGAACACGCCATTGATGAAGGTTATCCACGTGTCAAACTGAAGTTTCATCCGGGATTAGACATTAGCATGCTGAAAGCGGTTCGAGATGCATTTCCTACTTATATATTTCACATAGATTGCAACGCCTCTTTTACATTAAAACATATGGATCTGTTCAAAAAAATAGACCGCCTTGAGTTGGCGATGATCGAACAACCGCTACACCATACAGATTTGATTGACCATGCCGAATTGCAAAGACATATCGAGACACCAATATGCCTTGACGAGAGCATCAACAGTGTGAAGACTGCAGAAGACGCGATTCGACTCAAAAGTTGCCGATACATGAACGTTAAAATAGGTAGAGTTGGAGGAATATTGAATGCCGTAAGAATACATGACTTGTGTCAAAAAGCTGGCATACCGTGTTGGGTTGGAGGTATGTTTGAATCAGCGGTGGGAAGTGGGGTCTCGGCAGAGTTGGCAACACTTCCTAACTTTAAATATCCGGCCGATATCTTCCCTTCCAAGGCTTTTTACATTGAAGATCTAGCTAGTCCAGAGATTACATTATGCGCACCTGGAAAAATCGAGGTGTCTAAAGTGCCAGGGATACCATACGAGCCTAAAGAAGAGATGCTCAAACTCTATACCGTAGATGAGGCCGTGATAAAACCTTGAAGGCTCATGCAAACCTCAAAATATGCCGCAAAATTCTAAGCTTTCTAGTCAAATGGTAGGTGTCCTAAACGGCAGATGATGTTGAAATCAAAAAAAGAAAAGTTTGCGAAGAGATAGACGCTAACGCTGATGGAATTGTTAAAATCGCTGAGGCTATTTACAAGTGCCCCGAGCTTGGTTTTAAGGAATACAGTACAGCTGAACTTGTTGAAAGGAAGTTCAAAGAATTAGGACTTGAATATCAGAGTAAATTGGCGCTAACTGGAGTAAAAGGCAAATTAATCGGAGGAGGAAAAGGTCCAACGATAGCAATCATAGGAGAGTTGGATGCTATTTTGGTACCCGACCATCCAAATGCAAATCCAGCAACTGGTGCAGTTCATGCATGTGGTCATAACTGTCAAATCGCTGCTATGTTGGGAGCCGGTATGGGTCTATTAAATTCTGGCGTTATGGAAAAACTTCAAGGAAATGTCTCTTTGTTCGCTGTCCCAGCAGAAGAATATATAGAATTGGGCTTTAGGATGAAACTGCGTGAAGAAGGCAAAATTGAGTTTCTTGCTGGTAAGCAAGAGCTGATAAGGCTCGGCCACTTCGACGATATAGATATGGCGATGATGGTTCACGCTTGGACTGACCCAAGGAGAACTGCCATCTGCGGAGTAACAACCGAGGGCGTAATAGGCAAAACCTGTCGCTTCTTTGGCAAGGCGTCTCACGCAGGTTCAGCCCCACATGAAGGGATAAACGCTTTGAACGCGATGTTGATGGCGCTTATGGGCATACATGTGCAGAGGGAAACATTCAGAGATGAAGATTGCATCAGAGTACACGGCATAGTAACGAAAGGTGGAGACTCGGTAAATGTTGTTCCTTCAGATGTGCAGATGGAGATGAACGTCCGTGGTAAGACTATTGATGCGCTTACGGACGCGAATGTAAAGGTTGACAGGTCTGCCAGAGCTGGTGCCATGAGTGTAGGCGCGCAGGTGGCAATATCAAACATGCCTGGTCACATGCCAATAAAGGAAGATAACACAATGATAGAATCGTTTAAGAAAAACGCATTAAGATACGTTACGGCAGAAAACATCAAAAGCGGTCTGCATTTCGGTTGGTCCTCCGATATGGGAGATGTGACACAGATCATGCCAGCAATCCATCCATTGATGGGCGGGTTTAAAGGATCTCTCCATGGAAGGGATTTTGAGATAGCAGACTTTGTAATGGCATGTGTTATTCCCGCAAAGGTAATATCTATGACGGTGATAGATTTGCTTGGTAACAATGCGAGCTTGGCTAAAAAGGTGCTTACTGAGTTTAAACCTGTAATTACGAGAGAGCAGCATGATGAATATCTAAGATCGCTCTGGAGTACCACCCGTGAATAATTGCACGATCTTCTCGGTAGCCTTTATGTAAGTCCGCTGAAGTTTAACTTCGTACTGGCAATTCTCTATTTAGGCCAAACGGTGACATCGCCACCTTCGACTTTCACGTAATCTCCTGTTTTAATTATTTCAAGGGGGTTACGATTAAGGTTGGCAACCATTGGTATGTCAGCGACTATTGCTCCCTGAACATGAATTGAATCAGCTTTCACGTTGATTATGGCGGCTGGTTGTACGCCGTTTGCTTGAAGGCGCCAATAACGAAAAGTATCTCCACTAGATCCTTTGCCAGAATAATAAACAAATACCTTTCCAGCAATGCTTTTTCCGTATTCGGGACCCGGCTTTGTTATAAGCCCTTTTTCAAGATTGATCTCGCCGAGCAACGAGACACGATCATTTATCACGACGGCTTCACCCTCAGCAGTGCCAACCACGCATGCTTTACCTTTTAGGGTAGTAGGCTTCTTACTACGCATACATTCATCCCCATTTTCCAGTCAGTGCTGCTCTAACACATTTCTCTGTATTGCCTAAAAATCTTTTCTTGCAGTTAGCATTTGAAGGCCCATAAAAGACTGCTTTAGTTGAATTTGAGGCGAGGTTGCCAACGGTATATTCAAGATGAGATTGGCAATATCGGGGGCCTGGGATTCCCGGATTTAAAACTGGACATATAGACATTAGTGTTGCACCAGCGTTTTCTATTATATCTGCGTATCCATTTATTTTAGCTAAATAAGCTATTGCAGGCGCTGTCTGCACGTGGAGCTTCACACCAGCTTTTATTTTTTTTCCGTCTAAAAGTTTAGCGATCTTTGCAATTTCATGTATCGTGTTGTGCGGACAGCCGAGTTCAACGAAGTCCACTTTCTCACCCTCTTTTCCATCGGCGAGCTCTTCACGGGTAGATTCCAGTTCTTTTGAAGTTACCGAAATTTTCTCTTTGGGTTTTTCTTTGTTAAATGCCATGTCTAGTGTATGTGCTTCGGGGGTTATTCCCACGATATGTGCAAGTGTTACGCTGCCTCCCACTGCCATAGAACAAGTTATGGCTTTCAGGTCTTCAATTCCAGGGTTTTTTATTCCTGTGATCACTGGAACTTCGTCTCCCACAATCTTCCCAATATAAAAACCTAACAAGGAATAATCTGTATGATCCTTCAGCTCGACTTCTACATCAAATAAGTGTTTGCCCACTCTGTTTTCGTCCAAGTGATATCCAAACTCCGGATATCTTCCAGTGATCGCGCTTAGAAAAGCAGAAAGACCCTCTCTATTCGTTCTTAAGCCCCAGACTGTATTGTAGTAGGTGATAGCGCCGCTCTCTATAGACGAGATATGCATTCCCAGAGGAAATCTCTTCATAGGATCTACAAGAAACGGTGCGCAAGTATCTACGGCGATCATTCCAAACTTTCTACACAATTCAGCATCTTTTTTCACGCTTTTAAACAGGTCAGGTGGAACCTGGGCTTCTTTCTGAGCCCTTGAAGAGATAACCTCCAATCCGTAGTTCCAATTTACTGTGGGAACCTTAACCTTAACTCCAGACTTTGCAGCTTCTTCGAGAAGCTCAACGTTTAATGCACCTTTGCCCCATTCTCTTGAAAAAAGGTAGGCGTAAGAATATTTAATATCAATCATTTTTTCAGCATCATATGCATCACCTAATTTCACTAGGAACCTCATCGCTTCTTGAACGAGACCACCGTATTCCCCTGATAGCATCCTTTCATCTTCTTTTGTAAGGTACATTTTCTAACTCACCAACATGCAGTTTTTATTTTAATATCACATATATAGTTTTTCATAGATGGCCTAGCGCGATGGCATGCGAAGGGATTTAAATGGGCGACGCTCAATTTCCTTAGACAATATTGAAAAGGGATAAGTAGGATAGAAGAAGCTCTTAAGAGGATAAGGTTTATGTAAGTTGAAAACTAAAAGGGAATAAAAAATCTTAAGAGGGAATAGTTAATGAGAAAAATCAAAAAATGCCCAAAATGCGAAAATAACGCTTGGATTTTATCACATGACCCAGATTTTAGTTGGGAACTCTACATAAAGTGCTCAAGGTGTGGATATGAGGATGTGTTTGTGCTTGGGAAGTTCGTAAAAATGTAAGCATGGTGTGATCACCGCGTACAACAAGAGAGGGTAAGGGTGGTAAGAATCCTCTCAAAAGGGTGGACAAGAAGGATAATTCTTGGCTGATAGAGGGGGAGGTTTGGTTTAAGCGGCTACATCTCTTCACAGTCAAGAAAACTTTCAAGCTTCAGATGATCTCTGAAACCGAAGAGGCCACATCCTACCAAGAAACGCTGTTCTGGAGCAAGCGCTAGGTTTGGATTAGCTTCTCGATGGTTTCTCTGATGAGCCTCTTCACGTCTCCTTCTGGCGCGATTTTCTGTAGTGCCTCGTAGGTTTCTGGGCTTATGCGAACCGGCACCAGTCGCCACTTGAACTCTTTTCCCAACAGCTCCCTAACGCGTTGTCTTGTTTCGTGCGCACTTAGCCCCTTTGCTTGGGCTTCCTGGGCTAGGGTCAGCTGCTGCTCTGTGTTCTTCAGCCTCATCAGCGCATGAGCGTGATCTGGAGTGAGTGTTCGACCCCTCACAGCCTCCCTCAGCTCTGGATGAAGCCTAAGCAGCTTCACCCTCTGGGAAACGTAGGGTCTACTCTTCCCCAGCCTACGGCCTATGGCAGTCAGCGAGTAACCCATCTCCTTAAGCGCCATGTAAGCCTCAGCCTCGTCCAAGGGATCCAGATCCTCGCGCTGGAGGTTCTCAATCAGCCTAGCCTCTATGGCCTCTTCGGGCTTTAGCGCCTCTTTCAAAACCAGAGCCGGTATGCTCTCCAAGCCAGCTTGCTTGGCAGCCATGAGCCTTCTAGCCCCAATGAGCAGTTCGTAATGGTCCTCCCGTGGCTGAACGAGGACTGGTTGGAGAACCCCATGTTTAGCGAAGGAAGCTGAAAGTTCGCCTATGGAATCCTCATCTATGATCTTGCGAACTCCCTCGCCAACCGTGATCTCTTCCAGCTTAAGGTTGACAAGCTTTGCCATGTGAAATCCCTTAAAAAACGTGCGCACGCTTATAAATGTCTTATATTAGGAAATAATATTCCACGCTTAGGAGGCCTCTCCGGGGTTGGGACGCATCGTCCTCTCCTGCCTCATGAGCTGTCGAACCGCATACTCAACGGCGTGGCTTCTGCTGGCGAAAACGCCTTCCTCAACCTTAGCGCGAACCCCTTTTTTCGCTTCTGGCGGAATCAAGAATGCTGGCAGATTGTTGTTCACTTGATCATCTAGGAGTCTTGCTGTGAAGGTTGAATGTCTTTTGAAGACCCAAATGTCTACCAAGCCACTTAATTTTTTTTAAAAAAACTGAATTTCGCTGACCCAAGATTATTGCGTGCGTTAAGTCTTATATGACTTTATGTGGAATTATGCTTACAAAGGTGAACTTCGCAGGATGGCGGTGGAAAATATTGTTTGAGGGTTCTAACAGAGTCAACTTGATAAAGCCTTCGGCAATTCGAAGAATGCTTGAGCTCTCAGCGGGAATGAAGAATGTTGTTCACTTGGAGCAGGGAGAGCCAGACTTCACAACGCCAAAACATATTTTGAAGGCAGCTGTAGAGGCTACCGAGAAAGGTTTCACGCACTACACAGAAATCGATGGGACGCTGGAACTGCGTCAAGCTATAGCTGAAAAGCTTGAGAAAGAAAATAGTGTTGATGCTGATCCGCAAACTGAGATAACTGTGACTTCTGGTTCTCAGGAGGCTATGTTGATTGCTGCGTTAGGATTTCTGAATAAAGGTGACGAAGCGCTCATTCTTGATCCATACTATCCCGCGTATTTTGAAGACGTTCTAATAGCGGAAGCGCAGCCTGTCACGGTTCCGCTTGATGAGGGAAAAGGCTACGAAATAGAATTGGAAGCCTTGGAAAGTAAAGTAACGAAGAGGACCAAGATGATTTGGCTGTGTAATCCATCCAATCCGACAGGACACGTGTTCTCGAAGCAGGATCTTGAGATTATTGCTGAGGTAGTGCAGAAACACGACTTGATAGTCTTCGCTGATGAAATATATGAGAAAATTGTTTACGATGGCGCAAGACACATCAGTATCGGTTCGCTGCCAGGCATGGAAGACAGAACGATCACGGTGAATGGTTTCTCAAAGGCGTATGCGATGACTGGGTGGAGGATTGGATACGTAGTGGCCGGAAAGAAGCTCTCAGGCACCTTGCGCAAACTGCACTATTACGCTGTATTATGCCCAAACGCTATTTCGCAAAAGGCAGCTTTTGCTGCGTTAATAGGACCGCAAGATTGTGTTCAAGAAATGGTAACAGAATACACCAGAAGAAGAGAACTTGTACTTAATGAGCTTGAAAAGATTGAGTCATTGTCCTACACCATACCGAAAGGAGCATTCTATGTCTTTCCAAACTTTTCAAACTTCGAAAGATCGGATGAAGTAATGGCGGCGAATTTATTAAAGGAAGCGGGAGTCGTGACTGCACCTGGTTCGGGCTTCGGAAGAGCTGGTGAAGGGCATTTGAGAATATCATACTCTGTCTCTTATGAACAGGTAAAAGAGGGAATGGAACGAATCAGAAGGCATCTGGAACATAAGGCATAGAGTATTTTGGGTACAAAAATGCGATTGTGTTAGGATTCTCGCTTTGTTAT
>Ga0315296_10000367_pt1 | contig 41721 bp, 41 predicted proteins | sample YL17G14_18_MG_FD_203921 | JGI IMG/M metagenome (GOLD analysis project Ga0315296, IMG submission 203921) | Sediment microbial communities from Yellowstone Lake, YNP, Wyoming, USA - YL17G14_18 | ecosystem: Environmental > Aquatic > Freshwater > Lake > Sediment | place: USA: Wyoming | collected... | reverse complement strand
ATCAAGCGATAAATTACGCCTGGCATAAGGATTGCACTTGGGCAGTTCTCACCGATTTTGAAAATATCAAGGTATTCAATGCCGAGTGGAAGACCACGGATTTGCTTCAAAGCATGTTTTTCTCTTTGGACAGTAATCAATTTTTGGAGCGGTTCGACCAGTTATGGCTTCTTTCTAAAGAGACTTTTGAACAGGGCTTACTGGATAAGGAAGCCGAGAAATGGGGCAAAAAATCCAAGAAAAGTCACGTAGGCGAACAGTTGTTCAGCGACTTGACCAAGTGGCGTTCCGAACTCTCCAAGGACATTTCGCAAAGGAACAAAGGCATCAAGGAAGGTGATCTGGATGAAGCCGTTCAGAGGATTATTGATAGATTGATTTTCATTAGAAACTGCGAAGATAGGGAACTAGAGCCACCCACATTGTTATCCGCCATGCGGGAATGGGATAGCAAACGTAAGGGTTCGCTTGCCGAGAACATAGTCAAGGTTTTCAAACATTTCGATGATGAGTACAACAGCAAACTGTTTCATCACCATTTATGTGACGATTTGGACATAAGTAACCAAGTTCTTGAAGAAATAATCGAGGAACTTTATCACACTAAGGACAGATCTATAAAGTACGATTTTGCTGTGTTAGACGCCGATGTCCTCGGCAACGTGTACGAGCAATACTTGGGGCATATTTTGAAAAAAACAGCTAAGCGAGCGACGCTGGAAGAAAAACACGCCTACCGGAAAGAGCAGGGAATTTATTACACACCTACTTACATCGTTGACTACATTGTAAGAAACACTTTAGGCGAACTGCTCAAGGATAAAAAAGTGAATGTTGAAAAAATTAGGGTTTTAGATCCCGCCTGTGGTTCTGGTTCGTTCTTGATAAAAGCCTTCGATGTTCTGAACGAGTTCTACAGTAAGAAGGAGGGAGATCACGCCCAAACACAACTGGATTTGGATACGGGCTTGCCGTTCAAACAAAAAGAGAAGGTTTTGTTGAATAACATTTTTGGCGTGGATTTGGATGCGCGGGCAGTCGAAATTGCACAGCTCAATCTATTGCTGAAAATCGCGGAGAAAAAGCAAAGATTGCCACTACTACAGCAAAACATCAAGTGTGGGAATTCTTTGATTGAAGACGAAAAAGTTGCCAAGGATAGAGCCTTCAAATGGAGAAAAGAGTTCAAGCAAATTATGGAGGATGAAGGTGGTTTTGATGTCGTTATTGGAAACCCACCATACGGAGCTGAATTGAACGAACAGGAAAGAAAGTTTATATCCCAAAAATTCGCTTTCTCCAAGTCTTACAAAAACACAGCTTTGGTCTTTATTGAAAAGTCATTAGACCTCCTTAAGCAAGATGGTTATTTTGGCATGATCGTTCCTAAATCCATAGCTTTTAGTCAACTCTGGAAACCAGGCAGAGAACTAGTTAAGAAATATTTAGTAAAAGCGGTTGATGTTAGTAAAGCATTCGAGGATGTCCTATTGGAACAAGTTATCATTATTTTAAGTAAGGCAATCAAAACCAAATCCTACACTCTGCAAGATATTGTGTCTGGAGAATCTATAACTATTGATAAAAAAGTTATCGATTTGTCCGATTCAATTATTCTGCACGGAAAAAAGAAAGACTTTGAAATATTTGAAAAAATGACTAAATCATCAAGATACCTAAATGAAGTAACAAAAACCAGCAGAGGACTGCCTTTCCAAAAGTACTTGGTTAAAGAAAAAACCAAGTATCCTGTAATAAAAGGTAAAACAATTTCACGGTATGTTTTTGGTCTTAGTGATGGTTTCTTGCCAGACAAACTAATCGAACAGAATAAGAACAAAGTCAAGTTTTTACTTCAACCAAAAATAATTTCCCAAAGAATAGTCGCTCATGTTACAAAACCCAAGGATCACATAATAATCATGTCTGCCTTAGATAAAAATGGCCTGATAAATGTTGATACTGTTGAGAATACAATAATGACAGACAAGAACTATAGCCTGGAGTTTCTATTGTGTTTGTTGAACTCAAAGTTAATTTCATGGTACGCTTATCGGTATGTATTCTCTAAAGCTGTCAGAACAATGGACTTGGATGATTACTACTTGGGCAAGATACCTCTGCCTAACACTAAAATAGATAATCAGGATTTCATACATTTAGTCAATAAAATGCTCTCTTTAAACAAACAACTTATAGAAATCGGCGACAAGAAGACCGACGAAAGGCAGAGGATAGAGGAAGAAATCAAGAAAACGGACGCGGAGATTGACGAGCTGGTTTACAAGTTGTATGGGATAACTGATGATGAAAAGAAAATTATCGGGGAGAGTTTGAGGTAATGTCTTAAAAGTACTTATATCTTTTAAAGAAACAATCAAGAGTGGATGAATATTATGACTGTTCCACTCCAAAAAAGTATCGAACTACCTCTGCTAAAAGTGATTGCAGATGGAGGAGGAAGTCTTAGGCTTAGGGAAGCAGTCGAAAAAGTAGAAAAATACTTTCCAGAATTAACCGATGAAGATAGAGCGAGTAGATTGAAATCAGGAGGAAATAAATGGATTAATCGTGTGCAATGGGTTAGACAACATCTGATTGGGAAAGGAGAATTGGATAGCCCAGAGTGGGGTGTGTGGCGAATAACTGACAGTGGAAAATCCCGACTAGATAAGGAATTATCAAAATGGAAAGCAGAATATTCACGAAAAGATTTTATCAAAAACCAAGGCAAACTAGTTACTGACATGGCTGAAGAACTTATTGGTAGCCCAAGAGAGGAACTTGAAAATGCATATAATGTTTTACTCGAATCAGTTGAAGATGACATGCTAAATCATGTTCAAAATATTTCTCCCCCATTATTCGAGTCTTTAGTGGCTCAGCTTTTGGAGGAGCTTGGTTATGGTAGTGTAAAGGTTACGGGACGTAGCGGAGATGGGGGGGTGGATGGAGAATGTTGCCTAGATCCATTGGGACTACACAAATTTTTATTTCAGGCGAAAAGATGGACGCAATCTATTGGATCTGAAGTAGTCCGTAATTTTGTTGGAGCCCTTGTTAGTAATCGAGTTGAACATGGTATTCTCGTATCAACATCTAGATTTAGTGATGCCGCAAAAAAAGAATCAATTAAATCAGGTAGAGTAAAGCTGATTGACGGAAAAGGGCTAGTAAGTTTGATGATTCGTTGTGGTCTTGGAGTCAGAAAAAGCAGATTGGATATACCCACGATTGACGAGGATTTCTTCTCTGGCTTAACTTAATTTTCCATAAGATTGGTTACTGGATGTACTACTCGGGAATAAACTATATACACCACAACAACTATGTTTGTTAGGGCCCTGCGCGGGGCCCTAGCTAGGTAGTCATATGAAGCTAAAAAAACCACCCAGCAAGGCGAGGTTTAAAATTAGGGTATTTGACTCACGTATACCCAATGATAGTGGTAAGTCCTTTTCAGTTTACGAAACAGGCTCCTTAACACGGGATGCTCTCATTAAGCGGCTAAAAAAGAAGATTGAAAAATGGTAAGCTCCACACAAAACCAAATTTTTGGTTCCATACAAGACATTATCGCGCCGGTTGATGTTGCTTCTTCCATATGGAAGACCGCCAATGAACCCATCCACAGTCTTCACCATTTATGTTCCAGAGTTTGTTCATTCCCCCCGGCAATGCCAAGATTTTTCATTCGTCAATATTCGCAAGTTGGAGATGTGGTGTTTGATGCTTGGTCGGGACGAGGAACAGTACCCCTCGAAGCGTTGCTGAACAACCGCGTAGGAATTGGCAATGATCTATCTCCAGAAGCCTTTGTTTTAACAAAAGCTAAAGTACAGCCTGTGGATTTCAATAGTCTGAATGTATTTTTGCAGAAGCTGGAGGAAGAAGTAAAGATCCATGAACTAACTAAAAAGTTGGATGAACTTGACAGAAAAGCTGCAATTTTTTATAGCAAAAAAACGTTTCAGCAATTACTCGCTTTGAAGGAAGTGTTGGCCAGTCACGATTCAATAGAAGCAAACTTTACACGAGCACTTGTTCTTGGTATTCTCCATGGAAAGCCCAGTTCTGCCTTGTCTTTGAGATGCTCCCACTCGTATTCGATGTCGCCTAAGTATGTTAAGAACTATGCAAAAGAACATGGACTAAGACGTCCTTCAAAAAAGATTTTCCAAGAAATACGTGCCCGAGCAAAGTCAGTTCTCAGGGATCCCCTACCTCTTTTAAGGGGAACCGCGTTTTGTGATGATTCCAGAAAATTATCTTTACCAGATGAGTCCGTAGATCTAATTTTCAGTTCTCCTCCTTACTTTAACGTGCAAACGTATGCTTGGTGCAATTGGCTCAGGCTTTGGTTTTTAGGATATGATTACCGTCTGGTAAAAAAATCCTTGTGTGAAAGTGGATGCGAAGAAACATATATGAAATTCATGCGAGAGAGCCTGAGTGAATTGTACCGGGTATTGAAAGCAGACAAACGCTGTTTTATTGTAGCTGGAGACGTGAAGCTTGGAAGGGCGAACAAGCGAGTCATAAACACGATAGAATTTCTCACTCCTCTATTTGAGGAGTCTGGATTCACTCTTGAGAAAGTAATCACTGAGAACATTCCCGCAAACAAGCGTGTTCTTACTTATATTGATGGTACCCAAGGCGTAAAAACAGAAAGGATAGCTTTATTGACAAAATAGTCAGTTCAAAATGGTTTAAATAAATATATTTAAACTAACAAATTCATATTAAACTAGGTGTATAGATGGAGGAAGAAGAACTTTTACTGAAGCCCGAAATAATAACTGTTGATTTAGATAAGCTAAAACTTGATGTAACTAATGTGAGGTTTATTCACCTCAGAAAAACTCTTACAGAAAAACAAATGGAAGATGCAGTTTGGAAAGAACGCGACACACAACAGTTATACAAGCAAATAATAAGTGCCAGAGGATTATACGAAAGACCGGTAATTGATTCAAATTGTGTAGTGTTAGAAGGTAACAGACGTATTGTTTGTTTGAGGCATTTAAAGAAGCAAGCGCACACTGGCAACCTACAAGGTTTCTCGAAAACCTTTTTTGATACCGTAAAATGCGAAATGGTTCCTGCTGATACGCCAAAATATAAGATATATCTTTTTCTCGCGGTAGAACATGTGAAAGGCAAAAAGGAATGGTCTCTGTTTAATCGAGCCAAAATGATATTTAATATGCACAAGTTTCAAGAGCTCAGTTACGACTTTTTAGCAAAACATATTGGAATGGGTAAAATCACCGTGATGAGGCATGCGGCAGTTTATGAACAGACCGACCGATATGGTAATAAATTTAAGGACGATTACGAATGGTATCACAAATTTACTTATTTTGACGAGTTGTTCAAACGTAAGGACTTGAAAGAATTTAGAACTTTGCAAAAAAATGTAGATTGGTTTGCAGATTTAGTTCATCAAAAGAAGTTTAAGGACGTGAGGGACGTTCGCAAACTCGCTAAAGTACTAGCTGACGAGGACGCTAAAAAAGTGCTTGAACGAGAAAAATTTGAAGACGCTTTAAAAGTAGTGGAAAAAAAGAATCCTGCTTTGAAAAGTAAGACGTTTAAAAAAATATCAGAAGTTATCGAATTGATTCGATTTTTTCCAAGAACAGAATTGCTTAAAACAAGAGAAGACCCAGCCCGCCGAGAAATGTTGGAAACCTTAAAGAGAGAAGTTACAGATTTGCTTCGTGATTTGGATAGACACTAGACATTATTATAATTGCAAGAGTTAAACATCTACGAGTTTCTTGGCGTCATTTTCGGTTTAATTCGGTTCAGCATAAACTATTTAAACCGAGCTGAACTATACAAATGTGATGCGGCCGTGAGGTTAACGGTAACCTACGATCCCTCCCAGTTTCGAGATGCGGGTTCGAATCCCGCCGGCCGCACCACACAGGAGTTGATCCCACGAAGAATCGAACCCCACATATACATGAAGTAGAGCGTGAAAATAAGCCTTTCCCCTCAGCTGACGAGCAAGGCGATTGGCGCGATTTCCTGAACGACCCCCAGATGGAGGGCCTCTACATAGACCAGTGGATGCAGGACGCCAGACTCATTGAAAGGAAGAAGGAAGAACACCAAACTTATCCCCAAAACTGGCCTGCCTACAACGAGGCGCAGAAGCGGGAGAAATTGCTGTTCCTCGACATACTCAGAGAACTCTCCTCCTTCGTCCCAATAGAAAAACGTAGCGGCGCTGGCCGTCCTCGGGCTCCCTTGCCCGAGATGGTCTTCTCCTGCGTCCTCAAAGTGTACGAACTGCTGTCCTCAAGGCGGGTCAACTCGGACCTGGACATCGCAAGGAGGATGGGTTATCTTAGCCGGACGCCGCACTACAACACCGTTCTCAAGTACTTCAACGACCCTAAGCTCGTGCCAATCTTGACGAACCTAGTTCAGCTCTCTGCTCTGCCTCTGAGGAACTTTGAGGACACTTTTGCCGTGGACGCGAGCGGACTGAGCAGCGCTTTTTACTCACGCTGGTTGGACTACAGGTTCAACGGGGACAAAAGGATTCACAAATGGCTCAAGGTTCATCTTATCTGCGGAACTGGAAGCCATATCGTCACGCACGTCGTGATCACGGACGGCCTGAAGGCAGACTCTCCGAGGTTCCCAGAACTCGTGAAGGAAACGGCGAAGTTCTTCGAGATAAAGGAAATCTGCGCTGACAAAGCGTATTCCAGCAGGGAGAACCTGCAAACGGTTTGGGATCTGGGCGGTATCCCCTACATTCCCTTTAAATCTGGTTCGACCGGAAAGAGTAGAGGCAGCCAAGCTTGGAGAAAAATGTATCTCTGGTTCCAACTCCACCGCGAGAAATTCATGAATCGTTATCATCAAAGGTCCAACGCCGAGTCCACGTTCAGCATGCTCAAGCGCAAGTTCGAGAACAACCTGATGCTCAGAAAAGAGGTGGGCCAGATCAACGAGGCATTGGCAAAGGTTCTGTGCCACAACATTTGCGTCCTGATTCAAGAAGTCCACGAATCCGGCCTGAAACTTGACCTTCCAGAATCTGCACATAAATTAGCCAGTCTGCACATAAATTCGGAAAAGATTTCACAAAAGGTTTAATTTGTGGGCAAAGCCTGAAGTGTGAAGTGTGAAGTGGGAAGTGGGAAGTGGGTTCTGTAAACTTGTCGGGGTTTGATTTATTTGATTCATGGTGGGTATTTGATAAGATTAAATCATGAAGTTCGAGCTGTGGCACGCACCCCAAGCATTTTAACAACAGGCACGAAATCGGTGCTTGTGGAGAAATGCGCGAGATAATAAAAAAGGTTCTGGAGCGAGTCAAGCCCACCGAGGCCGACGAAAGACTCGTGAAGCAAGCGGCCGAAGAAATTATTCAGCGCGTGAAAGCCGCGTGCGCAAAGTTGAAAATCGATGCCAGGCCTATGCTGGTCGGCTCGGTTGCCCGAGGTACTTGGCTCAGGGATGAACGCGACATCGATATTTTCGTAATGTTCCCAGAAGAACTTTCCCGCGAAAATCTCGAACGCCAGGGACTCGCCGTCGCGCGCGAGGTGGCCGAGCGCAAGGGCAGGGAGAGATTCGCCGAGCACCCTTACGTGATGATGGAGTTCAAGGGGTTCGATGTCGATCTGGTTCCCTGTTACGACGTCGCCAAGCCGAGCGAGATAAAGAGCGCTGTCGATAGGACCCCTCACCACCAGCGATACATGAGAGAACACCTCACTCCCGAACTCGCCGACGAGGTGCTTCTCGTGAAAAAGTTTATGGAGGGGATCGGCGTGTACGGCGCGGAGCTCAAGACACAGGGCTTTTCGGGCTATCTCTGCGAGCTGCTCACGCTCCACCATGGCTCGTTCCAAAAACTGATAGAAGCCGCGAGCGAGTGGAAGCCGGAAGTCATCATCGACCACGAGCGGAATTACACCGATGAGTCTGAGCCCGCGATACTTTTCGAGGGACAGCCGCTCGTTGTGATCGACCCAGTGGACCCGAACAGGAATGTGGCCGCCGCCGTCTCAGCTCAGAATTTTTCCGTCTTTGTCCGAGCGTGCCAGGAGTTCCTCTCTGGGCCCCGCCGAGAGTTTTTCTTCCCCAAAAAGGTGAAACTGCTGGATGCTCGAGAAGTGCGACGCATCCTCAAGCGACGGGGGACCAAGATGTTCTGCGTGGTTTTCGAAACTCCAGACCTAGTGCCGGATGTCCTGTATCCCCAGCTTAGGAAGACGGAGCACGCGCTCGTGGCTCGGCTCGGGCAGGCTGGGTTCGAGGTGCAACGCAGCGATGTCTGGGGCGACTCGAAATCCGTCATCCTCCTTGAGCTCGGCACATCAAAGCTGGCGAAGGCCCAAACGCGTATCGGGCCTCCGGTCACCATTGATGTCAAAGACTTTATTCAAGAGCATTTGAAATCCAAAGAAAAAATCACGGGGCCTTTTGTGAATGCCGCGGGGAGAGTTGTGTTCGAGTTGGAGCGGGAAGAAACCGATGCCAGAGATGTTCTCAAACAAGCGCTGGAAGAACGCACGGCATTTGGAAAACACGTTGCGGAGGCAATCAAGAAAGGATACAAGCTCATGGAAGAAGCTGGCCTAGTAAAACTTCTCCATGACCGAAAGTTCAGGGAGTTCGTCTCAGAGTATCTTACGCGTCGCCTGCCATGGTATCGCTGATGTCCTAAATAGGACAGGCATCAATTTGAAATTGTCTCAAATAGGACATAGTGTCCTAAATAGGACACGGATATGTCCAGCACTACTGGCGATGGGATTTTAAGGGTCGCGCTCGAGGGGAGCTTGGGAGATCTGTGATCTTAACATTGGAACGGGAAAAGTCCATCATTCACACCCTGTTACGGCGACTTGGTGCGAGCGAGGAAGAAGCAAACGCTACAGCCGAAGTCTTGTCAGAGGGCGACCTTCGCGGCTTCGCCTCGCACGGCCTGCTCCGCCTGCCCTACATCCTGCGCGCGCTGAAGCGTGGCAAGATCATCGCAAAGGCCAAGGTGAAAGTTGTAAAGAGGGCGCCAGCCACAGCGCTCATCGACGGCGGCTACGGCCTCGGCCACCACATCGCCATGCGCGCCATGCGGCTTGCGATCGGGAAGGCGAAGAAGCATGGCATCGGCGCGGTGGGAGTCCATAATTCTAATCACTTCGGCATCGCTGGCTATTATGCTGAGATGGCAGCGCGCGAGGGGCTGGTCGGCTTCGTTACGACGACCACTGATGCGCTCGTCCACCCTTGGGGAGGCGTCGAACCACTACTCGGAACGAATGCTCTAGCCATCGGTATCCCCGCCAAGCCATACCCAATTCTGCTCGACATGGCCATGAGCGTGGCCGCGCGGGGAAAGCTCGTGGAAGCGATGAAGAGGGGCAAACCCATCCACGAGAGTTGGGCCATAGATTCAGAGGGGAGGCCAACCGCGGACCCAAAAAAAGCTCTTGAAGGCGCCCTCAGCCCGTTTGGAGGTGTCAAGGGTTATGGCCTCGCGTTCATACTCGAGTTGCTAGCCGGGCCGCTTGTGGGCGCGGCGGCGGGAAAAGAGGTTCAGGGCACCCTCGAACCTGTGAAGGGCTTCTGTACAAAGGGTGATTTCATGATTGCCATCGACCCGGCCGCATTTGTGCCAGCTGACGAGTTCAAGGCGCAAGTTCAGAAGTTCGTGACCCAGCTCAAAGCTTCACGCAAGGCCCCGGGTGTTGAGGAAATCTTGGTGCCGGGAGAACCGGAGTTCAGAACCCGAGAGAAAAGGCTCCGTGAGGGGATTCCGATCGCGGACGAGGTCTGGGCCGAAGTCGAGCAAATCGCGAAGGAGCTGGGTGTCGATATCACGGGCCCAACTTCCACGGGCGCTTGAGGTATTTGATGAGCTGGTGCGAAATCAGCGGTTTCTTGTTCACGATCGGGTAAGCGTAGGGAAGAAGAACCGAGTGCCCCTTCCCTATCTGAATCTCAATCCCGAGTTGGACAAGCACCTCCTTCAATGGCGTGCCCTCGCTCACTTGTTTTGCCATGTAAACCGCGCCATCTATGGGGAATTGTTCTCTCCCCAGATTTCGCGCTTGAGCCTTCACATTTTTAGTCAGCAGTTTTTCAGTTCGACCCAGTGGAGGGTCTGCACCTAAAATCCCGCCGATGACAACTGCCGTTTTGCCACGAAAATCGCCAGGGGACAATTTTTTTCTCGCACGGGGATCGAGCACCAGCAGTTTCTCCTTTTCGAACAATTCGTTGAAGTGTTTTCGCTCAGTGCTTGCTATTCGGGAAAGTTTCTCAAATTCATCATTCTTTTTCACGTTTGTTATGAGCAGCTTCTCTCGCCCGACTATCTGCGCCGCGTGGGAGTACTCTATGTAGAGCCACTCGCTCGGCTTAGGCTCCAAGTGTTCGATGACGAAGAACATGTTCCCTCCTTCAATTGATCAATCCCAAAACTACAGCTTTCGAAGAACGACTTCCGCAGCGGCCGTCAGTGGTTCGATAACGTCGCAGACGGCAGGCATGTAACAGTACTCGATGTCCGCGAGTTCGTCCGCTCGCATGCCTTTTTGGATCGCGAGGGTCAACAAATTTACGCGCTCAGCCACACCCTCCGTGCCTATGACTTGCCCGCCGATGATCTTGTGCTCCCCAGTCTCCACTAGAAGCTTCACATAGATGGGCTCGGCTCCGGGGTAATAATGCGGCTTGTTCGACATCCTCACCCTCGCGGAGACGACATCAATGCCTGCTTTTTTCGCAGCGCTTGTCGTGAGCCCAGTTGATGCAATTATCAGTTCGTGCACGGAGGTTACGACGGTGTTGAATGTACCGGTGAACGTGGCTTTTCCGCCCACCGCGTTCTCGCCAGCAGCCTTGCCCATCCTTATCGCCGTGGTTGCCAGCTGTGAGAGGGTCGGCTCCCCTGTTATCAAATTTTGTGTCTCCACACAGTCACCAGCTGCAAAAATTTCTGGGACGCTGGTCCGCAAGTAGCGATCTACCTTTATCCCCCCGGTCGGCCCAAGCTCTATCCCAGCCTCCTTCGCGAGCCTGACTTCCGGTTTTACACCCACCGCCACAATCACAAGATCCGCGGGATACTCTTTTTCTCCAACGACGACTGAGCGAACATTTTTGTCGCCTCTTATCTCTCTGAGTTGCTGGGCACACAGCACGCGAATCCCCTCTTTTTGAAGCCGCTGAGTCACGAGTTCAGCCATGTCTTGGTCGAGCATAGTCGGCAGGAGATGGGGCATGAGTTCAACCAGCAGCACTTCAAGCCCTCTGCGCCTGAGCGCCACCGAAGTTTCAACGCCTATTGCCCCGCCACCCACGACCACAGCTTGCTTGGCCTTCTTCGTGGCCTGTATGATTGCCTCCCCGTCCTCGACCGTCCTCACCACATACACTCCTTTCAGATCGGTCCCCCTGATGGAAGGCCTGAAGGCATAACTTCCGATTGCTACGATGAGCGAGTCGTATGGTATATTTTCAGTTTTTCCGCTCTTCAGCTCAATGACTTTAACAGTTTTTTTGTCCGGGTCTATCGACTTGGCTTCGGTTCCCAGCCTCAGTTCGATGTTAGGCGGTTTGGTGTTTTCAATGAGAACTTTGATGTCTGGTAACTCCCCGCTGATGGCAAAGGGTATGCCGCATGGATGGTACAGAGGATATGGGTTGCGTTCGACGACGGTTATCTCGGCCTGTTTGTCGATGGCCCGTGCGGTGGAAGCGGCTGTGAACCCAGCAGATTCATGGCCGATAATTACTACACTGGTCAAGACCGCACCTTCGTCAGCATCTCAACGACCGGCATGCTCTCGCCCGACAAAAAGCTTATGCAAGCACCGCCGCCCGTGCTGACGTGTTTTATCCGCGGTATAACGCCAGCGGCTTCTGCAGCAGCCACGATGTGTCCGCCGCCGAGTATGGTGAAAGCTTTAGAACCAGCCATCGCTTCCAGTACCTTGAATGTCCCCTGTTCGAATCCACGCTTCTCAAAAACACCCAGTGGCCCGTTCGCGACCACAGTTTTTGCGTTCATGATTATTTTTGAGTACTCTTCGACAGTCCTGCTCCCGATATCGCCGACCGGAAACTCGGAGGGGAGCTGCGCAATTGACAGCTCTTTTGGCTTTCCGTTAGAATTCACAACGACATCAATCGGTATCTTTATTTTGTCCCAGTAGCTGGCTATCAGTTTTTTTGCCCGCTCAATTTCCTTTTCAAAACCTTTATCGATTAATATCTGCAAGTTCGATTTTCCAACGTCTTTACCGCTGGCCACGAGAAATGCCTGTCCAATTAGACCTCCGGTCAGTACGGTGTCAGCAACATCCTTCTTGAGAATATTTTCAATAATCAACAACGAATCTTTGGCCTTTCCACCGCCCAGGACGTAAACGCATGGCCTTTCCGGCTTTAATGCCTGCCCCAATCCCTTCAGTTCGCGCTCCATCAAGCGTCCAGCGAAAGTCGGCAGTACAGCTCCAAAACCCATCAAGGAAGCTTGACCGCGATGAGCGGCGCCGAAAGCATCGTTCACGTAGATATCGGCGACTTCGGCTAGCATTCGCACGAGATGAGTTTTTGCCATCTCTTCGGGTGTTCCACTCAACGACTCCTCAGCGCAAAAACGCACGTTCTCGAGCAGCAACACTTGGCCCGGCTGCATTTTTTTGATTGCATCGCGCGCCGCCGGTCCAAAGATATCCTGAACGTAGCCGACCTTCAAACCCACGGCAGCGCTCAATTTTTCCGCATGTTTCTCCAGCGTGGTGAAGTCCTCGTCACCCGCCCTGCCCTGATGAGCCAACACCACGACCTTAGCGCCATTAGAGGCGAGTTCCCTGATGGTCGGAGCGCACTCGCGTATTCGGGTGTCGTCCAGAATCTCGCCCGTATTTGGGTCAATGGGCGAGTTTATGTCTACCCGTATAAGAGTCGTTTTGCCCTTGACATTAACATCGTCTATCGTGGGGAACTTCAACCCACTTCCCCCCTTCACCACATGTTCTCTGCGATTTTGTTTATCATGTCGACGAGTCTTGAGGAATAGCCCCACTCGTTATCGTACCATGAAATCACTTTGACCAAATTCCCACCGATGACCGTGGTGAGGGCGGTGTCCACGATTGAAGAGTGGGAATCCCCTACGAAATCGACTGAGACTAGCGGCTCGTCCACGCACTTTAGAATGCCTTTCATTCTCCCCGCCTCTGCTTCCTTGAAGGCCATGTTCACCTCTTCGGCCGTCGTTTGCTTCGTCAAGATAGCCACGAGATCCACAACTGAAACATCGGGCACTGGCACCCGCAGGGCTATGCCGTGCATCTTACCTTTCGCCTTGGGAATCACCTCTCCGAGGGCTTTGGCAGCGCCAGTGGTGGTTGGTATGATCGACATTGCGGCCGCCCTAGCCCGCCTCATATCTTTATGCATGAAGTCGAGCAGTCTCTGGTCATTCGTGTAGGCGTGAGTTGTTGTCATGAGTCCTTTTTCGACACCGAATTTTTTGTCTAGCACGCTCACAACGGGCGCGAGACAGTTAGTGGTGCAGGAACCGAGTGAAATTATGTTGTGCTTTTCATTGTCATAATCTTTGTCGTTGACTCCAAGAACAACTGTTATGTCCGGGTTTTTCGCAGGCGCCGTTATCAGGACCTTCTTCGCGCCGGCTTGGATGTGTTTAGATGCACCTTCCCTGTCTGTGAATACACCAGTGGACTCGACCACCAAGTCCACACCCATCTTCTTCCAAGGGAGTTTCGACGGGTCTTTTTCCGAGATGAGCTTCAGCTTTTCTTTGCCAACAACTATTGCCCCGTCTTCAACTTTCACTTCAGCATTGATTTTTCCGAAAACTGAGTCGTACTTCAACAGATGAGCCAGAGTGTTTGCATCGGCCAAATCGTTCACAGCAACGCATTCGAACTTCTTCCTTGGTCTGGCCAGAGATGCCCGGTAGAACACGCGGCCTATCCTTCCAAAACCGTTTATCGCTATACGCATTCAAATCCTCCTACATTATCACAGAAAAGGTTATTTAAACTTTTTGTCGGATAGCTCCAGCAGCGAATGCAACACGTTGGTCCTCTTCTATTGTCTCATTTTTTGTATGCTTCACAATTTTGAGAAGGTTTAAAACCCAGCACCCACCTGTTGATAGGGATGCGCTTGAAAAAAACAGTCCCAATCGAGGCGTTAATTCAGCTGGCTAAGGAAGGTGCCCACCGCGGAGCTGTGAGGACATCGTTGAATTGGTTGGCCGATCGTTCTGGCACTTCACGACAGACCGCGGCGCGTAGGCTGGCTGAGCTTGAAGGCCAAGGTTTGATCGAGCGAACGATGGAGCCACGTGGGCAGAACGTGCGTATAACTCCTGCAGGTCTGGCGGTACTGCGTGCATTTCACCAAGAACTCGGCTCTATTATCAAACCAACGCCGCGTACGATGATATTGTCTGGCAGGATTGTCACGGGCGTCGGCGAGGGAAGTTACTACATGAGCCAAACCCATTACATCAAGCAGTTCGAGAAAGAGGCGGGGTTCGTACCGTATCCGGGTACCCTCGACATCAAACTTGAGAAGGATTCGGTTGGGTTGAAGGAGATGATCGCGCGGCTCCCGTCCAAAGAAGTTCCGGGTTTTGATACGAACGAGCGGGCATTCGGACCGGTCAAGTTCTTCCCGGCTAAGCTCAGAAAATCGAGGGTTGCCATAGTTCTGCCGCTTCGGAGCCACTACACGGATATCGTGGAACTCATAGCCCCCCAGAATCTACGCAAGGCCCGCGGGTTAAAGGACGGTGACTTCGTGCAAGTGGAGGTGATGGTCTGAGCCTCGAACGCGTTGCAAATGCCTTAAAAGCGGGGGAGTTCGTACTTCTGCATGATTCAGACGGCCGTGAAAATGAAGTCGATATGCTAGTGACCGCGGAGTTCGTTGGCCCATCCCAAGTTGCGACAATGAGACGGGACGCGGGCGGTTTGATATGCGTTGCACTGCACCCGACCATTGCGGAGAATTTTGGTCTTCCATACCTCACCGAAGTTTATGAGGCGGCATCATCCAAATTCGATGTTTTAGCAAAAATCAGACCAGATGATATCCCCTACGACGAGCGTTCTGCGTTCTCGCTGTCCGTGAACCATCGCCGCACCTTCACAGGTGTAACCGACATCGACCGAGCACTCACAATTCGTGAGCTTGGGAGACTCGGTGCTAAGGCGTTGGACGGTCTCGCTGTGGAGGAGTTTGGGCGGAACTTCAGAAGCCCCGGCCACGTCCCCCTCCTTCGCGCAGGTGATGGGTTACTTGACGAGCGCCAGGGCCACACTGAGCTCTCAATCGCGTTGGCCGGACTTGCGGGGGTCACACCAGTAGTGGCCGTGTGCGAAATGCTAGACGCCAAGACCAACCGTGCTCTCTCAAGAAAAGCAGCTGCCGGATACGCGAAAAAACATGGCTTTGTTCTTTTAGATGGCTCGGATGTTGTGACGGGATACAAAAAGAGGAGAGGGCAATGAAAAAAGTCGGGATAGTTGACACGACATTTGCCCGCTACGATATGGCTCGCGCAGCGATGGATGAGTTAAAACAGCTCTGCAGCGTGAAGTTCGAACGGAGAACGGTCCCAGGGATAAAGGATCTGCCGGTCGAAGCCAAACTTTTGCTGGAGGGAGGATGCGACATAGTGATGGCGTTCGGCATGCCGGGGGCCGCCCCTATCGACAAGCAGTGCGCCCACGAGGCTTCACTTGGGCTAATCTGGACACAGGTGTTAACTGGCAAGCATGTGATCGAGGTTTTTGTTTTTGAGGATGAGGCCAAAAATGAGAAGGAATTGGCTGGTCTTGCGGATAATCGCGCCCGGGAGCACGCCCGGAACGTCTACCGATTGCTCTTCAAACCCGAGGAGCTTACAAAACTGGCCGGCACGGGACAACGAGAGGGTGGCCCCGATGCCGGACCCCTGAGGAGGTGAACTGATGGTGAAGTTAGGCTTTGCAGTTTCAGAATGGAACTTCGATGTAACTGGTCCGATGCGAGAATTTGCCATTCGCCACGCGGAATTCCTGGGGGCTCAGATAGTAGCAGAGGTGATGGTCCCCGGAGTATACGACCTGCCCCTGGCCGCAAAAAAACTCATTGAGAGGAAAGACGTGGACGCTGTGGTTACACTTGGGGCGGTGATCGAGGGCGAGACAGAGCATGACGAAATAATAATGCAGCATGCGGTACGAAAATTGATGGACTTGGCGCTGGAACATGGGAAACCTGTGACATTGGGGATTTCCGGACCTGGCATGACTCGTATGCAGGCGCTTGAGCGGGTGAACGACTACGCAAAGCGTGCGGTCGAGGCAGCCGTGAAGATGGTAAAGCGGCTTGAGACAGTGTGAACAATAGCGTTCGCGCCGGACGATGTCGAGGTGAGAAGTTGGACCAGAGCAAGGTAGGCATATTGGCGATAGGCTCGCACGAGGAGCGACACGGGGCAGCTCTGCCTCCAGACACCGACGCAAAGCTAGCATCCTATGTAGCGTTTGAAGCAGCGAAGCGAACTGGAGCTAAGTTCTTGGGCGTCATTTACAGGTCATACGAACTCCCCGGAATAGACACTGGACATCATCATACTCTTGACGAGATTACGGAGGAGCTGCGCACAGTCCTGCTGCAGACAAAAAGCTCTTTTGATATCGGGACCGTGGTGCTGGTGAATGGCCATGGCGGGAATATACCTTTGCGCGAGCGGTTGCCAGCCATCGAGGCCGAGCTGTGGATGCGTTTGATTTTCAACAACACTATCATAGATCTAGAGGGTCCTCACGCAGGTACAGAAGAGTTGAGCATGGCGGCGGCGATAGGGATAGCTGACACGTCGAAGTTGAAAGAACATACCGACTTCGCGCGGCACCCCGAGGTAGGGTTCGTGGGCCTTCGGGATGCGCGAAGACTTTACGAGTGGGCAGAACGGCATGCGCTACATGTCGAGAGGACGGGCGTACGTGTGGATTTGGCGCTCGGCAGGAAACTATTGGAGCGGGCAGTCATCGATGTGGTAAATGACATTCGTGGTTTATGACTTAGGATTAGATAGTTTAAAAAAAACTATATTGAGCAACTGAGATTGAGTTTGGGGGGTAATAAGATTGGGCGACATCGGAAGAATACTTGCTCCTAAAACAGTTGCACTGATTGGCGCTACCGAGAGGGAAGGTTCCATCGGAAGGGCAATTATGGAAAATTTGCTGCTCTCAAAAGACAGGAAGATATTCCCAGTAAACCCTAACAGAAATGAAGTACTTGGAGTGAGATGCTACCCCGACATCGCAAACATTCCAGAACATGTCGACCTCGCGATAATAGCGACTCCCGCGCACACAGTACCGGAGATCGTCGAAGAATGCGGCAAGGCTGGAGTGGAAGGTATAATAATAATCTCTGCAGGTTTTAGAGAGATCGGCGAAGAAGGGAAAAATCTAGAAAAGCAGATAGTGGAGATCAGGAAGAAATACGGGATGAGGGTGATAGGACCCAATTGCATGGGCGTTATCAGACCCAACATAAGTTTGAATGCATCTTTTCTGAAAGTTAGTCCGGAACCGGGAAACATTGCTTTCATCTCTCAAAGTGGTGCGTTGGGTAGCGCGATGCTTGACTGGGCGATTAATACGCACATAGGTTTCAGCATGTTTGCCTCTCTTGGATCAATGATCGATGTGGATTTTGGTGACTTGATAGATTTTCTCGGAGAAGACCCCAATACGAGGAGCATCATGATTTACATGGAAAACGTTGGGAATGCGAAAAAATTCATGAGCGCTGCGAGGGGGTTTGCACGCAACAAGCCCATAATCGTAGTGAAATCAGGTAGATTCGCTGAGAGTTCAAAAGCCACGTTGTCTCATACAGGTGCGATGGCAAGCGATGACCGTGTTTACGAAGCCGCGTTCAAAAGAGTCGGTGTAGTCAGGGTGAAAGAGGTGGCAGATTTATTCAATGCCGCCGCGGTTCTTGATTCCAGACATTTGCCAAAAGGGCCTAGGCTAGCGATTGTCACAAATGCGGGCGGGCCGGGTGTGATGGCTACTGATACATTGATAGAATCAGGAGGAAAACTTGCAAAATTCTCCGATGAAAGTTTAAAAGCACTCGATTCCGTCTTGCCATCATTTTGGAGCAAGGGTAATCCTCTGGATGTGCTGGGAGACGCAGATGTTGAAAGATATGTCAATGCGGTTAACGTTTGTTTGACGGATCCTGAAGTGGATGGCATTTTGGTCATTTATACACCCCAAGGCGCTGCTAAACCTGACGAACTCGCAAAGACTGTCACTGAGATAGCTAAGAAGGCTGAGAACCCCATCATAACTGCTTGGATAGGTGGGGTGGATATTCAAGAGGCAAGAAAAATTTTTCTTCAAGACAACATACCAACCTACGAAACACCTGAAGATGCGGTCAAGACATATTTGTTCATGTACAGTTACGGCAAAAACCTCAAGCTCCTGTATGAGACTCCCGCTGAATTGCCGGTGGACCAAGCACCACCAAAATATAACTTGAAAGCACTTATCAGGAAAGCCGTCAATGAGGGGAGGGCTGTTCTAACCGAGGAAGAGTCTAAGAGGTTCTTACTGAATTACGGTATTCCAATAACCAAGCCGTATGTGACTAGAAATGTTGAAGAAGCGATAAACGCGGCAAACGAAATCGGCTATCCCGTGGTCCTCAAGATCTCATCTCCAGATATCACCCACAAAAGTGATGTTGGCGGGGTTGTGATGGGGATAAGTTCTGACGAAATGTTAAGGGAAGAATATGGTAAGCTAATCGAGAGAGTTAAAGAAAATGTCCCGCAAGCGAGAGTAACGGATGTGGCCGTCCAGAAGATGGTCAAGAAAGTAGATTACGATGTTATTTTGGGGGCGAAAAAGGACAAGGATTTTGGTCCAGCGATACTTTTTGGAATGGGAGGGACTGGCGCAGAAACTATCGGAGATTTTTCAATCGGGCTGCCGCCATTGAATCAAACTTTGGCGAGAAGGTTGATGGAAGAAACGAAAGTATACAAGATGCTCCAAGGAGAGAGAGGGAAACCCCCGGCAGATATGAGACAACTGGAGCAGATAATCGTCAGTTTTTCAAACTTGGTAGTGGACTTCCCAGAAATAGCTGAGATGGACATAAACCCGCTCGCGGTATCCAACGGTAAGGCATGCGCCCTCGATGCCAGGATCGTTATAGATAAAGATGCCTTGAAGTACACGTCTCAATATCCACATCTGGTCATCACACCTTACCCGACGAAATACGTAATGCCTTGGAGTTTGTCTGACGGTACTGAAGTGATATTGAGGCCGATAAGACCAGAAGACGAACCGCTGGAGCGTGAGATGCTGACGACATTGTCCGAAGAGGCATTGAGGGGGAGGTTCTTCAAAGTTATCAAAAAAATAACTCATGAGATGCTGACAAGATTTTGCAACATAGATTACGACAGGGAGATGGCAATTGTCGCAGAGGCAAGGGAAGGCGAGAAGAGAAAGATAATCGGTATCGGAAGGATTGTAATCGAACCGGACCTCAGGAATGGCGAGTTTGCGGTTGTCGTGCATGATGACTACCAGGGGAAAGGCCTGGGGTATAAGCTCATAGACATGCTGATAGGGATAGCCCAAGAAAAAGGGCTGGAGGAGCTTTACGGGATAGTGCTGACAGACAACAGGAGAATGATCGGAATTTGTGAAGAATTGGGGTTCACGGTAGAGTATCTGCCGGATGGGATAAGCAGGGTCGAACTGGTTTTGAAATAGTAAGTCATGGTGGTTTTCAATACTGCACTAGCCTGATCCAAACTTTCTAACCTTTCCACTTTTTTATCTCTTCATCGCAATGTCCTTATTTGTCAATAGAGAAATAAAAAACGTATGCCGAAAATCGACTCATACAGATGCAAAAGTTGTGGCCATGTTTTTGCGGAGCCCAAGCTGTACGTGAGCGCGGGGGCCAAGGTCGAGACATGCCCTTTCTGTGACGGGGAGGAGATTGAGAAATTCAAGAAGATCCCAGATGAGGAAGAGCTGAGAGCTCCGGGAGAGGTACTGGAAAAGGGTCTTCCAGATACGTCTCCTGAGAAAATTGAAAAAAATAAGGATAAAAATTCTAAATATACTGAAATTGATAAAAAAGGGAGATTTCGACATTTGTTGCGTATGCCTAAAATGGATCAGAAGCTTTTGGGTATCTTACTCGCAGCAACACTATTCTTTCTTATATCTTTCATGCTACACAATCCCAATGCCGTTCCTTCAAACTACAGTGACATTATTAGTATCTACAATAGACCAGAAGTCACTGCCAGAATGGTGCCTTACATAGATTTCAATTTCGAACACCCTGTATTGTCTGGATTGCTGGTTTATCTAGCGAGTTTAACAGGAAGCATGAACGGCTATTACTATGTGTTTTGCTTTTTCATTTACTTGTCTGTTTTGGTAAGTTTGATAGTTATCTACAGGTTGTTGAAGGAGTATAAGATGGATGTAAACAGAATATTTTTGTTCTGTATAGCAACTCCTTCTTTTATCTTCTTCTCGGTTTATACATTTGATTGGATTGGCATTTTCCTTGGCTTTCTCTCAATATATTTTTTCATGAAAAAGAGGATATTTATATCGGCCATTTTTTTAGGTTTAGCAATAGCAACAAGGATAATCCCCATATTATTCTTACCCGTATTCTTTCTTAACATGAAAGACTGGAGAAAAAGAATTTTATTTTTATCAATAGTGGCTGTTGTTTGGTTAATCCCAAACAGTTATTTCATGGTAAAAAATTTTGATGGCTGGTCCGCGACATACATTTCACAGTTTGGTTTGGGAATAGAAAACAGCTTTCTAATATTTTTCTTTCCACAAGTCGGAGCTGGATCACATTATGCAAGTGTTTTGCTTATGTTGATGTTCACGATTTTAATAATCAAGACGAAATTATACAAAAATGTGCTTTTAGGATGTTTAGCTTTTACTCTCGCTTTCATGATCTCTTCTTATAAGGTTCCTCCGCAATACGCTTTGATGTTATTGCCACTTCTAACATTAGTACCAGTGGTTGAGCCACCCTTGTTCTACACAAGTGAGTTCTTCAATCTTATGATAACCCTGATATTTTTTTCTAGTTTTGCTGGAGAAAATGGGTTTGGTTCAGCCAGTCCTGTTCAGTGGGTTAATGTATTAAGACAAGGTATATGGGTGATTTTTCTAATAAAGATTTTTATAAATCAAAAAAATTTAATTAATTCATCAAAACCGAATATACCCTGACAAAAATATGTTTACATTTCCTTTAATTCCTTATCTACCAAACCGTCTTCAAGCGCCGACGAATGGAACCAGCAGCATCCTCAGCCCTATGATGATGAACACAGCACCCAAAATTTTTCTCAATGTGCTCGCCCGCGTTCTCCTAGAAAGATAAGGACCAATTTGCCCGCCTATGACACAACCTATGGCCAGCGGAATTGCATACTCGAGCAAGATATTCCCCAAAAACCAATGCGGGATCACAGCGGCGACTGTGGTGATCGCCATCCCAAACATCGCGGTTCCCGCCGATAGATGTATGGACATGCCGAGGAGTAGGATCATAACTGTTTCGTCGATTACCCCGCCGCCAATGCCAAACATTGCAGAGACCACCCCGCTCACGAAGCTTCCAATCATGCAATAGATGAGGACCCGTGTGGATAAACCGAGAAATTTATGGTTTGGGTTGACTTCGGTCCGAGAATTCCTTTTCAATATTATGTAACTGGCGATGAAAACCAGAAGGCCACCAAACATGCCTGCTAGTAATTTTGAGGCGACCAGCGTGGTGATGTAGGCCCCGAGCACCGCGCCAGGAACATCAAGCGTATCCAGCAGCAAGCCAACTTTGTAACGGATCCTTCCTTGGACAGCATAAGCTACAGTTGCCGAGATCGTCATGAACATTATCGCGAAGAGGCTCACCCCGACAGCTTTCTGGGCAGCCAGGCCGAAGATGAGCACAAGCGCCGGGACCATGAAGGCCCCGCCGGCGAGTCCGATCATTGAGGATAAGGTGGCGATGAGCAGACCGAGCAGAATTAATATTGGCTCGATCATTTGGTATCCCTCTAAGAGCCCATTCTGAAAAGTTCAAGCTCCTTGCCCTGCTCGAGGATTGCCCAGGCCCAGATCAGGCACTCGAAGCTCTTTATCAGGTCGCCACGCTCGAGGAAGTGCTTCGAGTCATTGTGGTAGGCCCGAATGTTTTGAAGCATCTTCGCCCCCCTCTCGCCCGAAGGTTGGACGTTGGGCAAGGAGTCGTCCAATTTCTTCGACCACTTCTTTATCTCTGCAACTAGGTCAGCTTCGATGCTCATCCAAATCAGCCTCAGGCGGTATCCCTATATTTACCACCACGAGTTCTCCGACTAGATCTTCCCGTGGAAACAGTCCCTTCTTCGCCCTGTGGAAGGTGACCGTCGCATTCGCCTTGACAGCTCGGCCGCAAACTTCGCCCGTGAGCGGATCCAAGCCAGACGGAACATCGACTGCAAACTTGAATGCCTTGCTCCTGTTTATCGCCCCAATAACTGAAGCATGAGGATCTTTTAGTTCCCCCTTGATCCCAGTGCCAAAGATTGCGTCAACCACGATATCCGCTTCAGAAAGGGCCTGTTTTAGACTGTCCATAAAAGATTCGTCAGAAAGTCTAACCAGTTCAATACTTCTCTTCATATTCTTAATGATCTTCCAGTTCTGCGAGGCTTCTTTGGTTTTGATGTCCTTATCAGTCCCGAGAAGGAAAACACTGACGCTAGCTCCATACGCCGCCATGTGCCTGGCCGCGACGAAACCATCCCCGCCGTTGTTCCCAGTGCCCGCAACTACCACTACCCTCTTGCCAACCGAGCCTGTCTTTTTCACGATGTAATCCGAGACCGCCTTGCCAGCATTTTCCATCAACAACAGTCTGGACACTCCAAGCTGCTCTGCGCGTTCTTCTATGGCTCTCATCTCATCTGGCGTTATGGGTTTCATCTCACAGCCTCCTCAGGTGCACCCGCGAACACTTTGAGAGCCTCAGCCTCAACGAAGTGGAGCTTTCCAGGAACGATCAGCACGTGCGGCGGAGGACCAAAGTTTATCGCCTGAAGTTTCTCGATTTTATCCGCTTTAACCATGGCGTCATCCGAGCCAGCCCGCGCCACTACTACTGCAAGCGTGTTCTTCGTGAACGCATTTTTCTTCAGTTTTTTCTCCAGCTCAAGCATAATCCTAATTGCTTCACCGGCAGTCATCGCCCGCCCTTCCTCAGCCCGAATATCGAGGAGAAGCAGCGTATGCAGCCCACGATCACGATTTTCTGACAAAATTTCATACGGTCTTGTCGATAAGTTGTCCGGGAAGGGCACGGTTGCAGACGGGCCGAACTTGTAGCTCTGGAGACCTGCGAGCCCAGGGGCGGCGGAGGCAATGGATGCTGCGTGAATGACTTTGGTTTCGACGCCTGCTTTTGCGGCGCGGAGGCGGAGGTCAATGTGGGTCGTGGCCACCATCGGGTCTCCAGGGACTAGGAACGCCACTTTTTGTGTTTTAGCTACATTGAGAATTTCGTCAGGTTGTTCTTCAATGGTTTTTCTGTTGACAATGTGAATCGATTTTCCTATTTTTCGTTCCAGTTCCTTCAGGTTGAACTCCGGCACGAGACTTGTGTAGAGTTCGATGTATATTGTATCAGCCTCTTTTGCCAGCTGCAGCCCCTTGGACGATATCCCTTCGCCATGCAAGCCGAGCCCTATGAAGACCAGCATAGTATCGTAAACACTTAATTAAGCACTTGATAAATCAGTTCAGGGCCCGGGCCCGTGAATGGGCTAAAACCCATCGGGAAGCTCAGTCTGGTTAGAGCAGCCGGCTCTTAACGGCTTTGAAGCTGGCAGTAACCGGCAGGTCGAGGGTTCGAATCCCTCCGGGCCCGCCAGTTTACTTTTTATCAACACAACAGCAAGTCTGAATCGGAGCCCCGTGGTGTAGCGGTCAGGGGTGACTTAAAATTCATCTTCCCCGCAAAAGCATCCGGGCCTTTGGAGCCCGTGACGGCGGTTCGAATCCGCCCGGGGCTACCACAAAAATATGCCAGCGAAATTAGTTAGGTTCTACCTCTTCGCGTACTTCTTCCAGCTCTGCCTTGTGATTTGAACTCCGACGACTATTAGGGTAATACCAACAATGGTCAGGACAATCCCGTAAATGGCCAGCCCCCAGTTCACGGCGAGCTGGGTACCGCTGGCGACCAAGAGGAGCACACCAACGATAAGCATGCCGTTATTGATCATCGGTCTGCCAGGCCATAGACGGCTCGCCCCGACAAACACCATCAGGGCACCAGCCGCCAGCAGCCCCACTCCCAAGATCAGAGCACTCGAAGCCTGTACAGCGTTCATCCCTTGGTTGATTAGCAGCGCCCCAACGACAATTAGCACTATCCCTATGAGTATGGTGGCAAACTGTTTTTGCGGCTCTGGCGTAGGTGGTGTGGAAAAGGCGACCTTAGCCGACATAGCTGGGCCTCTCCTTGTCCGGCTTCTGCATTGGAGGTATCCCCGGCAACGGGATGGGTGGAGGGATATTGAGCGATCTGGAGACAATGGTGGCCTCGATCAAAGATGTGTTGGTTATGGTCTGCAGGAGAATCGGCGGGGGCGCCTTCTTGTCCTTGTAGCTCCCGTGAATCTTCTCGAGCTCTTCAGAGGGACCTGATATCAGCGCCTGCCCCTTGATGTTTATCTGAGCGACCGAGGGAGTGTAGCCAATCGTCACGATGAAGGGCACCACCAACTTCTCAGCTCTGGATTCAACTCCAACTATGTTGACGTTCGTTGAGATGTGGACGCCGGATGGGAAGGGTTGGTCCCGCCCCCAGAACCGCTCAGCTGAGATATAGTTTATCTCTACATGCACATACAAGCCGCATCACCGTTTGATGTTTGGGTTACCTCTATTAAAGATGCGTTGGTTTTTGACTTCAGATTTCGAATTAAAACTCGTGTGCCGGAAATTTGACCTGAACCTCGCGGACAAGAGGTTTGGCGAGATGTCTTCTGCATCTGGGAGGAACCTCGAACATCCCGAGATCTATCTCCCTTTTCACTTCCACGATTTTCGCCGAGCCAGCTGGTGCTTTGACCTTGCACCGTTTGCACGAGTATCCTTTGTCTTTGCCCTCCGATTTCATCCGTTTGCCGCAAATCTGACATTTTGGGTTCTCTTTCCGGAGGAGAGGCGCGAGCTTTAACATAGCGAGTTTTTCGAGGTTGATGGTGAGCGGTAGCTCCGGTTTTTCTTTGATGCCCCCGTAAACCCGTACTTTATCTCCAACGATGAGCTTTCTCACTATCTCCCTGAACTGGCGCGTCGGCTCGTAGGCGGCACAGTCGATCTCTCCCGTCCTGTCCCGAATCCTGAAAATCACGTGGCCCCCTGGAATGACACGTGGCGTTTGGCACACGGCACCGTCCACGATGACGGACCAGTAAGGCCTCGCCTCAGAGATTTTCGCCCGGCGTAGGTGCTCATCAGTGCCTTGGTTCGTCTTGTAGACAACCACGCGCTCGATTGGCTCAAAGGCCCTTACAAGTTTATGAGCTTTTTCCACGACACTAGGACTTTCCCCGCGGATGCCGTAGAGGATCGGACAGGGTGTGTGTGGAGTGATCCGGATTTCTCCGGTGGATGGGTCCAGGTTGTCGAAAGTGTTTGGAAAAGTTTTTTTATCCATTTCTATCACTGAAGCAGGATCCACTTTTCTCGCTGTCCCCCGATTTTCCAGCGTGCGATAGGCGATCAGTTCATATGTCCGGTCTCGCTCAAGAGTGTTCCCGACAGCCGCGAGTGAGCCGATAATGCCGCGTCCGAGCTTGAACTTGCGCACCTCGGCACCGATTTTCCGCGCAAGTATTTCGGCTTCCTCGATTGTCACGACATCTTGCACGACTTTTTTTGAAAAGGCTTTTAGATTGGGAGGGATTTTTTTGCCTTGGTAGAAAACGACGCCCGGATTTGTTGTTTCAACGTGGAGTTCGGCAAGCTCTTCGACTGTTTTGAGCACGGTATCTTTAACAGTGGAAATTTTTTCATCCGAAGCCTGGATTTCAATAGCAACACTACAATTTCCCCGAGTTTTCCATGGGATATTCGGGTTAAGGCGAATCAACTTGGGGAAGTCGATAAACTTGACCCCGATCTCTTTTAATTTGTCAGTTACAACTGCTCCAATGTAGGTTGTACACATCCCCTTTTTTGAATCAGTATCATCAATGCCGATATGAAGTATTGATGCCATGGTCTGCCGGATAAAACATATGCGGCCGCTTTCTTTTATCTGCATACAGCACATGTATTACGGCTGGATGTAAACCTTATTGAGCTCCATCGACAAGAAAAATTGGGTCTACATGACTGCCAGCCCTTGGGGCGAGTTTAGGCGTGACGTATGCGATGTACTGGAGGCCGCGCTTTCCAAGCTCGGCTGGAAACCGCCGAAGCCGCTTGGGGACACGTTGGAGAAGCCCCCCGACCCCAAGCTAGGGGACTTGGCGTCGATCATCTGCTTCGACTTGGCGAAATCTCTCCACAAATCCCCCACATGGCTTGTATCGGAACTCTCCAAGGTGATAAAGCCAGCTGGGCTGGTTACGCAGGTCGAGGTCGTCGGCAACTACCTGAATTTCTTCGTCGACCTGCCAAAGCTGACCGAGCTCACGCTTAGCGCAGTCGAGAAGGCCGACGATGGGTATGGTCATCTCAAGGTTGGTAAGGGTAAGGTGGTGATAGAACACACGAGCGTTAACCCCACGAAGCCTCTCCACATAGGTCACGGTCGGAATGCTGTAATCGGAGACACCATATCCCGGATTCTACGGGCGCTGGGTTATCAAGTCGAGGTTCAGAACTACATCGACGACATGGGGCGCCAAGTCGCAGAAACCCTGCTCGCCAACAAGCTCATCAAGCGCAAGCCGCGGGCGAAGTTCGACCATGTTCTCGGGCTCATCTACGCCGAAATGCATCGCCGCCTCGGGGAGGACGCCAAGCTTGAGGAGCAGGTCAGGGGGATCCTCGCGGAACTCGAGCGCGGGAAGGGGAAATGGGCCACGATGGCGAGACGGTTGGCGGAACGCTGCGTGGAAGCGAACCTGGAGACGACTGATCGTTTGGCTGTGAACTACGACCTGTTGGCGTGGGAAAGTGACATCGCGCGCTCCGGGATTTTGGGAGAGACCATCAAACGGCTACGCGCGACACCTCATGTTATTGAAGGAACTGGCGAACGGGCTGGAACTTTGGTCCTGAGGCTGGCCGATTATGGGATTGATGATAAGGTACTGGTCAGATCTGACGGCACGGCCATCTACACAACTCGAGATATCGCATATCAGCTCTGGAAGTTCGGGCAAACAAAATCTAGGCTCCTGTTCAAGCTCCACTCAAAGCGCCCAGATGGCAAAAAAACATACACCACGGCGCAGCGGGGAAAATCAATCGCGAAATTCGGACAAGCGGATAAAGTAATTAACGTAGTTGGGGCGGAGCAGAGGTTCCCCCAGCTGGTCGTATTCACCGCGCTTAAGGTTCTCGGGCTGGAGCGGGAGTCCAAGAATTCCCACCATCTCGCTTACGAGCATGTCTGGCTCCCGAGCGGCAGGTTCTCCGGGCGAAAGGGCACGTGGGTGGGGTTTTCCGTGGACGATGTAATCGAGGAAGCGGTGGCCCGGGCCCATATTGTGGTCAAGGAACACGCCTCGGCTGCGAGCGAGCGGTTCAAACAGGAGGCGGCAGAGTTCGTGGGGGTTGGTGCGGTAAGGTATTCTTTACTCAGCACATCCCCTGAGAAGAAAATCGTGTTTAAGTGGGAAGAGGCGTTCAACTTCGACCGGAACAGCGGGCCGGCCGTGCAGTATTCGCACGCTCGGGCCTGCAGCATCCTCCGTAAGGCAAAGCGCCGGGGCGGGAAGCATCCGCGCGACATCTTCAAGTTGCCGCAGGAGGCGCGCTTGGTCAAGTTGCTCGCGAGGTTCCCGGAGATTGTGCGTGAAGCAGGCGAGAAGCTACAGCCAAACCTGCCAGCTCTTTACGCGGCCGAACTCTCACTGGCGTTCAACACGTTTTACGAAGCGGCTCCTGTGATCGAGGCAGAGACGACCGAGCTCCGCGCTGCCCGTCTACGCCTAGTTAACTGTGTTCGTATAACACTGCAGAACGCGCTCGAGTTGATGGGAATAGTAGCCCCAGAGCGTATGTGAGGTCACCTCAGATCATGCAAAAAGTCGAATTGTTGCTCCCCGCGGGGGACGAATCGTGCCTCAGGGCCGCAGTAAATAACGGAGCGGACGCGGTATACCTCGGTTTTAAGGGGTTCAACGCGAGGAGATCGGCATGCAATTTCGATGAGAACGGCATATTCAGCGCCATTGACTACTGCCACAGGAGAAATGTCAAGGTTTACGTCGCATTGAACACGTTGGTCAAGAACGACGAACTGGCGGAGTATTTCAGGTTAATCAATGTCGCATATTCCGCGGAGACGGATGCTGTACTCATACAGGACCAGTGCCTCATCCCACTGATAAAACAAAATTTTCCAAGTCTGGCGGTACACCTGTCGACGCAGGCGACCACAGTAAACAGCCACTCGATACCCGCTGGCATTGACCGAGTCGTGCTCGCGAGGGAGCTGCCCATTGAGGAAATAGCAGATATCTCTAAGAAGTACAGCACGGAAGTTTTCGTCCATGGCGCGCTGTGCTTCAGTTACAGCGGGCAATGCTTGTTCTCATCGCTCGCGGGCGGGAGGAGCGGGAACAGAGGACTGTGCGCCCAGCCGTGCAGACTGATGTATAACAACAGATACTCGCTCAGCACCATGGACCTCTGTCTGCTCCAAAAGATCCCCGAGCTAATCAACGCTGGAGTCGCTGCTTTCAAGGTCGAGGGACGGATGAGGAGCCCGCTGTATGTCGCCACCGTGGCGCGCATATACAGGAGGTACATTGACGCGTATTACGCCGGCACGTTTTCCATAGACAACAGAGACATCGATGAGCTCAAACTGGTGTTCAACAGGGAATTCACGACTGGGTTCAGTTTCAGCGACAATATCGTCGACCCGAGAAAACCGATGAACAGGGGGATATTTCTTGGGACCTTTAGAGGGGGGGAGTTGAAACTGAGAGCCGAGCTCAAGCTAGGGGATGGGGTGGGCATCTGGATCGGAGACGAGGTCGTGGGTCATAAAGTGAAAAAAATCGTCAAAGACGGCGCGAGCGTCAGAGAAGCTTTCAGTGGAGACGTGGTCAGAATAGACCCAAGAGGAGCGCGAGACAGAGACCCGGTTTACAAGACGTCTTCCGTGGACGTGAAGTTCGAACTGGGCGACGAAATAAAACCAATCAAAGCGGATGTCAAGAGAAAAAAGATAACACTCTTGCATCTCCATCCGGTCGAGAACAAATCCGGCGTCAAGATTTTCGTGAAGACGTACAACAAAAAGTCGGCCCGAGCCGCCGATAAAGCGGAGGCCGACGTCGTCTATTACGATATCTCAAAAGATGACTGCGATGAAGTCAGGGGCGCGCTGGGTCACTCCAGGTTTTTCGTATACACCCCAAGGATGCTCTCAGATAAACAGCTCGTCGAAGTCGCGGATAAAATAAAAAAGGTGAGCCCAGACGGTGTCCTGGTCGGAAACAGGGGGCTGTTGAATTTTTTGGACGGGTGCGACGTTCACTTGGACTACTCATTCAACTGCTTCAATGATGTGGACTTGGGCTGTTATCGTGGCATCCCGATCATATCGCCGGAATTGAATTTCGGCGAGGTGACCGCGCTGAAAAACAAGCGTTTCATAGTCTTGGTGCACGGAGACGTGGTCCTGATGAGCAGCAGGCAGGAATTGAAAGCCCCGGAGTTGGTTGACAGCGAGGGGAGACATTTCAGGGTCAGGGGGAACGACGGCATAACGGAGGTCCTCAACTCGAGACAGTTGGGGCTGTTCAACAAGACCCGCGATTACGTCAGAGCCGGCGTAAAATTTTTTTGCATAGACGTGGAAAAAGACGTTGACAAGTTCGTCCGCATTTACCGCAAGATATTGAATTTTGAACCTTTCGATGACAGCAAAATAAGAAAGGGGTATACGACCGGGCACTTCAACAGGGGCGTCTGTTAGTCATTCCTGGAGGCTTTCCCTAAACTCCCCTTTCTCCAAACGCTCGTACCACTTTCGATCAGTGGGGCTCATGTGCGTGGAGTTCCTTCCGCATCGCCTCGAGGAGCTGGGGCGCCTGACCGATGAATTCCGAGGCCGAGAGCACCCGATGTCCTCGCTTCCCCGCCTCGGCGTAAACAGGCCGCAAGTAATCTCCGTAGTCAAGTGATCTCAAAAGGTGATGGTCGATTATGGTCAGCGGCACCTCACCAACCACATTCACCATGTTGTCAAGTGCCTTGGCGAGGCTTGCTTCGTCGATTTTGAAGTTTTTGAGGTACAAAGGAGGGCCGCCAATCAACAACATATCCGGGCGCTGCTTCAGGATCAGCCGCAGCGCCGCTTCATCAATCGGCCCCTGCACATCCGATGCATGCATGAGTGAACATCCGGGCGTCCGCACCGTCAGCATCAGCACGTATCCAAGCTGTGTGTCGGCCACGCCATGAAATACGGGTTTCGAGAACTCCAAGACGGTTTGGCCGAACTCGAATTTTTTGCCGTCCGCGACTTGGATTTCTTTCACGATTTTTGAGTTGAGTTTCTGGAACATGTAGCCTCGCTTCCTCTGGCTCAGGTTTATGTCCGATTGGATGTCCTTCGCCAAGATGAGCTTGCCGCGGTACAGGCGCTCGGCGAGTTCCGGGGAGCTCCAGGTCCAGGTCCAATCCTCGAAGCTTGGGACATAGTGGTCAAAGTGGTAATGGCTTATGGTGAGCACCTCGGCCCTCCGCGCCGCCTCCATTATCGTCTGGCGTGAGCGGGCCAGCGCAATGTACTCGCGCTCGTGGGGACTCAGGTTGAATCGTGGACCGAGAGCAGAGCCGGGATCGATGACAAGTTTGAGGTCGTCAGTTTCGACCAATGTCGCCATGCTCCGAACGCCAAAACTTTCAAACGCCAGTGGGAGGACACGGATTTCACCGTCACCGATTGGAATGGCCTCCATACAATCGAATTTGCCTTTCACCGTGAGGCTTAAATCCAAATCTCCTGTAGCTTTAAAGATGACTCGCTTCAACTATCTTGATCGGCCCAAGCTCAAACGGCCGGTGCTGGTTGCTGGTTTGCCAGGCATAGCGAATATCGGTAAACTTGCAGCTGAATATTTGGTCTACAAGCTCAAAGCAGAGAAGTTCGTGGAGCTATATTCTGAACACTTTCCGGAGTGGGTGATTCAAGAAGATGGCGCGCTTAAGACGCTCAAAATGGATTTTTTCCACGCCAGACCCGCGGGGTTGAAACATGATTTGATTTTAGCGACTGCGGATGCCCAAGCAGCTACACCCGTGGGGCAGTATGTGCTCACAGGAGAGATTCTGGACTTCGCGGAGAAACAGGGGGTCGAGACAGTGGGGACAATGGCAGCTTATGTGATTTCCCCAAACGAGACAATAGACGGGACGGTGGTCGGAGCGGCTTCCCAGCCGGAGATGACGAAATTGCTAAAGAAGCATGGAGTCAAGCTTCTCGATGGTGGGATGATTGTGGGCATGAACGGCCTGCTCCCCGCGTTGGCACCGGTGCAGGGAATGCGAGGGTTCTGTCTGTTAGGCACGACGAAGGGGGGGATGTTGGATGTCAGGGCCAGCGAAGCCGTCCTGCGAGCTTTGAGTTCGATGTTGGGTTTCAATGTGAATTTGCAGGAACTTCACCAGCACGCTGCGACCTTGCCTAAGTTCAAGTCTCCTGCGCTGAGACTCCCAAAAGGATTGGAGGATGAGCCGAGCTACATCCGCTAAGCCCTGAACGGAAAACGGTGGAGCAATTGTCAGAACTCTCACAAAATGAAATGAAAAAGATAGCGAGAGCATTCGTCAGACGCTCGATGAGAATAGGAAAAAAGCGCGGCGGCAGGCATGATGCCGCGAGAATCCTTTACAATCGCACCGACCCCAGCTGCGAGGAATTTGCTCACAATGTCGAAGAAGAGTGTTGGAAGGTGGGCGCACACACGCTTTTGCTCGGGTACTCGTCCAAGAGGCAGAAGCTCAAGTATGTGTTGGCTCCCGAAAGCTCGCTGCGCGAGATGAGTCCGTTTGCCGAGGCGATAGCGAGGCGAGCCGATGTGTCGATTTTCATAGGGGAGGAGGACGAGCCGAACTGGGCGGGGGGCCTCACGGCGAAGATTAAACTAACGGCGCCCGTTCGGGAAAGACTTCATGAGATCACAGACAGGAGACGGACGAGGTGGGCGTACTTCGGTTGGCCCATCCCGGGGACTGCTCGCGCATATGGTTGTCCGGTCGATAAATTCAGGCAGATTTTTTTCGACAGCATCAGAAAGACCTTCGCGGGGGAGCTGCTCAAACTTTGTAAATTCTACCACGATGCGCTCGAAGGAAAAGATAGGGTCCAAATAGTGGCCGACGATGGTACAAATCTGAGTTTTCGAATAAAGGGCCGCCCGGTGCTGGTCGATGACGGCATTATTTCAAATGATGATCTCGCACGTGGTGATGTCGGAGTTAATATCCCCGCGGGCGAGGTTTTCATCGCCCCTTTGGAGACGAGCGCCGATGGAGAAATTTTGTTCGAGAGGGTCGCCATCCCAGGTTTCGGAAAACTCGAAGGGTTGAAGCTTAAGTTCCGACGAGGCAAGGTCGTGGGCTATGAGGCCGAGCACGGCAAGGAAAACTTCACGAAGTTCCTCGCAGCGAACACTGGTGAAAAGGACCGCATCGGGGAACTCGGCATAGGCACGAACCCAGGAGCAGCTTATACGGGAGGAAGCATAATCATCGATGAGAAAATTTTCGGCACCGCTCACATCGCCATAGGCAACAACCGTGGGGCTTACCACGGCAAAAATCGGGCCTCCAGCCACCTCGATCTCATCAAGGACATGCGACGTGGGCAAGTTTTCGCGGATGGAAAGTTGATTATGGACGGAGGAAAACCAGCGTTTAGATAGACTGCAAATATTCAAATTCTCACAATTTCGGCTGCCAATTGGAAACAATTTAATTAAAGTTCACATAGTTCTAATGAGCTGATGAACGTGTTTTCAAAACTAGTGTCAACGGTAAAAAAGGTTGGAACCGAAGGCAAAAAAAGTAGTGAGCATACACTTGACGTTCCGATAGTTTTGACTGCTTCTTTCATCGAGATGAGTGATTTCAACTTGAATCCGTTCATAGCTTTTACCGGTGGGTTCCCGAAGATTTTCCCCAAACGGTTTCTTAGAAAACATTGGTACCCCATAACTCCAAGCGAGGAAGATGGGCGCGCCAAATTCGCCCCCTACGGGTTGAGAAAAATAGAAGCACTATTGGAAGAAGAGTTCGGAGAAGAAAATGTTGCTACATGCACCCCTCAAAACTTAAGTAAGTTCGTCGGCCCAAATACAAAAGTTATCGGCATCTCCACGATGGATCCACTCGGGATAGGTTTTGTGAGCCGGACGTATACTTCGCTCGTCGCAATCGGTGGAGAGCCAATCGCGGCGAATGAATTTAAAGATTTGATGAAAAATCGGATGTTGAAAAAAAAGAAACGCAACTATAAAGTGATAGTCGGCGGCGCCGGCGCTTGGCAGATACCCAAGGGAAACATGCAGGACGAGTTCAGGATTGACACGGTGATGATTGGCGAGGCCGATCGCGTAGCGCCAGAGATATTCCAAAAGGCGATGAAAGGCGAGAATCTGCCGAGAATCATCCACACAGAAAAACCAAAAGTCGAAGAAATCCCCACAATAAGAAAACCAGCCCTTTTTGGGGTCACGGAGATAACGAGGGGCTGCGGCAAGGGATGCCAATTTTGTTCTCCGACTATGCGGACATTCTACAGTCTCCCTCTGGAAAAAATCAAGAAAGAAGCCGAACTGAATGCTCGCGCTGGCTCGAAGATGGTGGTCCTTCAAACTGATGATATATTTCTCTACAAACACCACGCGCACTTCGCGCCGAATCGGGAAGCTGTCGTCGAACTCGTGAACACAATCGGAAAAATAGAGGGCGTTGAATACTTGCAGCCAACTCACGCCGCGCTCTCTCCCGTTGTACACGACCCGAAGATGATAGAAGAGATGGCGCCAGTGCTTGTTGATAAAGGGCGGTGGCAGTGCCACGGCAGAAAAGTAGCATCGATAGAAGTCGGGATCGAAACAGGAAGCGTCAGGTTAATGGAAAAACACATGCGCGGCAAAGCGCTACCTCTCAAGGTTGAGGATTGGCCTGAGATCGTCACTCAGGCGGTCGGCATCTTCAACGATAACGACATCTGCCCGCTCGCGACCCTAGTGGTCGGCCTCCCGGAAGAGCGCGAGGAGGATACAATCGCCACAATGGAGCTCGTGGATGACTTGTGGGGATCCGAAATTTTCTATGTCCCTCTCTTCTTCACGTCGGAGGAGGAGTGTCTGCTCAGCTCGGCGCGGCAGGCTGACCTTCACCATCTCACCGAACTGCACTGGGAGTTTTTCGCGACATGCTGGAGACACAACATAGATGTTTGGGGCCACGATTTCAGCCAGAAAGTGTGGATGGCGTCAGCGCTGCTATATCCACTTTATTACAGGTGGAAGCACGGGCCAAAAATAGGGAAGGCGATAAGAATACTCGGTGGAACAAAAGGCAGACACCAATACCGTGAAGCAACTAAAGTTAACTCCGCAGGTGCGATGTAAAAAAGAAAAAAACGAAGGGCAGGATTTACGTGCCCTTCGCCATTCCGTAAATAGCCCTAAGTGCAATAAGCATCGCTGCCGAGCCAACGAGTACTGTTATGTTTGCGGCAAGTCTTTGTAGTTCTATAGGTATCGCCACTCCTGCTAATGGTATCAATATTGCCATGCCGAGAGCAGTGACGATAAAGGCGATCGATGCAAACAGGAACGAACCGGTTTCCTTTGCGGTTACGTTCAGCAGACCGACGATAACGCCAAGTATTGCCAACCCAACGTAGAGCCAGCCGGACGGTGCGATGAACGCCGCTATCAACGCTATCAGCAGACCGATGTAAAACGCTGCAGGGCCCAAAAGCGAGACTCCTTTCTCAACAGCTTTAGGCAAGTCCCCACCTTCACGAGAAAATAGTCCAGCTGCTTTTAAAACTTTCTGTATGATATGACGGTTTTTTAGTTGAGGAGGACACAAGTGGAATCGAAGAAAACTGTGTGAGAGCGATGGACAAGCCGAATGTGGTATTTTATGGAGGAGACAAGTTCGAAGTTCGCCCTGATGTCTACGAGCCAGCTGAGGACACCTTTCTGCTGGCCGATGATCTAGACGTGCATCGGGGGGAGCGTGTCCTTGAGTTGGGGACCGGCTGTGGTTTACTTGCGATTTTGGCGGCGAAAGCTGGGGCCAAGGCAGTAGCTACAGATATAAACCCATCCGCTCTTGAATGTGCTAATAAAAATGCTGTGGCGCACGGTGTGGGAGACAAGATAGACTTTCGTTTGGGCGACCTTTTTGTGCCTGTCTCTGGTGAGAGCTTCGATCTGATAATTTTCAACCCACCTTACTTGCCCGTTGCGCCGGGAGAAGAGCTCGGCGGGTTACTGGACTGCGCTTGGGAGGCAGGGCCAGATGGGCGTGCGGTCATCGATAGATTTTTGAGCGAGTTAGCAGGGCATTTGACCACTAACGGCCGCGCATTGTTTGTGCAGTCCTCGCTGGCGGATGTCGAGAAAACGATTCGAACACCGAAAGCGAGTGGCTTTCAGGTTGAGGTTATGGCGCGCGAGAAGTTGTGGTCAGAGGAACTCTTTCTGTTGAGTTGTTTCAGATCGAACAATCGTTGAAATTAAAGTAACTTAAATCTTCTAATTTAATAGACTGAGATATACTTTAGAGGTAAATAAGTGAAAATGGGGCAAAAAGGATTGTCCACTACAGCGATGGTGGGGATAGTTATTGCGGTCGCCGTTGTCGTAGTGGTCGGAGGTGTTACAGCCGTACTTTTGCTGCAGCCAGGCGAAACGACTACAACAACCACAACTACCACAACAACCCCTGCGGGGCAACCACTCGACGGACCATTTGAGTGGGTCAACGATGTTACGCCGGGCTCGGGCGCGGGGACGCCTCCCGGAGGGTATAGCCAAGATGGCCCATGGAACCACAGAGTGATGAGCGCTACTTCAAGCGATGGTCTGAGTTGGGTCAAAGACGATATAATAATCGCCGACCAAGCCTCAGTCCCTGACGCCATAGTGGATAACGAAGGAAATATACGGATTTATTATGTGGATTGGTACAACGGTCACGTGATCTCCGTCGCGTTGTCACACGACGGGACCAACTGGATTTACAGGAAAATTACGATCCAAGGAGAGGTTGCCGGAAGCCAGTCGGGTATCTCGCCAGTAGACCCAGATATTGTTCTCTTACCGGATGGCAGGTACAAGCTGTACTACATGTACGGCGGGGAAATTCGCTCGGCTGTTTCAAATTATGGAATAAACTTCGTGAAGGAGAGCGGAGTGAGATTCCAAGAAGGGGGCTACACTTGGATGGATCCCGACGTGGTAAAGATGGGTAACGTATGGAGGATGTTTACATGGAGGATAATCACCGATACCACAAACGAGGTCGTAAGTACAATCTCTAGCGACGGACTGAGCTTCACTAAAGAAAATGCGCTGACCACGGTGGGCAACATTTCATGCACTATCCCCGTTGAGAGCGGATACCGGATGTACTACGTTGAAGCAGGGATACGCTCCGCTTTTTCGGGCGACGGGGTAAACTGGGTTGGGGAAGGTCTAAGGTTGGATGGAGCTGCCGACCCAACCGTCATCAGGCTACAAGATGGGACCTACAAGATGTTTTACAAGACGTGGATTGAGTAAGAGTTTACCCCTACATTTACGTGAAAAACGTGAAATTTGTCGAAAAAAAGGGGTAAGAATAAAAACAAGAGATGCATGCGGCAATCAGCAAGATTTTTTAGAACGGAGGAGGTAGATCACTCACTAACCACACTAAATCCCAGCTTCGCGAAGTCCTCGTCAAACGTGGCAACCGTGCTTATCTTGTGAACATCCAGCAAAACGCAAGTGGTCGCGTCGGTGAACGAGAGAAAATTGTGCTTTTTAAAGACATCCACTGCGCCCTGAATAGTTGCAAAGTCAACCTTCAACAGATCCGTCTCCTTCGATGCGAGGATTGAGGTAAGAGTTTCAACCGCAATCTCGTGCAGCTTGAGCCTCTGCGAGATGAACGTGGCCACCTCATCTAACACGTAGTCTGAAGTACAAAGTCTTCCGTATCGCTTTGCCCGAATTTTTTCCATCACCTCCACTGCAGACTTGTGGTCTGGGTCACCCTCATTCTTCAGGGCGACCCAAAACGAAGAGTCCGCGAAAATCAATAGACCACCTTATCGATCTCTTCAGCCGCCCTAACCTTTGGGCCCTTCACAGGCTTGCTCGCCCACTTCCAGAGGGAGTCCTCCTTTTCCTCAAACTTCTTCGTGAACTCCGGTAGGCGCTCGAAGGCAAATTCGACACTCTTACTCAGAACCTCGATCTGGCTTGTGGAATAACCCCTGGCCCGTAGATACTTCTTGAGCTCAGCTGCTCTTTCGGCCGCCCGTTTTTCAATCTTCGCGCTTATCGCCATCCGCAACACCTTTTGCTATTTTATACTTTTCTACTTATATACTTTTCTACTTGAAAAAAACAAGGGTTGCTTAACTGGAGGATTTGATAGTAAACCGCTGCAATTCGAATCAGGCTTTCCGCTTTTGACGAAAAATGTGAAAATTACGCATTTGTAGGGCAAAGACGAATAGGGTGGAAAATACAAGTTGATTAGCAAGATTTTTAGCAGGTGGCGATGATTAAAGCGAGTTGGTGACATTCATGGGGAAGCGTCCTAGAAAGTGGAAAAAGAAGGGCCGCATGCGCTGGAAGTGGGTCCGCAAGCGGATGCGGCGGAAGATGCGCAGGATCAAGCAGCGGAAGGCCTAGTAGTTAGAATATTTTACGTAACAAAGCTTTTAAGGTTGGATATATCATCCAACACAGGGTTAAAAACTTGTCGGCTTTGAGAAGAAAAATTTCAGAGAAAATCTGGGGCGGCAGAACCCCCGCGGAAGTGCTGTCGAAAAGGTTCAAGATATTCGTTCTCATCACGATCGTGCTGGCGGGCATTAGTAAACTGCTTTATCTGCGTGGAATCCTCCCCGCGAATGTCGAATTGATAATCCCCACTCTTATCGTTGTTGGTTCCCTCTCGCTTTACTGCGGCCCGACCAAGTTCTGGAGAAGAGCAACGAGATATTTTGGTCTGCTCGTGCTGGTCGCAATTGCCGCAATAGACCTTGTTTTCTGGGGGCCGAGGTCAATCTTCGTCTTCACGTGGTCTGGTTTTATTTTATGTTGGCTACTGGCAATGCGGCACAAGCTCTCGATGTTTGATAAATTCAAAAGTTTGTTGTGGCGCACGACCCTCACAGCTGCGGCTGCGATCATCGTTTTTGACCTTTACACAGGAGTTTTAGGCTGGTCTTTGATGACTGGCACAGGCCTATTGACAGTTTTTCTCTCCCAAATTCCATTCACCCTGTATCACCTTTGCTCATTGCTATTCGTGCCTCCGCTGGTAGGGCTTGCGAAGGCGATGGTCAAGGTGAAGGTACCCGTCCCGGTGGCGATTGCGGTAAAAAGTGGGGTGGAGGTCCAAACCAGCTAGGAGGTGTACGATGAAAAAGAAAGCTGAGCGGAAAAAGTTCCTGAGCCATGTCTTAGAGCTGCTGGTGGTAGTTGGGTTTGCGTGTTTCGGCGCCGGCTACATGTTAACGGGTGGAGCGGCGCAAGTTAAGCAGTTCGCCTACGGTGAGAACATGATGGTTAACGTGAGCATCCCGGACCTCGGGATCAACCGGCAAGTACAGCTTTACAAAGGGATGACCCCCTTCGACGCGATTTTGAGGGTCGCCAGCGTCAAGACCGAATACTATGCGAGCATGGGTAGTGTAGTGACCGAGATAGGCGGGAATGCGCAGTTCTGGGGTTACAAGGTGAACGGTGAGACGCCAGCGGCAGCGATGCAGGACTATCAGCTCTCTGGCGGGGACAACCTTCTGCTCTTCAAGCTCGAGTGGTAGTCAGGGTTCTGGCGGCGGCCCTTGCTCCAGCTTCCGCCCTCACGACATCATCGGCAGTGCCAATCGCGATGACATCTCCTTCTTGAGGCCTGAGCGTTTTGATGAGGGGTTCGCCCACGTTTTTCTCCACTTCGATGAATTTGTCCGGGAACTGGAGTTTACCGTTCTTGAAGATGAGCACCGTGGCCCCTGCGGCACCGGCTTTGATCGCCTCGTCCCGCTGTTCGATGCCTTTTTTGACCTTAGCCGACGCGCCCCTGACGATGGTTGCGACATCGACTTCGCCCACGGTCAGGTCGCCGGCGTCCACTCTCACGAATTCCAAGGGTTTGCCGAGAAAGCGCTTACCTCTAGCCGTGAGAGCGTGCCCGCCGCGCGATGATGTTATAAAGCCCTGTTTTTTCAGCATGTTGAGAATCGTGCGCATACTACCTTCGCCAACTCCCAGCTTCTCCGCAAGCTGTTTGCGCCCCACTCGTCCGTATTTTTCGATCAGGTCAAGAGTTTCTCTGATGTGAACTTCGGCAAAACGCGGCAGAGGCCCGACCGCGCGTGGCATGTTAGATCAACTCTTCCCTATTTGGTGCCGAGCATCGAAACGAGCAGCCCTTTCTGAGCGTGAAGCCGGTTCTCGGCCTGATCCCACACCACCGAGTGCGGCCCATCGATGACATCTCCGGTCACCTCCAGCCCACGGTGGGCCGGTAGGCAGTGCATGAAGATGGCGTCGGTCTTGGCCAGCTTCAGCAGACTGGGGTTGACTTGGTATCCTTTGAACGCGCGCATCCGCTTCTCAGCTTCTTTTTCCTGCCCCATTGACACCCACACATCCGTGTAAACTACATCTGCATCTTCAACAGCTTTCTTGGGGTCTGTGAGCACCGCTAGCTTGGCACCGCTTTTTCTGGCGTTTTCTTTAGCCTGTTCTACCACTTTCGTGCATGGTTCGAAGCCCTTTGGGCAAGCCGCGGAGAAATTTATGCCTAGCAGCGAGCATCCCTGCATCAGCGAGTTGCAGACGTTGTTACCATCCCCGACCCAGGCGACTTTCAGTCCCTTGAGTTTACCCTTCTTTTCTCGGATTGTGAGCAGATCAGCCAGCGCCTGGCACGGGTGATGCATATCCGTTAACCCGTTGACCACCGGCACGCTCGAGTGATGCGCAAGTTCAACCGCATCCTCATGTTTGAAGAGACGTACAACGATTCCGTCCACATACAGTGAGAGGGCCCGGGCGGTGTCCGCTATCGTCTCGCCGCGCCCGAGGTGAATTTCGTTTACGCTGAGGTAAATTGCGTGGCCTCCGAGATGGGTCATGGCGCTCTCGAAGCTCACGCGAGTTCTGGTCGACGGTTTTTCGAAAATCATGGCTAAAGTTTTACCGCGCAGCAGTTCGTGGGGTTCTCCTTTTCTGAACTTTTGCTTCAGCTCGGCGGCCTTGTCCAAAATCGCCTCGACTTCTTTCGTGCTCAAGTCCTGCATTGAGAGCAAGTGTTTTGTCATCATCAGACCTCGGCCAATATTTTGTCCAGCGCCTCCACTAACTGGTCTATCTGTTCTCGTTCGACTATAAGTGGTGGCAGGAATCTCAAAACCTTATCTGCAGTACAGTTTATCAGGAAGCCACGTTCTCTCGCCTTGGTAACAGCATCTTCAGCAGCCTGCTTTGTCGTGAGTTCCATAGCCAGAATCAGCCCTAGTCCCCGGATATCCTGCACGCAGCGGTGTTTATCGGCAAGCTCTTTGAGACGCTTTTTGAAATACTCGCCAGTTTTCGCCGTTCGCTGAGGTAGCTTCAATTTCTGCATCGTCTGGATAACGGCTTTCGCGGCGGCGCACGCCAGCGGGTTCCCTCCGAACGTCGCAGCATGGTTCCCCGGGGAGAACGAGTTCATCACTTCGGCCTTGGCTCCAAAGCAGCCGATGGGGAAACCGCCTCCGAGGGCTTTCGCCATCGTTATCTCATCAGGCTCGACTCCCCAGTGCTGACACGCGAACCATTTCCCCGTGCGCCCCATGCCCGTTTGTATCTCGTCGAAGATCAACAATACATCCCGCTCGTCACAAATTTTTCGCAATCCCGGAAGGTAGTCATCGGACGGCACGTTCACGCCGCCCTCGCCCTGGATGGGCTCCACGATCACAGCTGCTGTCTGCTCACCGATAGCCCGCTCGGCGGCGTCAAGGTCGTTGAACGGCACGAAGTCGAAAATTTTTGGGATGAGGGCCTCGAACGGTTTGCGGTAGGCGGCTTTCCAAGTTGCGCCCAAAGCAGCCGCAACTCTCCCGTGGAAGGAGTTCTCCATAGCGACGATGCGCTGGCGCTTCGTGTGTTTGACCGAGAGTTTGAAG
>Ga0315296_10000365_pt1 | contig 41995 bp, 36 predicted proteins | sample YL17G14_18_MG_FD_203921 | JGI IMG/M metagenome (GOLD analysis project Ga0315296, IMG submission 203921) | Sediment microbial communities from Yellowstone Lake, YNP, Wyoming, USA - YL17G14_18 | ecosystem: Environmental > Aquatic > Freshwater > Lake > Sediment | place: USA: Wyoming | collected... | reverse complement strand
ATAGACAGCGTCTCGGAAGTCGCCGCCGGCCTGGATAGCCTGGTAGGGGCACGCCTCCACGCAGAGCCCGCAGTACATGCAGAGTCGGAAGTCGATCTCGTAGCGCTCGACGTTCAGGCTGCCGTTGGGCTTGGGGCTGGTGGCCACCAGAATGCAGCCGTCGGGGCAGGCCTGGGCGCAGGTGCTACAGCCGGTGCAGCGTTCCTCGAACCAGAGGAGGTTGGTGCGCGCCCGATGGGGGATCGGCCGCACCTCCTCCGGGTACTGGATGGTGAAAGGAGGACGGAAGAAGAGATGCTTAAGGGTGACCCAGAGCCCTTTGGCAATTCCGACGCCGTACAAGGTGGTATCCTTCCCAGGCCCATTCGCTAAGATATCGGGCGACGCCCTTGGAGGGAAGCCCCCGGCGGCGACAAGTCTTCCCGACCGGCTGAGCCGGTCGGGAAGATCCCGGCCTAGCTCGATGGTCAGCAGAAATTATACACTGAAGACTTCCTAAATTCCACGCCCTGAGCCCAGCCCGCGGGATGGGGGCAAGATAGGAGGAGGCCCGTCGCATCCCTGCGGCGGGCCTCCTGGCGTCCTCTCAGGACTGTTACAGCCTGTAGACCCCGAAGTCCTCGGCCACCACGATGCCGTCCAGGCCGTGGAGGTCCCCCTGACCCTCATCCAGATGTGTGAGGACAAACACGGTGCTGGGGGGAATGGCCTTGCGCAGGGCGCGGATGTCCTGCGGGTTCAGGTGAGGGCCGCAGCCCTGGTCCCAGCACGAGCACTCGACCACGAAGACGTCGGCGCCGTCGGCGAGCTTGTACACGGCGTCGCCCATGCGCGCGTCCCCCGAGTAAGCGACGGTGCGGCCCTCGATCTCCACCCGGTATCCAAAGCACTCCAGGCTGGACACGTGGTTCACACGCAGCGCCCGGAAGGCTATCCCTCCGGCCTCGCCCGACATGCCGTCGCTCACCTCCAGGTAGCGACGCCGGTAGCTCCGACTCTTCTCCAGGAGGCCGGGGAAGCCCATCTCTGTCATCCACTCCAGCTTCTCCTGAACCTGCACCGGCCCCACGATGAAAAGGTCCTCGCTCCGAGGCGTCAACTCGCCGTACTCAAGGAGGAGGAAGGGCAGGCCGAAGAAGTGGTCGCCGTGGAAGTGGGTTATGAAGACGGCCCGTATGTCTTCCGGCGGCTTGCCGATCTTCTTGAGGTGAGCCAACGCGGTGGGGGGACAGTCGAAGAGGTAGCGGTCGTTGAGGAGGAAGGAACTCCAGTAGCGCTGAGGCGCGAAGGCGTTGCCGGTGCCCAGGAAGCAAAGCTCCAGGGGTTGCTTGTCGGCCCTGGTCATCTAGAAGCAGCCTCCCCTCGCGAGGACAATCAATACCGCCGCATGCCATACGCGACACGACTATTGTGGGCTCTGAAAGAGTCCGCTGCAAGTGCGAAGGCGCCTCACCCTAGGTGACCGTGACATCTAGGTCTTCGGCTTCTTCCGCCTTTGCTTGAGTATGCGATTGCCGGTTCTTAGCCATTTTGGATCTCGTCGACCGGCTCCACCTAGGGAGCCATCGGGGCGAACGTACTCGTGCACCATGGCAACTAGGTCACCGTTTTCGTCGAAATACTGTAGAATGTGACTGATAGTACCGGGTACATCGTTCAGGGCTGGTGGGGCGGGGTGTTCGCTTCCTGGCTTGACCCTGGCAGTCAATTCACCTCGCTGCGCTTTCTCTTCAAATTGACCGAGATTGAAGTAGCGGCGTAAAGTACCCTCGTCGACTTCCTCGATTGGGCCCGTTGGAGGTGTCATCATGGCAGTCCGTTCTGGACTTCTCGAAGAAACCCTGGACTACTTGCGCGGGCACGTGGCTCTGGACGCTCTCGACATGTGGCTAGCACAGCATGCCCAGGAACTTGCCAGACTGGATGACAGCGATCCGATGGCGCGGCTGTCAGGGTTGATCGAGGTGACACTAGCGGAAATAGACGACGGAGTGGCAACCAAGGCGGATTTGGACTTCCGCATAGGACATTTCCTTGCGGGCTACCTAGAGGGACTGACGGCATCGACTGACTCGCTGAATAGGACGGCTGAGCCACTCGGTGGAGAAGTAGTGATTTGGTCTACGACCGAGTCCCCGCAGACTGTCGAACATATTGCAGCCTAAGCGGGATGCTCGTCATCAAATCGTCGTCAGCGTAAACATGGAGCCAATTGAGGCCCTCGAGATCGAAGGTTTCCTGGAAGCGCAGAATGAAGTTCTGTCCTTGGTCAGGTGCTTCCGCTAGCATGGAGCCGGTCCAAAGATCCCGCCGCTCAGCGTTCGGTTTCTCTATCTCCAGGCGGATGTCCTGCCGGCCTTTTGCGCTGCCGCCTTTGAGGGTCAGCACTACCGTCAGGCGCTGAGGGATTGGCGGCATGTCTTTGGGGGCATCTGGCCCCGAGGCCTCTACTATGATTCGGTCAATTATTCGGATGATGGAGAGCACACCGTCCTTTCCCTCTAACACCGTCTCACAGAGAACCGCGGTTTGGAGCAGTGGTCCCTTCAGCGCCATGATGCCCTCCTAAGTTAGACGATCTCAGCCTCACTCATAGTAATGCTAGAGAGGCACCGATGGTAGGTGCCTCTCCAGTTGTTGCTGTTCTAAAGCCATGAAGCAGGATCAGACGCCTTGCCCATGTTGTGCACGTCTATCCTCGCCTAGCTAGATCCTCCAAATCCGTCGCCAGCCCGTCCTGTCCGCTACTTCTGCAGGATTTGAACCGTGCAGGCGGAGCCCAACCCGATGACGTGAGCGAGCCCTATCTTGGCCCCTTCCACCTGGCGGCCGCCTGCCTGCCCGCGCAGTTGCCAACTGATCTCGGCGATGCCGCAGACGCCGGTGGCCCCCAGCGGGTGACCTCTGGAGATGAGGCCGCCGCTGGCGTTCACCGGGACCCGGCCGCCGATATCGAACTTGCCCTCGTCCAGCCAGTGGTGGGCCTCACCCTCGGGGCAGAGGCCCAGGTTCTCGTAGTGGACCAGCTCGGCGGTGGCGAAGCAGTCGTGGAGCTCCACCACGTTCACGTCCCTGCCCGTAATACCGGCCAGCTTGTAGGCCTCCTGGGCGGCGTTCCGGGTCAGGGTGTTGACGTCGAACATGGCCAGGTCGTGCTCTGTGTAGGGGTCAGAGGTGAGCACGGAGGCCGCCACCTTGATGGGATGGGTAGTGAACTGCCGCGCCTTGTCTGCCGAGGCGATGACGGCCGCCGCCGCCCCGTCGCCGGTGGGGCAGCACATGAGAAGGGTGTTGGGCCAGGAGATCATGCGGGAGTTCGCGATCTCCTCCATCGTGAAGGCCTGCTGGTACTGGGCGTAGGGGGTGTGGACGGAGTTCTTATGGTTCTTGTAGGCCACCTTGACGAAGTGCTCCACCGTGCTCCCATAGCGGCGCATGTGCTCGATGCCGGTGTGCGAGAACACGGCTGGCATGGTACCCGAACCGAGCACCCCCTCGGTGATGTAGGCGGGGTCGAAGCCTCCGCCTCCACCACCGCCGCCACCACCGCCGCCACCGCCACCCAACAGGCCCGCCTTCCCCATCTGCTCCGAGCCGACGGCCATGGCGATGTCGTACTGGCCGGAGGCCACCGCCGAGTAGGCCATCCGGAAGGCCGTGGAGCCGGTGGCGCAGGCGTTGGCCACGTTGACAACGGGGATACCGGTATGGCCGATCTCCTTCAGGATGCGCTGGCCAACCATGGCGTTGGCCTGGTACAGGTTGCCGCTGGCAAAGAACTGGACGTCCTTCATAGAGACGCCGGCGTCCTCGAGGGCATTGAGGCACGCCTCCGACGCCAGGTCGATGACGGTCTTCTCCGGGTAGCGGCCGAATTTGATCAGGCCCACACCCAGGATCATTGCATCTCGCACTGAGTTCCTCCTTCGTCGCCGGGCCGGCGCGGGCCCGGTCGCTAGCGCCGATAGCCGGGCGGTTCTTCCTTCGCCCTACTTCTTGGGACGGAACTTGAAGGCGATAACTTCATTGCCCTCGCGGTCGGTCCGCACCTTCTCGGTGAACATCTCCAGCCTGGTACCGAACCAGGACTTATCAGGCTTGTTAGGGTCCAGGCCCTCGACGTTAGCGCGGACGCTGACTCCGTCATCCAGGTCAACGATGGCAGCTATGTAGGGGACGGGAATGCCCGGCGCCGTCTGGTGGACCACAGAGAAGACATACAGTTCGCCTTCGTTGCTCAGGCGGACCTCCTCCAGTTCCCGGCTGAAGCACTTTCCGCATGCCCTGCGCTGCCCGAGGTATATGAGGCCGCAGGACTTGCACTTGCTGCCCACCAGGTAGGCCTCCCCTTCCGCCACCTCAGGCAGTCGCAGGAAGGGGACAATGGGTTTCTGGGTCTTTTCGGCCGGAGCCTGAGCTTGAGCCTCAGTCTGTGTCAATGGGGGCCTCCTTTCGATTCAGCGACAGGGGGGTCGCAACGAACAGGGGGTGCGCCTTTCCATAGATAGAGGTCGGCACCCTCTTCGGCCCATGAACCCGGATGATGGGCCGGCGACAGAGGATCGCGGGGACCTCGACAAGGCTCCTTGCCACCAATCCAGGTTGCCTTGAGGCAGAATGTTTCTAGCACGTCCCTATGGGATTCGTCAAGGAGGGGACCCCAGCCTGAGCTTCCGTCCGTCAGAGCGCGGGCGGCGACCAGCCGAAGAACAGCTCGTGGGCCTGTCGGTACTCACTGGGCGTGTTCAAATCGAGGAGGACGATGGGCGTCTCGAAGGGCACCTCCCGCAGCGAGGCCCGGTGCCGTTCGATGAGGCCGCGCAGGCCCAGGGTCTCGTCCAGCACGTTGCGCAGCTCCGGGATGAGGGCGCCTGCCAGGATCGTCGGGTGGCCGCGGCGTCCCCGGTGGGTAGGCACGGTGATGAGGGCGGCGCCGGTATCGTGGGCGGCCAGCAGTCGAGACAGAACATCCCGCGGCCGGGGCTGGTCCACCGATAGGATGACCACCGCTTCGTCCTCGTCCAGCAGGGAGGCGGCCACGGCCCGCAGGGAGCCGGCCTTGCTCTCCCGGTAGGCCTCGTTGACCACCACTTCCACCGCCGGCCCCGCCAGGTAGGGCTTCACGTCCTGCCAGGCATGGCCCAGCACGACGATGACCCGCTCCAGGCCGGCCCCCAGCATCTCTCCCACCTGGTACTCGACGAGGGTCGTATCGCCCCAGGGCAGGAGAGGCTTGGGCCGGCCCATGCGCGCCGACTCGCCCGCAGCCAGAAGGACGCCTGCCGCCATGCTGCCTCTCGCTAGGTTATGGCGAAGAGCTTCTCCAGCCGGTTGGCCAGCCCCAACTTGGTCAGCGGCCGCACGCGGAAGCTGCCGCTGAGGAAGCTCCATATCGGGTTCATGTCGCCCGTCTGCATGTCGATGTAGAGGGCCGGCGAGGCGCGAATCTCCACGTCTGCACGTTCCGGTGGCCCGGCGTGCGAGGAACAGCGGCCGTCGTCGATCTCCACCGTCCACTGGCCGCCGCCCTTGCCGGTCAGGGTGAAGAGGACGCTGGCCCGCAGCCCGCGACCGCGCTCCGCCCAGTAGAACGACGGCATCATCTTGAAGGTGCGGTCCAGGGCGTCGTGGGTCTCCTCCTCGCCCGCCAGGTCCATCCAGTGAGGGAGACTCTTGCGGCCACGCAGGCAGCGCCTGATGTCCTGGTAGTGGAGGGGGAGGTGCAGGTAGTACATTTCGAAAGTGGTCTGGATGGTGATAGGCCAGAAGAGGCCGGGGTTGGCCGCCGGACGCTCCAGGTCCGCCTCCGAGAGGGGCGCCAGCATCGCCAGGTGCTCCTCCACCAGCTCGCGCAGGCGCTGCACGAGCTCCTGCGGGCCCAGGTCGCGTACCGCCTCCAGGTTGCGGGCGTTGAAGGCGTCGATGTCCTGGGGGCCGTTGAGGCCCGGCAGCTCTAGCTTCTGTCCAGTTAGGCTAGCGGCGGTGACCGGGTTCCCCTCGACCTGCTGGCTGGACACCAAATGGGCCAGGTAGTCGCGGGCCGTCCAGGAGCCTTTGCGATCCCTGGTGGTCCAGTCCCCGTCATCGAGCTGGCTCCAGGCGTCCAGGCAGCGCTGGAGGGCGCTGGCATAGCATCTCTGAAGATCCTCTTTGTTTCCCATCACACGCTCCTTTCCGCCGCCCACGGCTGCCCCGGTATCTAGCGTTGGGTCGGCCTCCAGCGTTCTCTCTAGTCCTTCACCCTTCCCAGGCCGCGCAGGATGCGCTCCGGCGTAATGGGTATCTCCGTGATCCGGACGCCTATGGCGTCATAGACGGCAAGGAGGCGGGCCAGCCAGAGCCCGATCAGTACATTGCGTGCCACGCGCGCATGATAGGCTCGGCGCTATCGGTTTTCAAGGGCCCTGCTCTACCAGCCCCCGCAGCGCACACCGCCCGACGCCGCGGGCCTGCACCAGCACGCGGATGCGTCCCAGGCCGGCCGGGTCCAGCAGCTCGCTGACGGCGCGACGGCGGGCGTAGTACTCCTCCAGCGACAGCTCGGCGCCCGGGGCAGGTGCCTGCCCGTCCGGCAGGCGGGACAGCGCCTCGCCGATGCCGAGGGCGGCCAGGAAGCGCGACTGGCTGGTGACGCCCAGCAGCTCCAGGCCATGGCGCCGTCCCTCCTCCACCAGACTGGTGAAGTCGACGTGGGCCGTCATGTCCTGCTTGCCAACGCGCACATAGGGGTCCGAGCTGGGGTTGTGGCGGTAGAAGCAGAGCAGGGTGCCGTCGCGGCGCCAGGGGGCGTATAGGTCTCCCGCCTCGTGCCCGTAGTCGAAGGTGAGGACGAACCCCCGCGCCAGGGCGGCGGCCACCCGCCGCATCCAAACGAGGGCGGCCAGGTTCACCTCGGCGCGACAGCCCTCGCCGGGCAGGAGGCCCAGCCGTTCGAAGTAGGCAGCCAGCTCAGGAGTGGACGGCGACCCCAGCTCTTCCTGGAAGCGGCCCTCCTGCCAGACGACATGCACCTCCAGCAGCTTGCCCTCCTCGACGGCGACGCGGTGGACCGGAAAGCTGTCCACCAGCTCGTTGCTGAGGAGGCAGCCGCTGACGCTGTCGGCAGCAGGGATCTCGTCCGGCTCCCAGGTCACCTTCCGCCCCAGGCGGAGGCCCAGCGCCTCCAGGGTTTGGCGCTGCCGCTCGACCAGGGCCGAACTCGTCTCGGCGATGCGATAGGTCATGGCCTCGAAAAAGGCCGGATGGAGGCGCTGGGCCCAGCGCAGGAGGTCGCGGGCCAGGAGGCCATTGCCGGCCCCCATCTCCAGCAGGTCGAAGCGGGCGGGCGAGCCCATGACCTCCCACATCTCAGCCAGTTGCCGGCCCACCATGTGGCCGAAGAGGGGGTGCACCTCGGGGCTGGTGAGGAAGTCGCCGGCGCGGCCCATCTTCTCGCGGGGCGAGCGGTAGTAGCCGTGTCGAGGGTGGTAGAGGGCCATCTCCATGAAGTCGCGGAAGGTCATGCGACCCTCGCGCTCCAGGCGGGCCCGCATCTCGGCCACCAGCAGGGGATTCTCGGCAGTGCTCTCGAATTCGTCGACGGTGGACACGGCAAGGGCCTTTGACCCATCTTAGCGCAGGCCCGCGCCGACCGGCCAGGCAAACCCTGGAGGGTTCTGCGCTCTTCAGTGAGGACCCAAGCCGTTCCGACCCCGATTGGCGCAGGGATGAGGAGCTACTCGCTGGGAGTCACCCCGAGGGGGCAGGAGGGAGGCATGGCGCGGGGCCGGCTCCCCACTTCTGGATCCCTCCCCAACACCGGTGGAGTCGGCCCCGCATTCGGCCCGCGGGAGGTTACTAGGCCGCGTTCATCTGGCGAGCGAGGCGCCGGCGGCGGCGCCCGCAGTGATTCGAACTAGGCGCGAGCGGTGCCAGAGGCCGCACGTCCTCCAGGTAGACTGGCCCCTGGCACCGCTCGCAACGAAGGGCGGGGCCCGGCCGAGAGGCGGGACCCTGGTAACCAGGCCTCGGCCGGAACATAGCTGCCGCTAGAGGAGCACTCCTGTCTCCCTCCAGCTGACCGCTCACGTGACCGCAGTGGTAGCACTTGACATCTGCTATGACCCGCATCGCCATTCCCTGCCAGTCTCAGGTGTTCGCTCCCTGCATCGCCGGATGGCTTCGGCCTGCGAGTCTATCGTCGTCCGGGCTGGACGGCCTCGCTGAAGGTCATCAACCCGGCGACGTGGCTCTATCATTCCCACTATTTACTACGGCAACGGGTCCCCCGACGGATGCCCCTGACAACAAGAAAATGGGTGGCACCTGACGGTACCACCCCGGTGGCCAAAACAAGGGCAACTGCTAGCCGCGCTGCTCCATGGGCACGTACTTCCGGTCCGGCTCTCCTACGTAGATCTGGGTGGGCCGCAGGATCCGGTTATCGGCGATCTGCTCGCGCCAGTGGGCTACCCAGCCCGCCACGCGGGCGATAGCGAAGACGGGCGTAAACAGGTCCACCGGGATGCCCATCTTGTCGTAGACGATGCCGGAGTAGAAGTCGACGTTGGGCCAGACGCCTTTCGCGCCTACGGCCTCTGCCATGACCTTCTCCACTTCCTCAGCGATGTCATAGAGAGGCGTGGAGCCCAACTTCCCAAAGAGCTGCTTGCAGAGGTCCTTAAGGATGGTGGCCCGCGGGTCCATGGTCTTGTACTCGCGGTGCCCCATGCCCATGACGACCTCTTTGTTGCGGATCTTCTCCTCAATATAGGGGCGGACGTTCTTGACGGAGCCTATCTCCCTCAACGTCTCCAGAACCCGCTCGTTAGCGCCGCCATGCAGGGGCCCGCTGAGCGTACCAATGGCCGAGGAGATGACGGTGTAGGGGTCGGCAAGGGTGCTGGCCGTCACCATGGCGCTGAAGGTAGAGGCGTTGATGGTGTGCTCTGCGTGCAGGATGAGGCAGACGTCGAAGATCTTGGCCACGAGAGGGTCAAGCTCCTTGCCGGTGAGCATGTAGAGAAAGTTGGCGGCGTGGTCCAGGTCATCTCGTGGCATGACGGGGTCGTCGCCGTTGCGGATGCGGTGGTTGGCGGCGACGATGGTGGGAAGCTTGGCAATAAGCCGCACGCCTGACTCGTAGTTCAGTTGGGTGTCGCGGATGTTCTTGGGGTAAAACATACCGAAGGCGGCGACGCCGGCCTGGAGCGCCTCCATGGGGTGACCCGTCGCCGGCAGGCTCATCAGGATGTCGCGGATCCTGAAACTGATGCTCCGGCGCTGACGGAGGTCATGGTCGAACTTCGCGAACTCCGCCTTGGTGGGCAGGTTACCTTCGATGACCAGCCAAGCCGTTTCCGTGAAGTTGCTCCCTTGGACCAGCTCCTGGATGGCGTAGCCCCGGTATTTCAGTATCCCTCGCTGTCCGTCGATGTCACTAATCGCAGACCTCGTCGCCGGAACTCCAGCCAGTCCTGGCACGTATTCGTACTGAGTAGTGGTCATGGTCTTCCCTCAAACAGTCCGCGGGTGACGACAGCGCAACCCACGCGCCCGCCGCCAACCCCGGTGCGACCTTTCTTCAGGCGGTCTTGTCAATACTGGCTTCGACAGCACCTCCTCGAGAGTGGCTCGCCGGCGGCTGGCGCTACCCTTGAACTAGAAAGACTTAGCGCAGATCTTCACAATATAACCAATCCAGCGGGGGTTCAAGACCAGGGCCGAACCATATCGAGGCAAACTTGCCCGGCCCCAAGGAACAAAGAACAGGAAGGAGGCCCTCAGGCCTCCACACTCTCGATCCGAAAGCGGAGCGTACCGGCGGGCGCCTTAACATCCACTTCCTCGCCCGCGCTCCGCTCCATCAGCGCCTTTCCAACCGGCGAGGCGATGGAGATCTTGCCCTCGGCAAGGTTCACCTCGCTGGGGCTAACCAGGACGTAGCGCAGCTCGGCGCCGGACTTCAGGTTGCGGAGCAGGACCGTGCTCCCCACACCGATGCGGGCGTTGGACCTCGGCGGCCCGCTGCCAACGATGACCACATGCTTAAGTGTAGCCTCGATCTCACGGATGCGCGCCTCCAGATGCCCCTGGTGTTCGCGGGCCGCGTCAAGGGGGGCGTTCTCGCGGAAGTCCTTGTCGGCCATGGCTCGCCTCAACTCCTCGGCTACCCGAGGTCGCTGAGACCGAAGGTTGTTCAGATCAGCCAAAAGAGCGGCGTGACCGTCGGCCGTCAGGTGCACCTCTCGGATGGGACCGCCTCCGCCGACGGCCGACGTCACCGTCTTGCGCAGTCGGAGGTGCGTTGCCAGATTGGTGGGCGTAAAGCCCTGCTTGCGGACGAAGGCGAAGAAGCCGCGCAGGATCTCGAGGCGCTGAGAGCCATCGACTGCGCTGGCGCCCAGGGCCTCGGCATAGGTGGACACGTCGTGTCCCCGCAGCTCGTCTGTGCGGCGCTCGGCGCCGTACCAGTGCACGAAACGATACACTTCCGGCTGGCTTTCCTGGCGCTGCTGCGGGGGGAGGGTTGCGAGATAGCGAGAGGCCGCTTCGGTCAGCGTAGGGGTAGCTTCGCCCGATGATGCCATCCTCTTCCTCTCGGCCCTCTCCAATCGATTTTAGAAAGGCACCGGAGCACTGTCAAACCGGAGGCTGCCGCCCGCGTCTTTCACGATCAAGAAGGCCAGCCTTCAGGCTGGCGGAGCGAAGCTGCCGGGCTTGCGCATCCGCCTTCGGCGGAGAAGCCCGGCCTTCGTCTTCTTGAAAGCCCCGGCTACCGCCCGACCCTGGCACACCTCAGGCCTTTCGCCGCTTCTTCCGACCAGCGGCGGTCCGCTTTCTGACGGCGTCAGGGTAGACACGACGCAGGCTTGCCCCGTGCTTGGCCATGCGCCGCCTCTCGCCACGGCGGCGCTCCTCACGCCGCTCCTGCCGCGAGGGCGGCTGCCCTTCCCCCTCTTGAACCCGCTTAACCGGGCTTCGCCGAGCCGGCCGGCCAGCGGGCTGCTTCGCACGGTCCACGGCTATGCCCTGCGGATGTCTCGCCTGACTCAACCACTAGCCGTCAGATGTACCGCAGCCGGCGGGTCCTTCACGATACGGCCATCGCGCATGTACATGATACGGTCCGCGACGGCAGCCACGTGCAGATCGTGCGTCACGAGCATAATGGTGACGGCCCGCTCTTTGCGGATTCGGCGGAAGAGGGAGAGAATGCGCTCGGCCGAGTCGGAGTCGAGGCTACCGGTAGGCTCGTCGGCAAGGATGATCGAGGGGTGGTTGGCGAGGGCGCGCGCTATCGCCAGCCGCTGGCGCTCGCCGCCCGAAAGGCGCGGTGGCGTCGTCTTCTCCTTCGCCGAGAGGCCGACCGCCTCAAGCAGTTCGCGCGCACGTTCGCGCTGCTGCCGGTGCCCCATGCCGTTGCTGAACATCGGTACCTCGACGTTCTCGAGGGTGTTCAGGTGCGGCAACAGGTTGTGCAACTGAAAGACGAGCCCCACCTCGCTGCGCCGAAAGCGCTCGTTGCCGGCGGAGCGCAGGTCGCGGCCGCTGACGATGATCGTGCCGGAGGTGGGAACGTCCAGCGCAGCAACAAGGTGCAAAAGCGTTGATTTGCCGGAGCCCGATGGTCCCATGACCGCCACGAACTCGCCACGCCCCACGGTCATCGTCACGCCGTCCAGCGCACGAACGAGCCCGCCGTCGAACACCTTGACGACATCGATCGCCTGGATAGCCGCCGGGACCGGCGTTGCTTCACTCATGCCGCAGCGCTTCCATCGGCTTCAGTAGCGCGGCACGCACGGCCGGATAGAAGGCGCCGATGAAGGCCATGCCGATCGCTATGCCGAGCGCGCGTCCGAAGATACCCGTTGGATAGTCCGGCTGAAAGACACCCACCACCTCCGGCACACGCTGGATCAACAGGATGGCGACGTAGCCCATAGCCAAGCCGACAGCGGCTCCCGCCAAGCTGATCAGGACCGCCTCACCCATCACCAGGCCAACCAGGCGCGCGCGTGTCCAGCCAACTGCCCGCAGCACGCCAAACTCGCGCGTCCGCTCGAACACGGACATCATCGTCGTGTTCATGACGCCGATGGCACCGATGACCAGCGCCAGGATCGATGTGGCCACGTTGGCGGCGCTGATCAGGCTCAGATTTCGGTCCACGCGACCGAACTCGGACTCGGTCCGCACCGTCGCGAGCGCGGGACTGTCTTTCTCGATCGACGCCCGCAAGGCGGGGATGTCGGTCCCCGGCTTCACCTTCACGAACGCCAGCGTTACGCTACCCGGTTTGCGCTCGAGCCCCTGCAGCGTCGTCAGCGGCAGCATCGACGCCGAGTCGCCGAAGACGTTTCCGATCGAGTAGATGCCCACGACGTGCAAGTCCACGGTGTCAATTGTGATCATGTCTCCGACCGTCTTATGCAGGTCGGCCGCGGCGCGGTGGCCTAGCATCACCTGGTCCGTCGCGTCCGCGTCGTACGCCCTCCCGGCGACCACCTGCACACCGAAGTTCGCCAGTTGATCGGGCGGGATGCCGAGCTCAAGGAAAAAGGGATGATTTGCGTCCAGCTTCACCGCCGCAATGAGAACGCCAATAACGCTATCTACTTCGGGGTACGACTTGAGGCGATCCACCTGCGCATCATCTAGTGCGCTGTACACGACATCCGAGACGCCCTTCTGGGCGACCGTGAAGTCGGCTTCGCCGGTGCGCAGAACCGAGATCGCCGTCAGCCGGAGGCTGTGCGTAAGCACGCCCAGCGCCACCACGGTCATGATGCCGATGGCAACTGCGACCCCGGTTAGCGACGAGCGCAGCTTGCGGGTGAAGACATTGCGCGCGATCAGTGCAGCGAACGACATCTGGCGCCGAGCGTCCCTTTCCTTAGCCTAGTTCCGGTCGCCCCCGGCCACACGTTCTGCCACTGTACCACACGCGATCTCGCCTACCTCCTGATCCGATGATCTCACAGGCTTTCCCAAGAGTCACTCCAAGAACAGGACAGCGAACATGGGACGGTTCAAGGTGATCCTGGGGTTTGCGGGTCTCCTTACCCATGGTAGGTCCCCCTTCCCCACCGTTATGCCCCGAGAAGGCCCCGCTCTCGGAGAAGGGCGCGGCTGTAGAAGTGGCGGCCTGTCAGCTCGCGGGCGGCGTCGCTACAGAGGAAGACAGCGGCCTGCCCCATGACCTCCGGGTCCTCCACCGAGTGGCCACTGGGCACCTGATCGGGCAGGCGGTGGTACATCGTGCCAGGCGTGATCACCAGACCCTCGGGCGAGAGAGCAAAGACGCGGATGCTGTACTGCTTGCCTTCCTCGGCCAGGCCCTCGCTGAACTTGCGCAGGGCCTGCTTGCTGAGGCTGTAGGAGATGTTCCCGCCCCCGGGCTGGTCGGCGACAACGGAGGAGATGTTGATGATGACGCCATCCCGGCGCTCCACCATGTGGGGCCACACGGCCCGGCTACAGGCGACAGGCCCCCGCACGTTGACACGCATCACCAGGTCCCAGCGCTTGAGAGGCACGTCCACCAAGGGACCGGGAGCCATGATGCCGGCGTTGTTGACCAGGATGTCTATGCGCCCGAACTCCTCCAGGGTACGGCGCACCATGGCCTCGATGGACTCCTCGTCAGTGACGTCGGTACGGACAGGAAGGGCGCGGCGGCCCAGAGCCCTGATCTCCTCCGCCGCCTCGAAGATCGTGCCGGGGAGCTTGGGGTCCCTGACCTGCTCGGTGCGGGCGGCGATAACGATGTCGGTGCCGGCCCTTGCCAGTTCCAGGGCGATGTTCTTGCCGACCCCGCGGCTGCTCCCCGTGACGATGGCCACCTTGCCTTCCAGCTCCATCTACCCCTCCTGGCGCCGCCTGAGAGACGCCTACCTCCGGCGATAGTGCTACGTATAGGGGCGGCAAGTCAACTCTGCGGGCCAGGCCAAGGCAGAGCGGAGCTTCTTCGACAGCCGCCGGGGGTGGCCCGGCACGGCTACGAGGGACTCCGAAAGCCACGGATTTATCCCGCAGGCGACAAGACCTGGCTCCTCGCAGGCCGTCGCTTCGTTGACCCCTGCTGCCCTGTCCCCTATCATTAGGCTCGCCCTTCCGCCAGCGGGCGCACTTATACGGGTATGGCCCGCCTCCGGCGGCTAGCCGAACACCCTCACCCCGGGAGCACAATTATGTCCGCCACCGCCATCATCGACCGGGCCCGCACCCAGGGCCGCAAGATCCTCACCGAAGTCGAGTCCAAGCAACTCCTGGAGGAGGCGGGCATCCCCACCGCCCGCGCCCGCCTCGCCACCACCCGCGACGCCGCTGTCCAGGCCGCCCGCGACATCGGCTTCCCGGTGGTCCTCAAGGTCGTGTCCCCCCAGATCACTCATAAGACCGACGTTGGGGGCGTCAAGCTGGACCTGAAGTCGCCGGAGGAGGTGGCCGCCGCCTTCGATGAGATCATGGCTGCCGCCCGTCGCGCCGCCCCCGACGCCACCATCGACGGCGTCTCGGTGCAGCAGATGGCCCGGCCAGGCATCGAGGTCATCGTCGGGGTGAGCACCGACCCCCAGTTCGGGCCGGTCATCATGTTCGGCCTGGGTGGCGTCCTAGTCGAGGTACTGAAGGACGTTTCTTTCCGTATCATACCCATCGCTCCCCGCGACGCCCGCCAGATGATCCGCGAGATCAAGGGCTTCCCCCTGCTGGAAGGGTACCGCGGCCAGGATCCCGCCGACCTGGCTGCGCTGGAGAGCCTCCTCCTGCGTGTCTCCGAGTTCGTGGAGCAGCAACCGGAGGTCTCTGAGCTGGACCTTAACCCCGTCTTCGCCTACAAGGACGGCGCCCTGGCTGTAGACGCCCGCATCGTCCTTTCCTAATGCACCTGCCTGCCGTAGATAGGCTGGAGGCCCCATGAATAAGAGGAAGCGTGTCGCGCGCCTCAAGCACCGCATGAAGCGGAAGAAGCTGGAAGAGAAGCACCGCCGGGAGAAGGGATTGCCCGTCCATCAGGCCGCCGGACGGGCAGGCGCTGGCGGCCGGCGAGAGCACTCCCCTTGAGCGTCGGGGCCGACCGGCTGCGGCGTGTCTTTCATCCGCGCAGCGTGGCCGTCGTCGGCGACAAGCGGGCCCTGGGCTACTTGTGGCTGCAGAACATGCGCACCTTCCAGGGCTCTCTCTACTCCGTCCAGATCGACCCCAAGGAGATCCCCGGCATCGAGGCCCTGGGCATCCCCAACTACCACAGCCTCCTGGATGTCCCCGGCGAGATCGACTACGTGGTCTGCGCCGTGCCGCGGGCCGTGGCCCGCCGCATCGTCGCCGACTGCGTCAAGAAGGGGGTGGGCGGTGTCACCCTCTTCACCTCCGGCTTCGCCGAGACGGGCGAGGAGGAGGGCATCCGCCTCCAGGAGGAGATCACGCGTCTAGCCCGCGAGAACGGCCTGGTGCTGGTGGGGCCCAACTGCATGGGCATCTACAACCCCGCCCTCGGAGTGCGCCAGGCCGCCGAGCAGCCAGCCGGCGAGAGCGGGCCCGTGGGCTTCATCTCCCAGAGCGGCACCCACGCCATCAACTTTAGCCTCCTGGGCGCCGCCCACGGCGTGCGCATCAGCAAGTCGGTCAGCATGGGCAACGGCGCGGTGGTCGACGCCTCGGACTACCTGCAGTTCCTGGCCGACGACGAGGAGACCCGCATCATCGCCCTCTACCTGGAAGGGGTAAGCGATGGCCGGCGCTTCTTTCGCGTCCTGCGTGAGACGGCGCAGCGCAAACCCGTCGTCATCTGGAAGGGCGGGCAGACGGAGGCCGGCCAGCGGGGGGCCGCTTCCCACACGGCGGCCCTGGCCACCGCCTCCGCCGTCTGGCAGGCGCTGGTGCGCCAGACCGGCGTCGTGAGCACCGACAGTTTGGATGAGACCGTTGACGCCGTGGAGGCCTTCCTCTACCTGAAGCCAAGCACCGGGCACCGGGTGGGGCTGATGGCCATGACCGGCGGCCAGTCGGTGGTCATCGCCGACGCCTTCGCCCGCGGGGGGCTGGAGGTGCCTCTGCTCACCGCCTCTTCCTACGAGAAGCTCGCCTCGTTCTTCAACATCATCGGAGGGAGCTACCGCAACCCCCTGGACATCGGCGGCACCATCGGCTGGGGCGGCTCGCTAGGGAACCTGGTGCGCATGCTCGACATCCTCAACGAGGACGAGCACATCGATGCCGTGGCCCTGGAGATGGGCTCGGGCTTCATAGCACGCCGCTGGCGGGCCGACCCCAAGGCCCTGGAGGAGACCCTGGACGCCCTGGACGCCTACCAGGAGCGCTCGCCGAAGCCGTTCCTCACCATCATGCACCCGGGCCACGTGGAGGCCATAGTGGCCGAGCTGCGGGAGCGGGTGACGGCCCGCGGCATCGCCTCCTTCGTCAGCTTCGAGAGGGCGGCGCTGGCCCTCCGCCGCTTCCTGGAATACCATCGCTTCTGGGCGGAGGTGAGGAGGCACTAAGGCGTGCCTAACCTCTTGTTCCACAACTCTTTTTGCGGTCATCTAGAGGCTGTCTTGGACGACCCAGCCTCTTCTGGGTTGCTCTCCTAACCCAGACAGGTTCGACTCTGGACCTTCAGTCGCTGTGAGCGCACGGCCAGCGCGCCGTGCGCATTGCCCCGGACGAGCTGAGGAGATCCGATGGCCTCAGGGGATGCCCAGCAGGCGCTTGGCTAGGTTGATCTTGCCCTCGAGGTCAGCCTGACGGCCGATCATGATCCGCTGGGCAGCGGGTGGACCGGCCCCATGCATAGATTCGATCAGATAGCCCACAGCGCCGGCGCCGGCGACCAAGTTCTCAATCAGGCGCAAGACTTTCATGCGGTCAGTGACCTGTACACCCTCAGCAGCAGCCAGGTACTTCCTTATGTATGGCCCTGTCACCGGATCCTCAAGGTCCTTGGCCGAGGGCATCGTGCCCAGTAGGCCGCCCGCGATGTCGGTCGCCAGACGCGCCAGCTCATAGGGGAAGCGGGTCACGCTAAGCTTGCAGACGTTGGCGAGCAGCATGTCGATCTCGTAGTTGCCCGCGAGGGTCTGGTGTCCAAGGGCAGAGCAGGCGATCCCCGCCGAGAACATGGTCTCGTTGAGATGGATCATCTCGACAAGCTTGTCGCGGATGTGAGAGGCGCCTTCGACTCCGTTCATACGGGCGATGAGGGCCGTCGCCCCGATCAGGACGTCGCCGACCCCGACCTTGCATCCGCCATAGCTCTGTCGATGGTAAGCGGCAAAACGCTCTACCAGCTTCCCCGATTCATCTACTTCGCCATTCAAAAAGATCCGCTTCTCCGGCACGAACACGTCCTCAAAGACGGTCATCACCTCCTGGCCACCGAAGCGAACGTTGCCGACGTCCAGGTTGGGGTCCTCCAGCTTTCGAGTATCGCTGGCCTGCCGGCCGTACACGTAGCGGATACCTTTGGTGTTCGTGGGGAGGGCGAAGCAGATCGCCCAGTCTTCCTCTCCCTGCCTCATGCTAATCGTTGGCATGACAATGATTTCATGAGAGTTCAGCATGCCGGTCTGGTGGAGCTTGGCCCCCCGGACCACCACACCATCGCTCTGTCGCGCCACAACACGTAGATAGAGGTCAGGGTCCGCCTGATCCCGAGGGCGCTTGCCCCGGTCGCCCTTGGGGTCAGTCATAGCGCCGTCTACCACGAGGTCCTCCGACTGGACTCGGGCCCAGTACTCCCGGAACCGGCGATGGTAGCCCGTGCCGTGCTCCTGATCACATTCATAGGTCACGCTGAACACCGCGTTGGCAGCATCCAGCCCAACGCAGCGCTGGAAACAGCAGCACGTCACGTTCCCGCAGTAACGCTGCATCAGCACCTTGGTGATCAGGTCTTCCTTGCTCTGATGAAGATGCGTGAAGCGGTTTATCTCCTCGCCCGAGAGTGACGATCGTACCCGGAAAAGAGATCGACTCTCGTCATCGTGAGCGCAATCGAAGGTAGCTGCTACCGCTCGAACGGAGGGTGCGACGAGAGGATGATCCGGCAGTGCCCTCACCTCCTCGCCCATGATGTGGGCTTCGAGATGGAGCCCCTTAAGGGAGGCCATGTATTCGGCTCCTGTTCTCACGGCCATCGCCTTGTCCTGCTCCTTCCCAACGTAACAAGCCCGACGCTCTCGACAGTGCTAGCGCCTAGGGTCATCGTATCCATTATTCTATCATTCTGTCGGTGGGGGTTGGCAGCCCGCTAGCGAGGCGAGGACAGCGCGCGACATGGCGTCCGCCTGCCAGTGCTCCCTCATCGCCACCCTGAAGCGCCCTGAGACGTGGGTTTCGATCAGCTTTTTCGCCCACGCCTGGAACATGGTGGGCGCAGGCGGCAAGGTCATGGTCGTCGGCATGGTGCCCTCCGGCCAGGAGGTCAGCCTCGACGGCCACACTCTCATGTGGGAGAAGGCGCTGCTGGGCTGCCTGTACGGCTCAACGCGGCCGCTCGTCGACATGCCGCGCATCGTCGATCTCTACGTGGCCGGCTGGCTGAAGATCGACGAGGTGGCGCGCAGCATCATCAAGCTCCGAAGCCAGGCACTCGCCCTCCGGGCCGGGGCCTGCTCTGGTTGACAATGATACCCCAGAGGGGTATCATAGGCTCGCTCTTTCTCTTGACCGCCCTCGGTAGCGGGGCGGTCTCTTACCTATGAGCGGACTCATCTACTTCGACCACGCCGCCACTACGCCGCTGCACCCGCGGGTGCTGGAAGCTATGCTGCCCTACCTGAGGGAGCGCTTCGGCAACCCGTCGGGCACCTATGCCCTGGCCCGCGAGGCGCAGCGCGCCCTTGACCAGGCCCGCCGCTCGGTGGCCGATGTGCTGGGCTGCCGGTCCACGGAGGTGGTCTTCACCAGCGGCGGCTCCGAGTCCATCAACACGGCCCTTAGGGGCGTCGCCTTCGCCCAGAAGAAGGCCCGCGTTGGCGACCACGTGGTTACCACCGCCGTCGAGCACCACGCCGTCCTCCACACCTGCGAGTACTTGGAGGAGTTCGGCCTTGAGGTCACCTACGTCCCCGTGGACCAGCACGGCCTGGCGGACCCCGACGAGGTCGTCAGGGCCGTGAACGAGCGCACGGTGCTGGTCAGCGTCATGGCCGCCAACAACGAGGTGGGCACCATCGAGCCGGTGGCCGAGATAGCGCGGGCCCTGCGCGAGCGCGGTCGTGCTTTGGGGCGGCGCATCCCCTTCCACACCGACGCCGTGCAGGCGCCGGGGATGCTGGACCTCAACGTCGAAGCGCTTGGGGTGGACCTCCTGAGCCTGTCGGCCCACAAGTTCTACGGCCCCAAGGGCGCGGGTGTCCTCTACCTGCGCCGGGGCACCCCTTTCCTGCCTCAGCAGTCCGGCGGCGGCCAGGAGCGACAGCGCCGCGCCGGCACGGAAGACGTGGCCGGCATCGTTGGTACCGGCGTGGCCCTGCGGCTGGCCGAGGAGGGCCGCGAGGCGAACAGCCGCGGCTGCCGCGCCCTGCGCGACCGCCTGTCGGAGGGCATTCTGACGCGCATCCCCGGCTCACAGCTCAACGGCCACCCGGAGCGGCACCTGGCCAACAACGTCAACGTCAGCTTTCGCGGCGTGGAGGGCGAGGCGCTGCTGGCCCGCCTGGACGAGGTGGGCATCGCCGCCAGCTCCGGCGCCGCCTGTGGCTCCTCCACCTGGGAGCCCTCTCACGTGCTGATCGCCATGGGCCTCCCCCTGGAGACGGCGGTGGGCAGCCTCCGCCTCACCCTCGGCCCCTCCAACACCAAGGAGGAGGTGGACTACCTCCTGGGCGTCCTCCCGGACCTGGTCCGCTCCCTCCAGGAGCCGTCTGGACGGAGACCACCCGCCCGACGGGCAGGCCCGCCGAAGTCGGCCCGTCTGTCTCACGCCGGTCCCTGATTCCCCGCCCGCCTGTGGTATCATGGGGGCCGCCCGCCACCTGGGGCAGGCCTGCCTGCCACCGGCGGGCGCGGTTCCACTCCTATCCCGTAGAGCCGTCACTGAGAGGGCCCCGCCGACATGACCCCGCGACGTCCCCGCGACAGGACCTCCAGGGAGGCGCCACCGGCCCGGGCAGAGGCGGCGCCAGCGGCTCCCCAGAGTTACCTCAGGGCTCTCGCCTCCGCGCTGGGCCGTGGCCCGGCGGAGACAGGACGCCCGATCGTCGACGCCCTCCGCTCCCTGCTCCGGAACGCTGGCGAAGCGCTGGGGATCGTCGCCCCCGGCGCCGGGCCGCCGGTCGGGGCACCGGCACGCCGGGTGGCGGAGCCAGGCCCGGCCCCCCTCGTCCAGCCTGTCGAGAGGCCGGGGCTGGCGCCGGCGCGCCGCGCCCTGGAGCGGCTGACGGCCGTGGCCCGCTCGCCGGCCCTGGGCGCCCTCGCTGACCTCTATCCTGCTCCCATGGCCCTGGCCGAGGACATCTTCCTCGCCCGCTGCCTCCTGCGCGACCCGCCCGCCGCTTTGGAGGTGGCCGCCACGCGCGACTTCCTGGCCCGCACCGTGGTGCCGGAGCGCCTCTCGGAGCTGGCGATGGACCGCACGGTCAGCCTGGAGCAGATCTCCTTCGCCACCCTCTGGGCGGAGCCGCACCGCCTGGACAGCATGCGCGCCACCTTCGAATACTTCCGGGGTCGCTTTCGCGCCGTCCTCCTGGCCCACCATGCCAGCTACTGGCGAGACATGCGTCGCCTGCACCTCTCCCTGGACGACAGCGAGGCCACCGCGCGCGCCCTGGCCCGTCTCAACAGCCTGGAACAGCTAGGCCGGCCGCTGGGGGAGGATGCCCTTGCCCAGCACGGACGCCTGCTGGCCGCCCTGCAAGACTGCCCCCTGGTCGAGCGGTTGGAGGAGGCGCTGGGGGCCGCCGCCTCCTGTCCGGCCTGCGGTCTCACCCTGGCCGACCAGCCGCCCTCGGCGGAGGCCGACGCCGTGCTGCGCCGCCTCTCCCGCGCCCTCAGCCAGCAGATGACGCGTCTCTCCAGCGAGGCGGTGCATCGCATCCTCGCCCGCGCCCGCGGCGAGCGCATCGAGCAGTTCCTCCAGGTGGTGCAGGCCAGCGACCTGGCCGGCCTGTCCTCCGTTTTGGACGACGAGCTGCTGGAGTTCCTGCGCGACCTGCTGGCCGGGGAGCCAGCGACAGCCGCTCCTCCGGTGCTCGAAAGGCTGCGCCGCGCCTTCCCCATAGTGAGCGAGAGCGAGGTGGAGGCGGCGACGGAGGTGTTCAGGCGCCTCCTCCAGCAGGCCATCAGCGAGCAGCGGCGGGCGCGACCGGACCGCACGCCCGTGGTGCGACTGGACCTGCCCGGGCGGTCGGCAGCCGGGCTCGACAGGGAACCATTCGAGCGTGGAGGCGGCCCTGCCCCAGGGCCGTCGCGAACCCCATGAGCGGGCAGGAGACAGAGGGCCTGCCCGTCCGGCAGGCGGGCGTGCGGCTCATCGTGGGGCTGGGCAACCCCGGCCGCGAGTACGCCCACAGCCGTCACAACGTGGGCTTCTGGTGCCTGAACCGCCTGGCGCGCCGCCACGGCATCGCCTTCAGCAGCCGGGGGCGGCTGGCCGCCGTCGGCGAGGGCCGGCTGGCCGGGCAGCCCGTGATCCTGGCCAAGCCCCGCACCTTCGTCAACCTGAGCGGCCGCGCTGTGAGCCACCTGCTCAAGCGCTACCGCCTCTCGCCGCAGCAACTGCTGGTGGTGTTCGACGACCTGGACCTGCCCCTGGGCCGCGTCCGCCTCCGCGCCGACGGCAGCCACGGCGGCCATCGCGGCATGCGCTCCATCATCGAGGCGATAGGAAGCCAGGACTTCCCGCGCATCCGCATCGGCATCGGGAGGCCGTCCGCCCCAGGCGGAACGGGCGAGCCGACCTGGGAGCCGGAGGTCGTGGTCGACTACGTGCTGGGGCCGATGACGGCCGACGAGCGACGCATTCTTGACGAGGCCGCAGCCACGGCCGGCGAGGCTATCCTCTGCCTGCTGTCAGAAGGCGTTGAGGCGGCTATGAGCCGGTTCAACCGCTAGCAGGGTGCTGAGTCAGAGATTCGCTAACAGATTCAATGCTTTGTCTTTGTCATGCTGAATCCGCCACAGGCGGATGAAGCATCCGTCGGACTACGCCTGCCATCACGGATTCTTCGTCCGCCTCTGGCGGACTCAGAATGACACTTGGCTGCGGATTTCTGATTCATCAAACTAGCGCTGTTGCCGCCGTGCAGCGCGGCCTGCTACAATTGCGATGGGGCTGGTCCCGGGGCCAGCCCCTGTTGGTGTTATGTCGAGATGAACCTCTCCGGCCTCCTGCCTGACCTGCGCTCAGCCCTGGAGGAGCATGGGCTCGCGGCGCGCCTCGACGGCGGTACGCCCCTCCTTTTGGGCCTGCCCGACGGCGCCAAGGCCGCTGTGGTGGCGACCCTCGCCTCCACCGGCCGGCCCGTGCTGGTCGTCTCGCCGCGCCCCGACCGGGCGGCCGCCCTGGCCGAAGAGGTCGCCTCCTGGCTGGGCAACCCCGACCGCGTCTATCTCTTCCCGGAGCGGGAGGCGCTCCCCTACGAGCGTCTGGCCCCCGACCCCCTCACCCTCCGCGACCGCCTGCGCACGCTGTACGCCCTCCGGGACGCCCAAGGCCCGCTGGTGGTCGTCGCCTCCGGGCAGGCGGTGGCCCAGCGCACCCTCGCCCCCGAGGAGTTGGCCGCGGGCAGCGAGCGGCTGTCGGTAGGCGGGCGGCTGGCGCCTGAGGCCTTCCTGCGCCGGCTCGTCCAGAGGGGCTACCGGCTCACCGGCCTGGTGGACATGCCGGGCCAGGCCAGCCGTCGCGGCGGCATCATCGACGTCTTCCCGCCCGTCTTCGCCGGAGGCGGAGACGAACTCCCCCTGCGCATCGAGCTGCTGGGCGACCAGGTGGAGAGCATACGCTCGTTCCGGCCCGACACCCAGCGCTCGACGGGACGACTGGAGGAGGCGACGGTCGGGCCGGCGCGGGAGGTGCTCCTGCCTTCCCCCGAGACGGCTGCCTTCCTCTCGCGGCTGGACCTCTCGACCTGTCCGCCTGGGCAGACCGCCGCCCGCGACAAGTTCGAACGGGAGACGGAGCTCCTGGCGGCCGGTGAGGGCTTCGACGAGGACTACTTCTACACGCCCTTCCTGGCCCGGGGCACCCTGCTCGACTTCCTGCCCGTCCGGCAGGCGGGCCTGCCGCCCGACGGCCTCCTCGTCTGGGACGAGCCCGCCGACCTGGCCCCCGTGCTGGAAGAGCACGACAGCGAGGTACTGGCCGTCCGCGAGGAGATGGTCGGCCGGGGCGAGCTGCCCGCCGGCCTTCCTCTGCCACACCTGCCCTGGCCCGAGCTGAGGTCGGCCCTGGAGTCCCACCGGCGGCGCATCGACCTCTCGCGCTGGGCCAGCGGCGAGTCCGCCCCAGGCGGACGCCTGCCCTTCGCCGCCGCACCGGCCTACGGCGGCCGCCTGCGCGTCCTCGCTGGCGAGCTGTCCGCCGCCGTCGGGCGCCGCGAGCGCGTCCTCCTGGTCTCGCAGCAGGCGGCGCGCCTGTCGGAGGTCCTGACCGAGCAGGGGCTCACCACCGGCGTCGCCTCCGCCATCGAGGAGCCGCTGCCCGCCGGGGCGCTGGCCCTGGTCCAGGGCTCCCTGCCCCAGGGCTGGGTCCTTCAAGACGGCAGGGCATCCCTCACCCTGCTCACGGACAGCGAGGTCTTCGGCTTCGCCAAGCAGCGGCGTCTGGCGCCGCGACGGTTCGCCCACCGCGAGGCCTTCCTAGCCGAGCTTTCGCCGGGCGACTACGTGGTACACATCGAGCACGGCATCGCCCGATTCGCCGGCCTGACACGCAAGACCATCGACGGCAACGAGCGCGAGTACCTGGAGCTGCGCTACGCCCAGGGCGACCGCCTCTTCGTGCCCACAGACCAGGTGGACCGCGTGAGCCGCTACGTGGGGCCCGGCGATTACACCCCTGCCCTGACCCGCCTGGGGAGCGGCGACTGGGTACGTACCAAGGAGCGCGTGCGCCGCGCCGTCGGCGACCTGGCCCGAGAGCTCTTGAGCCTCTACGCCGCCCGCCAGGTACTGGAGGGCCACGCCTTCCCGCCCGATACCGCCTGGCAGCAGGAGCTGGAGGCCTCCTTCCCCTACCTGGAGACGCCCGACCAACTGGAGGCGGTGCGCCAGGTCAAGTCCGACATGGAGAACCACCGCCCCATGGACCGCCTGGTCTGCGGCGACGTCGGCTACGGGAAGACGGAGGTGGCCATCCGGGCCGCCTTCAAAGCCGTCCTCGACGGCCGGCAGGCAGCGGTGCTGGTGCCCACCACCGTCCTCGCCCAGCAGCACTACCGCACCTTCCAGGAGCGGCTGGGCGGCTTCCCGGTGCGCATCGAGATGCTCTCCCGCTTCCGGTCGGAGCGCGATCAGCGCCAGGTGGTGGGCGACCTGGCTTCGGGGGCCGTGGACATCGTCATCGGCACGCACCGCCTGCTCCAGAAAGACGTGAGCTTGAAGAACCTGGGGCTGGTCATCATCGACGAGGAGCAGCGCTTCGGCGTCGCCCACAAGGAGCGCCTGAAGCAGATGCGGCGGGAGGTGGACGTCCTCACCCTCTCCGCCACCCCCATCCCGCGCACCCTCCACATGTCGCTGGTGGGCATCCGCGACATGTCGACCATGGAGACGCCGCCCGAAGAGCGGCTGCCCATCAAGACCTACGTCAGCGAGTTCGACGACCGCCTGGTGCGCGAGGCCATCATCCGCGAGCTGGAGCGCGGGGGGCAGGTCTACTTCGTGCACAACCGCGTCCACAACATCGAGCAGGTGGCCCACCGCCTGCGTGACCTGCTGCCCGAGGCTGAGATCGCCGTCGCCCACGGCCAGATGCCCGAGGAGCAGTTGGAGCGGGTGATGCTGGACTTCTTCCGGGGCGGCATCGACGTGCTGGTGTGCACCACCATCATCGAGTCGGGGCTGGACATCCCCAACGTCAACACTATCATCATCAACCAGGCCGATAGGCTGGGCCTGGCCCAGCTCTACCAGTTGCGCGGTCGCGTGGGACGGGGCGCCTTCCGCGCCTACGCCTACCTCCTCTACGACCGCAGCCGCGTCCTCACCGAGCCAGCCCAGAAGCGGCTCCAGACCATCTTCGAGGCCACGGAGCTGGGGGCCGGCTTCCAGATCGCCCTCAAGGACCTGGAGATCAGGGGCGCCGGCAACCTCCTGGGCGCCGAGCAGAGCGGGCACATCGGCGCCGTGGGCTTCGACCTCTACGTGCGCCTGCTCGCGGAGGCCGTCGAGCGGCTGAAGGCCGTCCAGCGGGGCGAAGAGGCGCCGCTGCCGGCGACGGCGCGGCCCGCCGTGACCCTGGACCTGCCCCTCACGGCCCACATCCCCCACTCCTACGTGCCGGACCTCAACCTGCGCCTGGCCCTCTACCAGCGCCTCGCCTCCGCCCAGGAGGAGTCGGAGGTGGAGGACGTGGCGCGGGAGATGGTCGACCGCTTCGGCGCCCTGCCGCCCCCGGTGCACAACCTCCTCTTCGCCGTGCAGTTGCGACTGCTGGCGCAGCGCGCCAGCGTCCAGTCGATCCAGACCGAGGACGGCCAGATCGTGGTGCGCCTCCAAGAGGGCGCCCACCTGCCTCGGGAGGAGTTGCGACGGCGGGCGCCGCCCGAGGTGTGGGTGGGGCATACGCAGGTGCGCCTGGACCGCGACCGCCTCGGCGAGACATGGCGGGAGGTGCTGGCCGGCACGCTCCTCACCGTGGCCGGAGGGACGCCCGAATCGTAGGGGCGCCCCTCGCGGGCGCCCTCGCGGGGCAGGGGCGAGCCCTGCCCCTACGCATCCGGTACCTCCTTCACCTGCGACCGTAGGGGCGGAGCATGCTCCGCCCCTACAACAGCCCCCCCCACCCCAGGGCCGAGCTTCCGCCGGAGGCGGACCCGCCTGGGGCGGGAAAGCTCGGCCCCTACGGGCGTACATCGGTTCCATCTCGCCCGCCTTGACACTCCCCCGCTAGCACCGGATGATGCGACCTAGCCTGTTTTGAAGGGAACTGGGGAGGGGACGTGCCCAGTGCCCAGTTCCGAGTTCCCAGCTCCTAGTTCCTAGTCAGGGAGGAACCACCATGATGCCGTTGGAGGGAATTCGCGTCCTGGACCTGTCGCGACTGGCGCCCGGCCCCTACTGCTCCATGCTCCTGGGGGACATGGGCGCCGACGTGCTGCTGGTGGAGGCGCCGCCGGAGGCGCTGCACAGCGTCGCCGCCAGTCACCTGCGCGCCGAGGGCGAGGAGGAGGCGGAGCGCGCCCTGGCCCACAACGCCCTCGCCCGCAACAAGCGCAGCATCGTCCTCAACCTGCGCAAAGAGGAGGCGAGGCAGGTCTTCTACCGGCTGGCGGAGTCGGCGGACGTGGTGCTGGAGGGCTTCCGCCCCGGCGTCGTGAAGCGCCTGGGCGTGGACTACGACACGCTGCGGCCCCTGAACCCCCGCCTCGTCTACTGCTCGCTCTCCGGCTACGGGCAGGACGGTCCCTACGCCGGCATGGTGGGCCACGACATCAACTACATCTCGATAGGCGGCGCCCTGGGCGCCATCGGCTGGCCGGGGCAGCCACCGGCCATCCCCCTCAACGTCATCGCCGACTTCGCCGGCGGCGGCCTCCATGCCGCCTTCGCCATACTGGCCGCCCTCCTGGCACGCGAGAAGACAGGTCGGGGCCAGTACGTGGACATCGCCATGAGCGACGGCGTCATGTACCTCCTGGCGATGGCCTTCACCCTGTACTTCTACAACGGTACTGTCGTCCGGCCCGGCGAACACCTACTCAACGGCGCCGCGCCCAACTACAACGTCTACCAGACGAGCGACGGTGGCTGGATCAGCCTCGGTAGCCTGGAGCCCCACTTCTACGCCAACCTCTGCCGGGCCCTGGGCCGCGAGGACTTCATCCCCTATCAGTACGACGCCTCGAAGCGGGAGGAGGTGTTCTCCTACTTCCGGGAGCAGTTTCGCACCCGCACCCGCGACGAGTGGTTCGAATACCTGAAGCAGTCCGACATCTGCGTCGCCCCCGTCTACAGCCTGGACGAGGCCGCCGCCGACCCTCACAACCGGGCCCGGCAGATGGTGGTCGAGGTGGAACACCCGCGATTGGGCCCAGTGCGGCAGGTGGGCATCGGACCCAAGCTGTCGGAGACGCCGGGGCGGGTGCGAACGACAGCACCGCGTCCCGGCCAGCACACGGACGAGGTGCTCGTCTCCCTGGGCTACACGCGGGAGCAGATCGAGGGCCTGCGGGCTTCGGGCGCCGTGGGGTAGAACCCAGAAGGCCAGGCCTCGGCCTGGCTTGAGATCCGCCCACGGTCTGATGGCGGTTGATGTCATGCTTCGGCGGGGCTCGTCCTTCGACAGGCTCGTCCTTCGACAGGCTCAGGATGAGCGGGACTTGCCCGCTCATGGTGAGCCTGTCGAACCATGGAACGACACCTTGTCCGTATCGGAGCCCCGCCCGGCGGAGGTTCCGGCTCAGAAGGCGTAGCTGACGAAGATGCCCGGCGCCAGATAGGTCCTGCTGCCCGCGTCCACCAGCAGGGCGAGGACGACGGCCCAGACCGCGAAGCCAGCAGCGTTGGCCAAGAGCACCTTGGCCGGCTCGGCTGTGGTCACCGACTGGATGGCGATGGTGGTCAGGCCGAAGAACAATGCTATGGATGTCAGTCCCAGCCCAAAGTTGATGCCCGGGATCAGAAGAAGGAGCGAGAGACCCAGGGGCGCCGCCGCCATGCCCATAGTCCTGATAAGCTGCTGGAGGTCTGCCCGCTCCCGGAAGACTTGAGTGAGCAGCACGTAGGTCACAAAGAGCCATACTATCCAAAGCCCGATGGCGAAAAGGCTCCCCAGGATGACGGACTGCACGAGCACCCTGCCCCCGTCGAAGTCGAACTTCTGTACCCACCAGAGCCAGCCACCGAGGCCGGCGGCGAAGGCCGCGGCAGCGGCCACAACAAACGAGGAGGCCGTGGCCGCCGGATCCATCCGGACCTCATCGAAGACAGTGGTATCGAGCCGGGCCAAACGCAGGAGCCTACCGACTAGGATCTCGAAGTCCATGCTGCCCCCCTTTCTCGCCGAGCGCCGCTTACTTCCATGCCTGGCAGCCAGCCACCCGGCACACGGCTGGAAGAATTTTAACACGCTTGTCTAGCCATGCCCCCCAATCCGCCTAGAGCGGTCGCTTAGCAGGGATACCGGGCCGGCGGGGATAGGCCTCCGGCGTGAGTGCCACCTTACGCACCAGGACTAGCCAGGACCGCCGTGGGGCGCCGGGAACAGCCAGGGGCGCCACTGAGAGCAGCTTGCCACCCAGAAGGCCCAGCGCCCCTTCAGACCGGGTCACTTCCTGCGGGGCGCGGCTGCCTTTGGGCGCCGCCAGCACCCCGCCGATGCGGAGAAAGGGGAGCGCCAGCTCCAGGAGGGTAGGCAGCGGTGCCACCGCCCGCGCCACCACCAGCTCGTAGGCCTGCCGCTGGTTGGCCTGCCTCGCCACCTCTTCAGCCCGGCCCGACAGCACCTCCACCTGCTCCAGCGCCAGCTCACTCACCACCTCCCGGAGGAAGGCCGCCTTGCGGGCCGTCGCCTCCAAGAGCGTCAGGCTGAGGCCCGGCGCCGCGATCTTCAAGGGCAGACCGGGCAGACCGGCGCCGGCGCCCAGGTCCAGCACGCGCTCCTGCCTGCCCGGGGCCATCAGCTCGACCTGGCGGAGGGCGGGCAAGAGGGCCAGCGACTCCAGGAAGTGGCGCTGCTGCACGGCCTCGTAGCCGGTCACGGAGGTGAGATTGATGCGGGAGCTAGCCGATTTCAGGAGGCGGTAATAGCGCTCGAAGAGGTCCAACTGGTGGGCGTCCAGCTCGACGCCTAGCTGTTGAGCGCCGCGGATGAGAGTAGATAGCATGGACCTGCCGGGCTCTGGAGTCGGCAGATTATACCATCGGCGGTCTGTTCTTCGACAGGGCGCACGCGTGAGGGACTCGGCCTCCACGGTCTCCGCCACCAGCAGGAACCAGTCGCTCTGATCGGCGCGGAGGAACCCATTGAAGGGGCGGATGGGCGACTGTACACTGTGCAAGGGTTTTTCACCTGCCCCTGCTCTCTGCAAGGAGGTGAGCCGTGACTAGAGCGATCATTGTTGGGTCCGGAATGGCTGGCCTGACGACGGCGGCCTATCTTGCCCGTGATGGTTGTGAGGTGGACGTGTTTGAACAGGCGGACCACATCGGCGGCGTCACCGCGACGCTGCGGAAGGAAGGATTTGCCTGGGACTTGGGACCGCTCATGGTGGAAGGCTTTGCGCCGGGGGAACCGGCAGGGCAGGTCCTCGCTGAGTTGGGCTGCGCCGACCGGGTGCAGTTGGTGCGCGGTGATCGGGGCATCGCTTTTCCAGACTATCGGGTGTTCCGTCCAGCGGAATACCTTGGGCCATACTGGCGGCGGGAAAGGCTCAAGGAAATCTTCCCGCATGAAGCTGACGGACTCGACCGCTACTATCGATTCTACAACACCATACTGGACCTGATGACCCTCGCCCGGCAGGCGGAGGGGGCAAGCCCGCTACGTGCCCTGCCCCTCAAGCTACGGATGGCGCTTCTGTTCCGTCGCATCCAGGAATACCAAACGTGGAGCGCGCAGCAGGTAATGGATCACTTCTTCAGCGATCCCAAGCTGAAGGCGTTCTTCCTGGGCATACTGGCCGACTTGGTGGTCTGCCCGTCGGAATTCAGCGGGTTGGGTATTCCCGCTCTCAATCAGGAGACCGCCTACGACAACCGTCTGCCGGCGAAGGTGTCGTCGGCCGGGCCGCGCGTCACCTTTCAGTATGTAGTGGGCGGCTGCGGCAACCTGGTCGAGGCCGTGGCCAGCGTCATCCGCGAGAACGGAGGGCGCCTCCACACCAGCCGACCCGTGCGCCGAGTTCTGCTCGAAGGCGACCGAGTGCGAGGCGTTGAGCTGGCCGATGGAGAGCGCAAGGAGGCGGAGCTGGTGCTGGTCAGCGGCGGCGCCAAAGAATGCTTCTTCAAGCTCGTTGGCCGCGAGGCGCTGCCGGCCGACTTCACGGCCAAGGTGGACGACATGCCGCTGATGGAGTCAGTGTTCATGGTGCACCTGGGCGTGGACATGGACCCCAGCGCCTACCAGGACGTCGCCCTGAACTACTACTACGGCACCTACGACGTCGAGGGTGGGGTGGCGCGCACGCGGCATTCGGACTACCACGAGGGCAAGGACGGATTCCTGATCTACATCCCTTCGTTCCACTCGCCCAGCATGGCGCCTCCCGGACAGCACGCGATTACCGTCTACACCATCGCCCCCAACAAGCTGGAGGGCGGCTGGCAGGCGCGGCGCCAGGAAATGACGGACAAGCTGCTCCACGAGGCCGAGAAGATCATCCCCGGCCTGCGGGAGCACGCGCAGGTGATCGTTTCCCTCACGCCGGTGGACTTCGGCGAGCTCACCTACATGGTGGACCACCACTCCTTCGGCGGCATGTGCCCGGTGATGGGCAAGAGTGGGGCGCCCCACCGCACGCCCTTCCGGGGCCTATGGTTCCTTGGCGCCCAGAGCGAGTCGGGGGGCGGCGTGTCCCTCGTCACGCACGGTGCGCGGAGGGTCTTCAACCTGGTGAAGCGCGAAACCTAGGCCGACCCCGATCTCCGCCTGGGGCCCTTCTCCAGGGTCGCGGCCATCGTTGCCGAGGCAATAGGGGGATGGTGGGTGGGTGGCAGAGACTCCGCCCAGCCCCTGCACGCGCACGAGGCTATCCGTAGCCGTCAGTGCCCTCACAGCCGCCGCCCACCTCAGGCTTGTCATAACCGCCCATTATGGGAAAGTGCCACGCCTGGACGGAGAAACAGGAGGCGAAAGGTCTTGACATGCGGAGCGGGGGGGGGAGTATACACTGTGAACGCCTTAGTACGAGAGGTGCCATGATGAAGACACATGCTCTGATGGTCATTCTGTTGGGGGCCATTGCCTTGCTGGTGGCTGGTTTTGCGCCGCCCGGCAGCACAGCGGGCCAGCCGCAGCCCACCATGGTCCTCTCCCCCTCCAGCGGCCCCTGCGACGCGACGGTGCAAGTGACGGGTACCGGCTTTGTCGACGAGCCCAGCCTGAGACTGTACGTCGTCCGACCAGGGACGGCTGACATCAGCGTAAGCTTGCTGAATTCGGCATTCATCATCCGGGATGGCGGCTTTAGCGAGGCGGTGGGGCTCTACAACGGGGGCTGCGACGCCGCGGCGCTTGACAGCCAATCGGACCACCCCACCGGCCACCTCGTGATTGCGGGTAGCTTCACCTTTGAGGGAGATGTGAAACCGGGGGAACGCATCCCGAACATCATCGCCGTGGCCGAGTACGGATACACCACGACGGTGGCGCAGCCGGCGCCCACCCTCGTTCTCTCGCCCTCAAGCGGCCCGTGCGACGCCATGGTCGAGATCACAGGACATGACTTTCCACCCAACACCGCCATCTTCCTCTTCATGGGCACACCCAAAAGCGACGGTACCCTGGGTAAACTGGCCTCTCTGGTCACGGACCCGGTCGGAGGCTTCGTCACAAAGGTTATTCTCGGATCGTTGGGATGCAAGGCTGCAGGGCTGGATGACCACTACTCAGGACAACTCTCGATCGGAGCTGACTTCGAGAACCCGGCAGTTAATGGAGAGAATATCCTGACGCGGACTGACTACACGTATACAACAACGACGCTGTCGCCCGCGCCGCAGGCCCTCCCCTCGACCGGCAGCGGGCCAGGGCAGCGGTCAACGTCCCCGGTGTGGCTCGAGTTGGCAGGAGCGCTCGCGGCCGCAGGGCTGGTACTGGTGGTAGGTTTGCTCTATCGCAGCAGGAGGCTGCGAAGTTAGGGGGTAGCGACCATGAGGCGTGTGCTGCTGCTGGGAATCGTGACTTGCGCTGTCTTCGCAATCGGGCAGGGGCCGCACTTTGCCGGATCGGCGCCGGCAGCCGCCCAGCCCACGGAGCGCGTGGAGTTCCGCGAGGCCCCTCCCTCGTGCGCGCAGGCGATCAAGGATCTGCACCTTGAGGGGCAGGCGGTGAACTGCGAGGAGCCTCCTCCCCCCACCTACGACCCACCGCAGATGCACGGGCCGTACCGCCTCATTGCCCCCACCTACGTCGGCCCTCTCACATACCGGGACGATCCCGCCCCCGCCTTTCCCGTGGGGGTCGTCTCGGAGGACCGTGAGGTCGTCCAACGCTCGCCGCTATACCGGCCGCCCGCCTGGCTGCCCCAGGGTTACGCCCCCGAGACCTTAATGACCGGCGACACCGGTTCGGAGGACGCGCTCGGCGCGCTGTACAGCGGCCCTGGCGAGCCGGTGTGGATTACGTGGGTCAGGCGTTACACGCGGCCCATCGATGTCATCCTGCCTAACCCCGACTCAGTCCTAATGTTCGAGCCCGTCACGGTCGACGGCAAGCCGGGGATCCTGTGGTATCCCAAGACTGGATCCTCCGTGGCCTCTGGCCTGACGACCTCACTGTCCTACATGGAAGGGGACGTGGAGATCACCGTGATGGGGGAGGAGCTGGACCCCGAAACCGCGAAGGGGATAGCCCTTTCCATAGCCTGCGGGGCAGCGTGCATGCCGTCGGGGCCCAGCGGGCTGGGGGTTGGGGACGCTTCTCAGGCCCAGTCAGCGGACAGCTCCCCCAGTCCTGCCGGAAGCGGCGGGGATACTCTCACAACTGTGCCTCCCACTGAGTACCGGATTCTGGCCGGGTTGGCCACTGCCAGTGACACTGTCAATGTCAGCTATCAAGACGACCCCAATAACCCGTATTGGCACGGCTTCAGCTATGGGGAGGCGGCTCTGGACCTCACGGATCCGGACGGAAATACCGACCAACGTTGGGTGTACTTCTTGACGTACCAGTACAGTGGCACGGCCTGGCTCACGGCAACCACCGTGGACCATCACAATCCCCCGAACCCAAGTGGCACCCACTGCACCGGACGAGACGTGTTGCTCAGAGTCTACGGTGGACTGGATGAAGCGGTGGGGCATCTTACCTATGTCCATCTCACCAACCAACGACCTGCTGGGGATGCGTGGGCCATCAACGGCACTCAGGGTGGGTGGACCGTTCGTACCCTGGGGCAACCCGTGACCTGGCAGGAGTCGGGCTGTGACTTCCACGGCACACATCTGCACCAGGGCCTGAAACTGCCCTCAAGCCTGATGACGTACAACACTGCGCTGCCCAACCCGGGAGCAGTGATCAACCCGGTCAGTGACTACGACAACAACTGGATGTTCAACGCCGTCCTTGCCGGCGACTCTGACGGCGACGGCTGTTCGGACTCTCAGGAAGAAGCCATGGGCTTCAATCCCCAGAACCGCTGGGACGTGTACGATGTCCCTGTGCCTGCCAACGCGGACCCGACGCCCAACGGTACGCGGAACAGGGCCATGAACCTGCAGGACGTGGTGGGCGTCCTCAGGTACGTGGGCACCGCCGACAACGGCCCCTCCAACGGCAAGGTGGACTACGACAGCGACAAGAACGGCGATGCTATTGAAGACGGGGTAGACTATGACCGCTCGCCCAGCCCGCCCCCCAGCCCGCCGTATGACGCCGGCCCACCCAGCAGCGCTGTCAACCTCCAGGACGTGGTCGTGGTGCTGAAGCAGGTAGGGCTGGACTGCTCAGGGCCGCCGTCCGCCGGAGGAGAAGACGGACTAGATGGAGCATCCGGCAGTGGGACGCTGTCCTCGGCTCCCAACGCCATGGCCGTGGATGCCATCCCCGGGGGCAGCATCAACCAGTGGCGATGGTGGCTGGGCGGCAGCCCCTTCGACATCGACGTCGTCGTGACCGCCGCCGGCGAATCGTACGCCGCCTATGACCTGGCCCTCTCCTACGACGACCAGATACTCGAGTTTGTTCCCACAGCCGATCGGGACGGGGACACGGTGCTCGAGAGCTGGGGCTACACCGGCCTCGGGGGCATGGGCCTGAAGGCCACGGTGAGCCGGTCCGACCTGGACGGCGACACGGTGCTGGAGAAGCTGGTGGGCGGCTCTGCCCTCAGTTCCGGGACCACCACTGCCACCGGCGCCGTCGTCACCGGTCGATTCCGCTGTGTGGGCAACGGTGTCAGCCCGTTGCATCTCGTCACACCCGCTGAGGCAGTCCTCAGCACCACCACAATCGACGACAACGCTGCGGCCATCGATACGAGCCTGGCAGACGCCAACGTGTGGTGTTCAGGCATCCAGTAGGCGCTTATCCTGCACTGACATCGGGGAGGGCGGCCGGATGGCCGCCCTCCTGGCGTGTGTTACCTCCACGCGGCAAATGCAGTGTCCATGCCACAGAAGAAGACCGCAAAGCCGCTAGGATTTCTTCTTCCCTTTGCTTGACACGGGTGGTATTATTCATTTGTCTTAGCCGCTTACCAGGATCATAGAGGGATGGTCACTACTCCATTCGAGAACTACCTTGACCTGGTCGAGGCCGCCCGGGTCCTCGGCATCCATCCCCAGAGCCTTCGCCGCCTAATCAAGCAGAAGAAGGTTCCCGCCGTGCTCTTCGCCGGCAAGTATCTCATTGATCGAGACACCCTGAACCAGTTCAAGGCCAACTACGACCCGCGCCCCGGCCGCAAGGCCATCCGTCGCCTGCTCTAGCCCCGTCGCGCTGGAAACCGAAAGCAAGGGAGGGGGCTTTCGCCCTCTCCCTCTTGGCTCTGCCTCGCTGCCGCCCTCTCAACCTAGGCCGACGGCGGCTCGATCTTAATATCGGGGTCGTTGACGTCGGTGACGTCCATCGAGAAGTCTATGCTCATCTCGTCGCCGCTGTCCATGACGCCTCGGGCCGTCATGGTGACGCGCGCGGGCCAACCGCCGTCTTCGGCCAGCCAGAGGCCGACGTTGAACTCTGCCGGCAGATTCTCCAGGCCTCCGTCCTGGCCAAGGAGGGTACCGAGGCTACGCAGGGTCTCGACATCCGCCTGGTCGATGTCGTAGCGGAGGCTATCGACGCCGTTGACGGTCTCATTGCTGGGCTTCAGGAGACGCAACTGCTCCGGCCCCAGTTCCTCCAGCAAAGAGCCGGGCGAGAAGTCACCGAGTTGGAACTCGGGCTCTCCCTCCACCCAGTTGTCACCGGTCTTCACCCAGGTCTGCTCGCCGATGGTGATAGACTCCTCTTCGAGTTCGAGATCGTCGAGGCGGGCGCTAGCGTGGATCTGACTGCGATCCGGCGCCACAAAGGCCCCTTCGAGGTCCAGCGCCAGAGTCCCCGGCGCTTCGGCAGTGGTACCCTCCATGGTGAGACTCATCTTCACGCGGTAGCTCTCAAGTTCTGCAAAGGCTTCGGCAGGCCCTGAGGTTACTTCTGCCGCCCCTTCCTCCGGGGTGGCGGCCGCGGTGGCCGCCGCCTCTGGGGCCTTGTCCTTCACTGCCTCTTCTTCCTTGCCGCCTCCTCCGCAGGCCACAAGAAGGCTTGCAGCCAGGATCATCAGCAGGGCTGCCAGGTAGCGCAACGAAAATCCCCCGGACAGACGACCGTCTAATCGCAAGTTCGCACCTCCCCAACTCTCCGGCTTGGCCGTCGGCGAGAGTGTAGCACTGGATCGGGGGCGAGTCCAACCGTGCTGCTCGACCGGTACACCGAGGGTGACGACCAGCGCGCCGATACCGGCTGCGCAGACAGGAGCGGTCCAGGTGTATCTGAGCGAGGTCGGCAGGGAAGAAGGTTGGACAGCGAGGGGGCAACGTGCTAGGAGGGACGGTTGGCCTTCAGGTACTCCATGGAGCGGCGATACCATTCCTCGGAGATCTTGCCGCTCGACATCAGGTAGTTGAGGGCTACCTCCAGGGTAAGGATGGAGACGAGGTTGATGCCGAACTCCCGCAGGCGCTCGCGGCCGCCCTGCTGGCGATCCATGAGAACCACCGCGTCGCGGACGCGGATGCCCGCCTCCTCCAGGGAGAGGGCGGTCTCCAGGATGCTCCGGCCGCCGGTGATAAGGTCGTCAATAATTAGCGCAGTCTGGTTGGGACTGTAGAGGCCCTCGATATCGTTTCCGGCCCCATCCTCTCGGGGGTGGAGGTAAATCATGGGTACCTTGGCAGTAAGGGAGTAGGCGGTGGCCAGGTGGAGGCCGCCGAAAGGCACGCCCGCCACCAGGTCAAACCGGGCTACGCGGGGCTCTCGCATGCTCTGAAGAGCTACGATTTCGTCCAGGATGACCTGTGCCGCCCGCCAGAGGGCGGTGGGGTTGCTGATGAGGAGGCGCAGGTTGACGTAGACGGGCGAGTGCACGACGGTGCGGCCGAAGCTGAAGTCGCCGAACTGGATGGCACCCAGCTTCCAGAGGGTCTCCGCGAGCCAGAGGTTACTTCGGCGGGAGCGAGCCTGAGGCATAGCCGACCTCTCAGCGCTCAGAATATAACAAAAAAGACTGCGTCCGTGTGGACGCAGTCTCTTCTGGTCACTATTTGGTTATCGATTCGCGGCTCACGAAACCCCACCGCAGGGATAAATCCCTGATACAGCCGGTCTCATTCCCTCTTACAGGCGCCCACTCTGTATCAATTGCCTGTGGGGCCCGCCGCGCTGGGGTGCCCTGCCGGGTCCCGACAGGGCCCTACATGTCGACCTGCCATACCCCCCAACGTATGCGGTCTACCATGATAGCACCCTCCTTTCGGATTGTGCACTCATGGGGCCTTGTGGCCTCAGCAGCTATATTAGCAGCTATGGGAGGCCCTTGTCAATACGAATTTAGGGGATCACGCCAGCGGATATGAGGGATTCCACTTAGAAGCTGCGTTACACCATCGCTACTTGCCGCCGCCAGCCTCGAGTGGCACCTCGGCGACCTGGGGTAGGGTACGCCTCAAGAGGCCGAGGCGGAAGCCGCTGGCTACTATCGCCACACCCACCACGATGAGGGCGGCACCCAACAAAGCGCTGAGCCCCAGCTCCTCGCCCAAGACGGTGGCGCCCAGTAGCAGGCCCACAGTGGGGATGATGTAAGTCACCAGGGAGCTACGGACGCTGCCCACGCGCTGGATGAGCCAGTAATAGACCACGCTAGCCAGGCCGGTGTTGACGACGCCCAGCGTGAGCCACGCCAGCCATGCCTTAGCCGAGAGGTTCAGCGCGGGGGCACCCTCGACGGCCAGCGAGAGAGGCGCCAGAAGGAGAGCGGCCATGGTTAGCTGCACGGCCGAGAGGGTTACCCGGTCCTCGGCCTGGAGCCGGGCGCGGGCGAAGACGGCGCCAGCGCCATAGCAGGCGGCGGCGCCCACCACGGCTAGGTGACCCAAGAGACCGGCCTGTCGGAAGCTGGCGAGGTCGCCCCCGCTGAGAACGGCGACCCCTCCGAATCCCACCAGCAGGCCCAGGATTGTCAGCGGCGTCAGGTGTTCGTCAACCAGGAAGAGGCTGGCGAAGATGGCGGTCCAGAGCGGCATGGTGGAGTTGAGGACCGAGGCGATGCCGGTATCGATGTGCAGCTCAGCCCAGGAGATGAGAACGAAGGGGATGGCGGTGGAGAAAACCGCCACCACCAGCAGGTCCCTCAGCACCCAGGGCCGGCCACTCAGTCGGAGGCCGCGCCGCCAGACGATAGGCGCCAGGGCCACCGCCCCGAAGAAGATGCGACCGGCGGCGAGCTCAATAGGCGCCGTCTCATCGACGACCACCTTGATGAAAAGGAAGCTGGCCCCCCAGACGCTGCCCAAAGCCACCAGGGCGGCCAGATAGCGAGACGACATGACACTCTAGTCTAACCCGCTTCTCGCTCTGGGGGGAAGCCTGGCCACCGGCGCGGTGCCTGCAAGGGTCGCTTCTCACACCTGCACAGGCGCTCACGTGAGAACCCATGTCGGGAGAGCGGACAGCTCTACGCCGCTGAGGGCCCCAGGGCGAGCAGAGCTCGCCCTGGGGCGCGAGATTGCCGTCTGCTATGCAGCCTGACGAACGGCCTCTACCTGAAGCGAGAGGCGAACCTCATCGCCCACCAGCACGCCTCCGGTCTCCAGAGCCATGTTCCACTTCAAACCGAAGTCGCTACGCTTGATCTTGCCCTCGGCGCTGAGGCCGACGCGTTCGTTTCCCCACGGGTCGCGGAGATGCCCCTCCAGGGTCACCTTGAGGGTTACCGGGCAGGTGATGTCACGGATAGTAAGGTCGCCCTCGACCTCGAAGTCACCATCGCCCACCTGGCGCACCGAGCGGCTAACATAGCGCATCGTGGGGTAGTGCTCGACATCGAAAAAGTCAGCAGAGCGCAGGTGCGCGTCGCGCTCCTCGCTCCGCGTATCGATGCTGCTCACGTCAATGATCGCCTCAGCGGAAGCCGAAAGAGGGTCGTCCGGCGTTCCTTTCAGCGTGGCCTGGATGCTACCGAACCGGCCCTTGACCGTGGTGATCATCATGTGTCTAACAGAGAACTCGACCAGGGTGTGGGACGGGTCAATGGTCCAGGTAGCCACATCGGTAGCGGGTTGGGTGGTCATGATAACCTCCTTATGTGAAGCCTAATAGGGGTAGTACCTGGCTGTTTGCTGCGAGCCCCTCGCTAGCCCAGGCTGTCCTCTTCCTTGTTGTTATAATTGCACATATATCGAACACCTTGCTCAAAAAAAGACCCTTTCACGGCGGTTCGCTCCCCAGCAGCGCCGGGGCCAGCCGCCGCAGCTCATCCCTACGCAGGCTGAAGAAGTGGAACTGCCCGTCCCTGCGCACGTCCAGCAGGCGACAATCTTCCAGCCGGCTGGTGTGATAGGACAGCGTGGAAGGGGAGATCCCAAGCGTCTCGCTCAACTGGCCGCAGCCCATCTCCCCTTTGCTTGCCAGCAGCCGCAGCAGACGCAGACGAGTAGGATCGCCCAGCGCCTTGTAGGCCTTCATCAGCTCTCGGTCATTGAATGCCACGCCGGCCGCTCCAGTACTTCGATAAGTATCAAACTCATTCTACGTCCCCAGCATTAGCCTGTCAAGCGCGACGCCTCGAAAGCCCGACCTTTTCCGTCCTTGACCCGCCCTTCAAGGGGAACCGATAATGGCGCCAGGAAGGCACACAGAAGGAGAGAATCTGGTGCGCGTCCTGCGGGTCGGTCTGGCACAGATCAACCCCACCGTGGGTGACCTCGAAGGCAACGTGGCCAAAATCCTGGAGCACGCAGAGCGCGGCCGCGAGCTGGGGGTGGACCTGCTGTGCTTCCCCGAGCTGGCCATCACGGGCTACCCGCCGGAGGACCTTCTCCTAAGACGGCGGTTCATCGACGACAACCTGCGCGCCCTGGAGAAGGTCACGGCAGCCAGCAGCGGCCTCACCCTGGTCGTAGGCTTCGTGGACCAGGATGACGACATCTATAACGCTGCCGCTGTCGTCCACGATGGCCGCCTGGCCGGCGTTTACCGCAAGCAGTACCTCCCCAACTACGGCGTCTTCGACGAGAACCGCTACTTCCAGGTCGGCAGTGAAGCGCCGGTGTTCCGGGTGGCCGGCGCTAACGTCGGCCTCACGATCAGCGAAGACATCTGGTACCCAGGTGATCCCGCCCGCAGCGAGGCCTTCGGCGGCGCCGAGGTCATCATCACCATCACTGCCTCCCCCTTCCACGCGGGCAAGCGCCAGTTCCGAGAGCGCATGCTCTCCACTCGGGCCAGCGACAACGCTGTCTTCCTCTGCTACCTGAACCCAGTAGGCGGCCAGGACGAGTTGGTGTTCGACGGCGGCAGCATGGTGTTCAACCCCCGTGGCGACTTGCTGGCCCGCTGCCGCCAGTTTGAGGAGGAGCTGCTGGTCTGCGACCTGAACCTGGAGGAGGTGCGCGAGACCCGCCTCCACGACCCGCGGCGACGTAAGGACAAGCTGGCGGCGGGGGCATCGGGCCTGTCACCCATCATCGAAGTGTCCCAGGAGCGTGCGCCGGGTGAGAGGCCACCTCTGTCGCCCTCAGAGAATGCGCCGCTGGACCCGCTGGCGGAGGTGTACGCTGCCCTGGTGCTGGGGACGCGGGACTACGTGCGCAAGAACGGCTTCGAGAAGGTGCTGGTGGGACTCTCCGGCGGGATCGACTCCAGCCTGGTGGCGGTGATCGCTGCCGATGCCCTCGGCATCGAGAACGTGGTCGGCGTCTCCATGCCCTCGCGCTACTCCTCGGAGGGGAGCCGCACCGACGCCGCCGCCCTGGCCAGGAACCTGGGCCTGCGCCTCCTATCGATTCCTATAGAGGAGGCTTTCACCGCCTCGCTCCAGACGCTGGCGGAGGCTTTCGCCGACACTGAGGCAGGCGTGGCAGAGGAGAACCTGCAGGCCCGCATCCGGGGAAACATCCTTATGGCCCTCTCCAACAAGTTCGGCTGGCTGGTGCTCACCACCGGCAACAAGAGCGAGATGGCCACCGGCTACTCCACTCTCTACGGCGACATGGCGGGCGGCTTTGCCGTCCTCAAGGACGTGCCCAAGACCCTGGTCTACGAGCTGGCCCGCTACCGTAACCCGCCAGAGGCGGGCGGCGGCGCCCCCGTCATCCCCCAGAGCGTCATCGACAAGCCGCCCTCCGCTGAGCTGCGCCCCGACCAGTTGGACGTGGACAGCCTGCCCCCCTACGAGGTCCTAGACCCCATCCTGCTGGCCTACGTGGAGGAGGACAGGAGCCTGGAGGAGATCGTAGCCCAGGGCTTCGACGAGGCGACGGTGCGGCGGGTGATGACCATGGTGGACCGCAACGAGTACAAACGGCGCCAGGCGCCTCCCGGCGTCAAGATCACCCCTCGCGCCTTCGGCCGCGACCGCCGCCTGCCCATCGCCAACCGCTACCGGGGCTACTAGCCGCCGCCTGCGCGACTCACGGTCTGTGGAGCTGCTCAGTGCGGGTTTAGGGCACACTCTGCGGGAGGCAGACGGGGTCCGAACGGGGTGAACCGATGACCGCGGCTCGAGTCCGCGGTCATGTCATCCTGGCTGGCCTTGGCGCCGCAGCGACCCACGCACAAAAAGTGGTCGGGGCGTCCTCGGAGCCAGCGGCGGCTCAGCCCACGAAGGCACCCCGACCAGCGGAGGGAGGGAGACCAGTTTGACAGTCGGACCCCATCACGGCCCTGCCGCCAGCAAGGCCGGAGGGACTCAACTCAGTAGCAGCCCGTCGATACCTCCTCTGTCACTCTTGCTGTCGTTCTCGCCGCCTTGCTAAACCTCCGCTTGTTGTTGTGGCCGGGGCGTCCTCGGGGCCAGCGGCGGTACGATAACCCGCGAGGGCGCCCCGACCCGCGGAGGGAGGGAGACACCTCTATTCGAGTGCAGCGCCCGAAGGCCTCACCAGGAGGACCGGCGCCACCCCCGATTGCACCACCTGAGAGGCAACACTGCCCTGCACCAGGCGGCTCAGTCCGGAGCGGCCGTGGGTCGCCATAGCGATAACGTCCACAGCCTGCTCCCGGGCATAATCCACAATCGCTCCCGACGGATCGTCTGAAAGATGGACGGCCCGTTTCACTTCCAGACCCTCGAAGGCATGTGCCTTCTCCGCCAAGTATTCGTCCAGTTCATGTTCGCGGCGGCTGATGAACTGTTCCCTGCTCTCTACCGGCATCGTTTCCATTCGCGGATAGTAGCCCGGGCGGGGCGAATCGAACGGGAACGAGCCGATGATGGGCAGCTTCACCATGACGTCCGGCGTTCCGCGCTTCCCCCGGCCCAGGTCCCGGGGCGGGTGCTCCGCGATGAGCAGGTGCACTTCCGCTCCCGTGGCGCGCGCCAGCCGCTCCGCCGGCTCCAGCACCGCCTCCGATAGCTCTGAACCATCCAGGGTAACCAGGATTCGCAAGTCCCCCTCCTGATTCCGGAGGGCCCTAGGTTGCCCCCATCGGGATCTGGGACGCGCGCCTGGCCGCCCGCGACCGCGAACCAGAGGCCGGCGCCAG
>Ga0315296_10000364_pt1 | contig 42043 bp, 48 predicted proteins | sample YL17G14_18_MG_FD_203921 | JGI IMG/M metagenome (GOLD analysis project Ga0315296, IMG submission 203921) | Sediment microbial communities from Yellowstone Lake, YNP, Wyoming, USA - YL17G14_18 | ecosystem: Environmental > Aquatic > Freshwater > Lake > Sediment | place: USA: Wyoming | collected... | reverse complement strand
CAATGCGAGACTGACTGAACCGATGGGTGTTTGCTACCGCTCTACATCCATAACCTAGGTACCAGCGTAGCTGGGCGCTGGCATCAGCTCAATGTTCAGCTCTTCGAGTGCACTATGCCGTAGCTTTCGTAGCAGCTTTTGAAGCTGCTTGAGTTCCTCTGCTGATAAACCCGACATGACCTTTGCGACCAAAGCGGTAGTCGCCTCTATTCCACGAGGGCAGAGTTCCTTGCCCTGGGGAGTTAGTTGAATCTCTGTGAATGGGCGGCCCTTCCGCTTCGGCACTCTTCTCACCAGGCCCTCTCTTTCCATTCGGTTGAGCAATCCAGCAACGCTTTGGCCTTTGCGGAAGTACACACGGGCTATCTCGGCAGGGGTCAATGGGCCGGGATGGATCTTGCAAAGCCATAGGACATCGACTTTTTCCGGCGTCAAGCCGATTTTGGCGAATCGACGCTCCTCCGCCTTGTACATTGCGGACCAAGTTTGGTACATCAACACCCAGGCTGTCAAAGCCGCATCGGAAAACTGGAAATCGTACACCTAAACCTCCGTTCTTTAGTTGCCACATCATATCGCAAGAGCAGCCAAAAAACAATTGGTGTGGAAGGGCGTGGGGCTAAACGTAGCAGTGAACATATGAGGCCGGTTTAGGCTTCCAAGCGGCCCAAATCGCCCCTTTTGGGGAGCTATTGCGACAGAGACAGTTTTGGGCGCACCTATCGGCAGGTCGATGGCCTCACGCCCAGTTTGACAAATGTTGACGCATGTGGTAAGGTTTGACCACAGAACTCGCACGCGATTTTGCGCAAATTTGTTCCCTCAATTGAGGGATCCTCGTGCCGGGTCTTTGACCCGCCTCGATTGAGCACCAAAGACGTTCGCTGGCCAAAGGGCTGGCGACCTCACTAGCAAGGGCTTACGCCTCGCTCCTAGAATCATTTGAATTTCATTTCTTTGGGGAAATGTGTGACGCGCAGATGCTTGGCATTCTCCGTATTTCAGTCTGGCTGATGATGCAGCGGAACGCTGATTCACAACGGATCAAGCAGCACGGCGAATGAATATGGGCAAAGGGAAATCAATTTGAGGGGGCAAGCAAGATGAAACAAAATCCCAGGAGAAGATTCACTGCCTTATTGCTTTCAGTTGTAATGGCAGTGTTCATCACCACAGCAGCATTCCCAACTGCTGCGGTTAGTTTGGCTTCAGGAGAAGCAGCACCGGATGGCTCTATTAAGCCAGATAGCCTTCTCGCGGCAGCCTTTGATGAATCTTCTGATACCGCTACAGGTACCGAGGTTACAGAAGAGCCATTGCCCCCAGCAGAGGAGCCGATGGCTACCGCTTATGAAGACGCCACAAATATACTACTCAGAGAAACGACTCTAGGCCCAGGTGGTTGGGAATCCAAATCCTTTGCCGCCGAAGACTTACTTATGGGTGTTCCCTGACCACATGGCATCGTCGACCCCTGGGATTCTTGCCAGCAAGCGCAACACACTACGACCATAGCAAGTACGATGCCTCTCCTATTGGGCATTATCGGCGCCGTCGGCAGAGTGAGCGGACAGGACAGCGACAAGGACAGACAGTCAGAAACACACCAGAATCAGATACGAAATTGGGGTGGCACTGTCTGTCCGTCCGTCTGTCCTATTTAACTGGGACACACTGTCTCGCCACAGTGTCGTATTCAACAGCTGTAGACAGTGTGAACAGGTGGTACACTGCGCGAAAGTGTGATGTCGTAGCTAGTATATACGACATCGGAGAGACTCCCCTTTCTTTCGTCTGCTTTCATAGCCGAGAATCTCCCCTCGTGTGTAACATGTAGGAGACTACGTAGGATATCTTGCACGCTGTCGGCTGGTAAGGGGTTCTGATGGTGTATCCGGGCATACGCAAGTGGGAGGCTTGAACTAAATAGCGTTATGTGCAGTCCATCGCATCTGAGGGAGCGGAGAACTTTTGAAACACCTGATACGATTGACATCAATGGAGAAAACACTACAATTCGATTTGGAGCGAATGTTGGGAAAATGTGTAGGTAATCCCTGAGAAGAGATTAAAGACGGGGGAATAGATGTGGGTACTAAAGGTAGAAAAAATGTTAAAAAGCCCAAGAAGCAAGTATTAGAAAAGAAGGCACAGAAGGCAGAACAAAAGAAGAGATAAACGTATCACCCATAGTGGGATTGAGATAGTGATGGTACCCAGGCATGACAATCGCCTGTCTGTTCAGCAGGTCACTTTGGTTCATTTTGTGCAATCCCCATCGCTTGATGGATCACAAGTGATACCTGAAAAGCAGGGCCGTTGATAGTTTGTGAATCGTCAGCGAAAATGGGACACATCTGGGACTCTTGTTACCTAGTGAACAAAACAAGCTCTCGTTGCGGTACCTATGCATTATGGGCACTCGTGTCTTGGGCAAAGAGATACAGGGGTTTCTGGCTGGCGTTGAACCCCCTCCGCCATCGTAGTATTATGCTGATGTGGGATCGAGGCAGTCCGCAGGGCAGCCCTGAGTGATAGAGTGCGACGGATAAACTTGAAATTCGCGTGCCCTTCCCCAGGACAAAGAGGCCGTCTTACAGTTCTGCCAGGAGACATGGGAGGGGGGCGACTACATCCCACAGGTATGGGATGCGTGGCTTAATGACCCTTGCGGCAGGCTGGTAGTCGGCATCCTTGAAAATCTGCCTATAGCTGTGGCCCACCTAACAGTGCTGGCACCGGGGGAGGCCTGGTTTGAGGGCCTGCGGGTAGCCCCAGAATATAGAAACAGGGGCGTTGCTGAAGCTGTTGCCCAGCACTGCATCCGCGTAGCAACTGAGAGTGGCACCGTCGTGGTTCGATTTATGACCCTTGCCTCCAACATGGCTGCATGTCAGATAGGCTTCAGGCTAGGTTTCCAACAAGTGGCTAGCTTTCTGTTATGTCGGGCTGACAGTGAAGAGGATTCTTCGCAGTTACTGACGGCGCTCGAGCCCAAACATCTGGAAGATCTCTTGGCATTCATTGAGGGAAATTGAGTGCTTGCTTCTCATATTCGGTTAAAGGCCCGGTGGTAGGGCCCCCACCTCCGCAATCACCCCCTCCGGGTCCTCTTGCTATCACCGGACTGGCCACCGGGGTAGCAGATAGCACAACGATTGCCAGCAGGAAAGACCAGAGTAGTTTCTTACGATATTTTGGCGGAATCATAATGGTTCCTCCTTATTAATTTGGGGGGAGGGAGCAAGCTCCCTCCCCCCAAATTGTGGTAGATGTGGCACTACCTCACAACGGTAATCATGTTGGAAGATGCGGAGTTGACGGTCATGGTGGGGAAGTTGGGCGTCATGGTGTCACCGACTGTATTGGTAGCAAACACTCTGTAGTAGTAGGTTGTCCTGTTTCTGAGGTTGACGGGGTCCTGGAACCTTACGGTAGTGCCTTTCCCCGCAGCGGCTGGCACTGTTCCGATCGGAGTCCACGCGCCGTTACCAATCTTCTTCTCAATGGTGAAACTGGTCTCGTTGGTGGAATTGTCCGTCCAGGCCAGGTTCGCCTTGCTGCCTTTCATAGTGACTACCAGGTTAGAAGGCGCTATCGGTGGAACGGCAATCACCACTCCGTGCATCATGTCCATCTCTTCGTGGGCCAGGAGATGGCAATGGTAGACGTACTCCCATCCGAAGTTCACGGAATGGTTCATGATATCACCTCCACCTCCGTAGAAGGTAACCGGCTCTCCGAGCGGGTCGAAGAATCCTGCAACTCCCGGCCACTTTAGCATCATGCCATCGGGCATGGTCGGGTCAATAAGGCGATTGCTGTTGGGTACCTCGAAGGGGAGGTTACTGGGGATGATTGCCCTTAGAGCAATTATGGTGTGCTCAAGCGGGTTCACCCGGAAGGTCTCCTTCCAGCCGAGCTCGGTGGGGTCGGGTGGCAGGACAGCTCCGTCCCAGGCAACGCGATTAATGAGCTGAGCGTTGAAGAGGTGAGTATGTATGGTATGGGTATCAACGCCATTATGGGTTATCCTCCATATCTGGGTCCCGTCCTCACTCACCCCAATTTGAGATGCGTACACGCCCTTGATGATTTCAACGGGCGGGGATGCGTAGCCGTACATCATGAAGTTCTGGGCTCCGGGCGTAGTGACTGGCAGCTCTAGACCCAGCTGAACCATCATCCGTCCGTATTCATCGAAGACTTCGCCCATCTCGTCCTGGAGGGCTTTCGCCTCTATGGGGATAGTCACATTATCGCCTGGAACGGTCTGGAAGGTGTGGAAGTTCTGGTCTTGTCTCACCAGGGGGTCAGCCGCGAAGGTCTTGTCGTAGGCAGAGTTGTAATCGGCCGACGGGACGATTATGTCGTCCTGGGACACCTCGAAGACACCATTCTTTGCCGGGTCGGGTCCCTTGGCGAACACTGCCTGCAGAACGGCCAGGTCATAGGCGGGGGGTGCAGCGGGGTTAACAAGGGCAGCCGCTGCGATAGCGCCTGCGCCCGTGCCGGCAGGGTCCGAGATGGCGACGACAGGCAGAGACGTGTAGCCTGCGCCTCTGTCAGTGACCGCAATGCCGGTGATGGTCAGTGTTGCTTTGGCGGTAGCGTCTGTGGTGGCGCCACCACCCGTGATGGTGACAGTAGGAGCAGAAGTGTAACCAGAGCCTCCGCTCGTAAGCGTGATGCCGGTAACGACGCCGCTGGTTACGGTCGCGTAAGCGGCAGCGCCTGATCCACCGCCACCAACGATGTCGACGGTGGGAGTAGAAGTGTAACCAGCGCCCAGGGTGTTAAGCGCGATATGGTCAACGACGCCTGATGCTGTGGCAGTAGCGCCTGCGCCACCACCACCACCCACGATGTCGACGGTGGGAGCAGTATAGCCGGAGCCTCCGGCGGTAACGTTGATGCTGCTAACTTCAGAACCCCCGGCCGCACCCGCCACCCGGATCTGCATGATGGTGCGGGTGTTAGGACCATAGCCCGGCTGAGTCGTCGGCGCGCCGCCGATATCCGTCTGGTTCGGGTCGCCCGTATAGTAGTCGTAGTGCGGGTCGAGCGCCGGGAAAGCTGCCGGCGCGTCATTGTAGACAATGAGGGTCTTGCCGGCATACTGGGAAAAGTCAACGATTACATCCGCCCGTTCCGCTGTTCCCAGAAGGAGCGAGTGTTGGTCGACATTCCCGAAATTGAAGGCGGTCTGGGCTTGATTCCAGGTAACCGGCTGGTTGGGTACCACCACCGGCGCCGGCAGGAAGCCGCCCTCAGTACCGATCTGAATCCAACTTGGGCCTGCGGTAGCGGGGTCGGGTATACCACCCTCTCTGCCATCAGGTGCAGGCACCATCTTGACTTCAGTCTTCGTCCTGCCATCTGCCGTGACGACGGTTGGGTCTGCCTCGTAGAGCTGCAGGTTAAAGAAACGGTCATCGGCAGCATTCAGGATGCGGAAGCGGTAGGCCTTTGGCTCCACCTCCAAATAGGGGTAGACCGTGCCGTTAACGATGGGGGTATCCATGAAGGCTTCGCCGGGGCTAGAATTGTCGGGGAACCCGGGCATCATCGGTGGCTCCCAGGGCGCGGTGCAAGGGCCGCCGGGGTAACAGTCGTAGTAGGGGTTCGCCACCGGCGGGTTCGCAAGGTTCGTGGCCGGCGGCCAGAACCAGGCGGCGTAGTGCCAGCGGCCGAATGGGTTTGCCCCGTCTGGGTTGTATGGGTTCTGGGCGGGCATGTAGACATGCGGGTACCAGAGATCCCCGGTTTTGTACTCTGTTATCTTTCCAGTGTTCAGGTCTCTTGCTCCTGTGCCCCAGTTCCAGGTGGGGTCCTGGTAAGCTATTGCCTCGGCATCGACGAAAGTCCTGTCCTGGATGACCAGAGGAATGCCGGCGTCAGGGAGGACCTGGGCAAACCCGTTCGGGGTCGCGGCGTCGGGAATATTGACGCCGGTCACGTTGGTACCTTCGATCATGTCTTTCTCGACCAGATCGGTGACCAGGTAGGCTGCGGCCTCGCCGGCATAGACATTGAGGCGCGTGATGCCGTAGGAATGGTCATGGTAGAACATTAGCCTGGCACTGTGGCTATTGGTGTAGTAGAACGTCATCGCCCCGTCGCCGGGGGGATCCATGTCCGGTACGTCAACAACACTGACACCCTCGTGGTAAGAGGTGGTCTCTCCAGCGGGGGTAATCCACTGGTGCGGCGTGCCATCGCTTATCCAGACAGAGTTATTGCCATGGAGATGAACCGTGGCACGGTTCTCAGTGTACATTTCCATGCCGTTTGGACCCATCCCTGCTCCCATGACGGTGGTGTCCACGGGTATGAAGAGGTCGCCACCGGCGTCAGTAGGGAGCAGGTTGTAAAACTTGATGCGGACCGGCACATCGCGCCGTGCAACAATGACAGGTCCCAGGAAATGGGGCTTGTCCACACCCGTGGCTTGAGTGACGCCATCGGGCAGCAGAATCGGCGAGCCGTCAGGATTCGTGAGGGCAACGTGATTACTGACATCGAAATTCGCCGGTGTCTCCAGCTGCACATACCCCCGATGTCTGGTGCCAAGCGCCCCGGGGGTACTTGGGTTGTACGGGCCCGGCAGGTCCGAATGCATCTGCTCGCTATACTCGACCACGGCGATTTCGTAGTAGTCAGACTTATCCCCGGGATTGAGGCCGGGATATGCGTCCGGGTCCGGGAAGGCAACTGGGAGATACTGCCCGAGGTTGTTTGTGTTGGGAACCCCGTTGGGAAGGCCGTTGTCAGTCCCCACGCCCGGCAGCGAGTCTACGAATTTCCTGATGCCGCCGGTGAAGGGAGGACCTATTGTCGCGGCAGCAGCGGCACCTGTGCCAGCAGCATCAGTGATGGTAACAACAGGAGCGCTGTAGCCACTGCCGGCGTAAGTAACAGTGATACCAGTAATGGCGCCAGTCAGCGGGTCTACTGCTGCGGTAGCAGTAGCTGGGTCGGCTACCACGCCGTAATAAAGGTCTGTAACTTCGACGGCAGGAGCGGTGTACCCGCTGCCGCCGTTCGTAACATCGATAGTGGCTATGACGCCCTTCGGGAGCGGGCTGTTAGCCCAGTTCGGGTATGGCCCGAAGTAATGCGGGACGCCGCCGGGGTCTGGTGCAGCAGCCGCAGTTACAGTTCCTGCGGCTAGAGCGGCTTGAAACACCTCCTGAAAAAGGGCGGCCGCGGCTTTCCTCTCAGCGGGCGTTATCTTGTCCTTAAACTTCAGCTGGCCGTTGCCATTCGGGTCTTCGGCTAGCAACGGGTTGGACGGCAAAATAAGGGCAGCCAGTACCAATATCAGTACCAAACTGACAAAGATTAAGAATTTGCGCTTGTGCATTTGTTTTTCCTTTCTTTTTGGATTTCTGTTTATAGACTCGGACCTCTTACGTGACTTACCGTTTTGTCACATATCCGTCACCTCCTTGCTTATTTCGAGCCTCAAGCAACCTCTGTGCTCCGCTCCCCGGCAACCTTAACATAGGCGACTCTCGACCACCTCCCAATCGATGTTTCTAAAGAACGACTCGATGTAGTCAGCACGCTTCAACCCGTAGTCGATCATGAAGGCATGTTCAAAGACATCCATCACCAGAATGGGCCTACAGCCAGCAAAATGACCAACCCCGTGCTCATTGATCCACTGATTGAATAGCCAGCTCGTCACATTATCTTGGTAAAGTATCGCCCAGCCGATGCCGCGCATCGCCCCAGTGGCCTTGAAATCCTGCTCCCAAGCATCATAGCTGCCAAAGGCATCAGCTAGCTTTTTGGCTGAAGAACTCGACTTGTCCAGAGGTGCCTTCCCTCCCAGATTCTCGAAGTAATACTCATGGAGGCGCATGCCGTTGAACTCGAAGCCTAATCGGCGCTTCAATTCAGAGTATTCGGGGGTACCGGCCCTGCCTTCTTTCAACATTTGGGCCGTCAAGCCCGTTAATTTGTTGGTATTTGTTACATAACCTTGATACAAGGTGAAGTGGTTCTTCAGCAGCGTTTCACTAAAACCCTGCATCCCGATGAGATTGCTATAGTCCCTCGCTGAGTAAGTCATTTGACTGCCTCATTGTCTCATTTGCTGGCTGGTTGCCTGCGCCGATCAATCTGCATTTTCCAGACCTCTTTTGGTCAAGTTCCGCCACTGGCCAGCTTGCTTGCCCTTCCTCAAAGGGCAAGCTGTTCTAGACTGTCAGAGCCTCGATTATTGCTTTATTGAACCTCGGCAGGTCAGCTGGCTTACGCGAGGTGATGAGATTTCCATCTTGAACTAGTGGTTCATCGACCCAGTTCGCGCCGGCGTTCTTGAGGTCCACCGCCACCGAGGGCCAGGAAGTAACACGGCGTCCTCTAATTATCTCGGCTGAGATCAGGAGCTGTGGCCCATGGCAAATAGCCGCTATCACCTTGCCCAAATCGTGCGCCTTCCTTACCAGATCGATCATGGGTTGGTGCAGGCGCATTCTATCCGGAGCATAACCACCGGGGACGATAATGGCATCAAAATCCTCAGCCTTGACCTTATCAGCGGTGACATCGACCTTAATTGTTGCTTTACCCCTTTTGCCCCGGTAGCTTTCCTGGGAACCACTGCCCACGACCACCACTCTGGCACCAGCTTCCTTCATTGCCCGCAGGGGTTCGATAAGTTCCGAATCCTCAAAACCCTCTTCAGCTAGGATGGCAATCCGCTTCCCGTCGAGCATGCTTTTGCTCTCCTTTCTCATTTTGAGCTGGAAGTAAGCGCAGCCCCTGGGTCATGGTTTCCACTGAGGCAAGGGCTCGGATAGTCAGTTCTGCCAGCTTCTGCTGATCGGACGCTTCGATCACCATGATTACGTCGGGCGGGCCCTCCAAAGCGTCCACCATCACCACGCCCGGCCTGCTTCGCAGAGCTTGAGCCACCTGCTCAGAGGGCCCGCCCACGATATCCAGCAGTACGTATACTTTAGCACCCATCAATTGCACTATTTTCCCATACGCGACTAAGAATCTTTGCCGACAACCGAGTAAGTGAACTCAGGTAGTTAACCCTTCAAGAAGCGCAATAATAAATGGCACGGTTCGTTTGAACCGCAGTCGTGATAGACCCGTGTGTCCTTTTGACTAAATCTCCGGGTTTGCATTAGCACATCCCCTCGGAACCAGAGAGTTTCGAACGTTTTGCATTTCGGGCAGAATGCTACGAGTTCATCCACACTTGCTGCCATGCTCTGCCGGACTTCTCTTATGATACCGGACTTTTGCTGCTGTGCTATAACGATCGACATAAGCCTTTCCTGAAAAGGCTGATTAGTCTCTAGTCTAGCAGGCTGGAGGTGAAGAAGTCATAAAACGAGCAGAAAAAAAATTGCAAAGTTATGACATTTTGAGGGCCAGGTCTGTGACCGAGGCCAAAGCGTCTGCTCAAGGTTTGAGGGAGAAGCCTTGAAGCTGTTCAAGCGGAGGGCTGGTTCATAATGTAGCCTGTTTTAGGGATGGTGCGAATCAGCTTGGGATTGTTGGGATCCCTTTCCAGCTTACGTCTCAGCCGACTGATCCATGTTCTAAGGATCTGAACATCATTGCGATATTCGGGTCCCCACACCCTGGTGAGGAGCTCTTCATAGAGCATGAGGCGACCAGCATTACGGGCAAGCTCGCTGAGCAAGAGCCACTCGATTCGGGTCAAAGACTTTTCCTCGCCCCTAACGACGACGCTGCGCCTTTTGAAATCTATGGTCACATCCCCTAAGGGGAATAACTCCGGGATCTTGCGTCTTTCGGCGGGTTCTAGCCGGCGCCTCACTGCGTCGATCCTAGCTACCAGTTCGTCGGGGTTGAACGGCTTCGGTAGGTAGTCGTCGGCACCCAGGCCAAGACCCTTGATCTTGTCGGCATTGGCCCCTCTAGCGCTAAGTATGATGACTGGCACTGTAGAAAAGCTGCGTAGCTTTTTAAGCGTCTCAAAACCATCCATCTTGGGCATGATCAGGTCGAGCACTATCAGATCCGGCTCTTGAGCCTGAGCCTGCTCCAGGGCCTGAAAGCCGTTACTGGCTGTCAATACTTCATACCCTGAGGCCCGCAGTTTGGACCTGAGGAAGTTGAGAATCCGCTCCTCGTCGTCCACTACCAGTATGCGAAACACTTTCACAGGAGTGTCCTCTGTTGCTATTTGATGCTTCATAATAACTGCAAACTTAAGCGCTGTCAAAGTCCTCCGGGGTGGAGGTGTTCTTGACGTAGACAGCGTCACGACTTACAATATCAACACCTGACCACAAAGTCATCGCGTGCGCTTGGTAGCTGTTGGCTGGCAATCTAGCCCCATCTGTGGGGATGGAGTCTATTTTGTCAGAGCGGTGAGGAGGACACAGATTCTAAGCAGGTGTAGCAATTCAGAGTTCAGGAGGTTGGAGATGTGGGGTATTGATAACACAAAAGGGGAACTCATAAGTGAATTGGAAACTTCACAAACCCAGCGCAGGCGGGCAAAGGAGGCGCTGACAGGCTCTGAGAATAGGCTAAGCACTCTTATGGAGAGGATAATCGACTCGGACTACGACTCGATCGAAGAGCTAGTTGCGGGTTCCGATAGCTACTCAATTGACGAGATTCATGCCTTTCTCAATCACATCATCGCAGCATGGAGTGCAAACGAACTCAATCCCGCAGCTATGTACGCATTGTTGAAGTTCGTATATCTATATTTGGATCAGCCTAGAATCCAGATCAGCTTCAAGAATCAACCGACCATTCCGATTTGCTACTTCTCCTCATACATGCTTCCGAGTGCGTTCCTTCTTTACTCGTATCTGAAAAGTTTGTCCTTCGACGTCGCACTTTTTCCACTGGAGGAGACAGAGCGCCATCTGGGAGAATTTATCGAAAAGCAGAGGCCGCCAGTGGTTCTCTTCACTATCTCGCAGTTCTTACACGTAGATCGTTTGAAGCAGTTGGTTCCATATTTACACGATCGGAATCTGAAGGTCTTTATCGGCGGCATCCCGTTTGTGTATGACGAGAGTTTGAAGCTGGCGTTTTCAGGCTGTATCTTTCCCCGCGATCTGACTGAACTGGCTCTATTGCTGGAGAACTCACTCAAGGGGGAACCGAGATGAAGGAATTAAATGTAGGTATAGTGGCTTGCGCGTCCATGCATGAACAGATCGAGGAGTACCTATCATCTCTGGAGGGTTCTTTCCGTATCTTCCCGATAATCCCCTCCTGCACGTTCTCCATCAAGATTGACCTGATCAGACACTACCTAGATAGGTCCATAGTCGAGAATGATGTAACCCTATTGGCCTACGGGATATGTCACCCGCAGCTCTTGCCACTGCTTGCAGAATATCGTGACTCCGTGGTCAAGGTTGCCGGGAGCAATTGTTTTGAAATGTTCTTGGGCAGTGAGAAATACGGCGAGTACCACAGAAAGTGCTACTGGATGCTTAATAAACCGTTCTTTACCAAGTGGAAGAACGAGACTCTTACAGGATTCGGGGCAGGCACTAGCAATGGCTTAACGTTGATCGGCGACACATTAAAGAAGCTTTTATACTTGAGGTTTGACAAGGATGAGCTTGGCGTGGATCTGGTTGAAGATTTTGCCAGAACTGTCGGCTTGGAGTATGAGATACACTCGGCGAGCATGGCAAACCTCAAGCGACTGCTTAAGAAGGCACTTGCTTCGGCACGCGCCACCGGAGGGATGAAGGTGCTGAAGTCTTATGCGAAATATCCGCAAGAGCCTGAGATGCGAACTATGATTGAAAACATCGGCGAGGTCATCTACAAAGTAGATCTACATACGAAACAGTTTACCTTCGTGAGTCCGCAGGTGAAGAGGATTCTTGGCTATACCCCGGCGGAGTTCCTGGATATCATGAACGACTACCTTCGGGTACCTTTCTATCACGAAGACCATAAGCAACAGGTCGTTGCTGGAAGATACAACTTCCTTGTCAAGTGCTTGAATGAGGGTATGCAGGAGCCCTATGAGGTAGAATACCCTGCGAAACACAAGAACGGCGATGTGCTCTGGGTCAGGGAAAGCATCTATCCCAGTTACAGTTCAGAGGGTATCATTGAGTCCTTTGTGGGAAAGATTGCGGACATCACCGAACGCAAAAAGCTGGACCAGATGAAAGACGAGTTTCTCGGCCTCGTCTCCCATGAACTCCGTAGCCCCCTGACTGTGATCATAGGAGCTATATATACAGCTTTGAGCGAGGGAGGTCGTCTATCCCCGGAAGAAACTCGTCAGCTTCTTCAAGACGCAGCTTGGGAAGCAGAATCGCTGTCTCATTTAGTGGGGAACCTCCTCGAGCTTGCCAGAGCCCAGGCTGACCGTCTGTTCCTTCACCCTGAGCCGGTCAATATCGAAAATGTAGCCCAAGACACAGTGGAGAGAATAAGGCAGCAATCTTCAGCACACCAGTTTGTGATAGACTTCCCCAAGCGGCTTCCTCCAGTCCGCGCCGACCAATTGAGAGTGGAACGCATCCTGTATAATCTCCTAGAGAACGCAGCCAAGTATTCGCCCCCCGGAGGTGAAATACGAGTGTTCGCCAAACGGGAGAGGGAGCGTCTGGTTATCGGGGTTAGTGACCAGGGTATCGGCATATCTCTGCATGATCAGGCCAAGCTCTTTGGGCCTTTCCAACGGCTAGAAGACTCCAGACTTGATGGAGTTAAAGGGGCTGGCCTGGGACTCTTGGTGTGTCGGAGGCTGGTGGAAGCCCATGGTGGCCAGATATGGGTGGAGTCGGAACCCGGCCGGGGTTCCACCTTCTTCTTTACACTGCCGTTAAGCCATACGGCAACCTAACTAGGATTCATACAATCCTGCGTACATGAGCACAGCGTGGGGACAGACGGATAATCCGTTGGCTCACCAAAACAGCGATTAGGACGTGTTCTTGCGCGTTGCCAGGCTCTTCGCCGTAAGAGCAACCCCCAGTTTTGAGAATTGGCAGCGAAGCGTTTTAGGACGAAAAGGTCAGAGGGGCAAAAGTGATGGTAACCTTGCGATAAAGCTCACCGTACAGTTCATTTCACTTGCTCAAATTCCTTGCATAGTAAACAGAATGGACAAATGTCCAACCGACGGGCGCACTGCGTGGACGAGAAGGAATGTCTAATAGGGAGGCAACACAAAACGTTCACAAATCTCGCTTCGTGGTGCAGCCTGCTGCTATTACCCCAGCGCCACCATCAGCACCAGGCCTGTAACCACTAACGCCAAGCCCAAGGCCAATAACCCAACCAATAACTTCATATTGATTGTCTTCATTCCTGCCTGAATCCTTCTTTTATTTCCCCACTGCTGAGATCAATCTTGACCTACGGGTAGTTCTGAGCAATGTATGCCACCAACAACCCTTCGCTGACCGGCAAATTGAGGATATCACCAAGCTGGCCGGTGATGGATTTAAATGGTTTCAGCACCTCGGGCGCGTGTTTCTCAGCCATCTCCATTGTGTAGATAGGGTCGCAGCCTAGCGTTTCCAGGGCGAGGCCTGTGGGTACCCTTTTACGAACTCGGTCAGCAACGACGATATATAAACAGGAATCATTCCATACTCTTGCTATCTGCAATTTTCATGCTGCCTAAGAAGGCGATTATCGTGTAAGCCATCATAACCCCGATTCCTACACCGAAAGCCGGTTCAAAATCTGCCGAAGTAACACCGTGCCCCGGACCGAAAGCAAGGTTTACATCACCTAAGACAGTGGATATCAAGCCCGCTGAGTAAGTAACAATAAACCATGGTTCTATATCCGCACTCATTAGAATGCTAGACGTAATCGGCATTATTAACATCAAAAAGACGAAACCAAGAATTGTGGATGATGTAGAACGTTTTAGAATACTGCTGATGAAGAACATCACACTTACCACGCTGGTAACGTAGATCAAGGCAGTCAAAAACGATTTGCCCAGCTCTGCCAGGATTTCTCCCAGCCCATATAAATGGGCTATTTGCAGCGTTGTAATGACGTAGTAAATTGAAACCACCATAAACGTAGCAATCAATGCCGCGATATACTTACCTGCGAAAATCGAGAGGCGCTTTTGTGGTGTGGGCAACAACAGCAATCCGGTCTTCTTTTCAAACTCACCGGCTATAGCATCCCCGGCAAACATTGCCCCGGAGATTATTATCAGTATGCTAAGGAATCCTAGACTGCCGGCCGCAAACTCCCCGGCAGTATCGGGGGCGTACACATAGAATATCAGGGGTATAAGGATTGCCAGTGCTGCAACAATAAGTAGTCTCTTACGTCTCAGGTGTTTCCTTAATTCAAATTTGATAGAAAGCCAGGTATTTAAAAGATCGCCCTTAATATCATCTCCAAACGACGTCATCTAATTCGCCTCTTTCTCATCACCCATGATGGAGACATAATAATCTTCAAGCCCCTTGCTTTCCGGGTTGTAGGACACTACTTCAAAATCTAAAGACACCAGCTTTCTTAATATTTGATGGCTTGTATCCGGTTTTCCATCAAAATATATTCGAACGGTGTCATCCTTTATCTCAACACCATTTACCAATTCGATTGCCTCTATAGTGTCGATTTCCTTCCTCGAGAGTGGTTTCAATAATCTCACATTGATTACTCTGTATTCCATCTTATTGCCGATATTCTCGATAGAATCGGAGGCAATGACTCTACCCCTGTCCAAGAAGATGACTCTATTGCAAACCTCAGCGACTTCTGCTAAGAGATGAGAGCTCAGGAAAACAGTCATGCCCTCGCCATGAAACTGTTTTATTAAATTCCTTATGTCCCTGATTCCTTTTGGATCTAAACCAAGGGCAGGCTCATCAAGAATCACTATCTCCGGTTTATGAAGGATTGCGTTTGCTATCGCCAACCTTCGCTGCATTCCTGTGCTGAAAGAACCAATTTTCTTATGCTCCCAATCTGATAGTTTGACTAGCTCCAGAGTCTCTTTGATTCTCTTTCCTATCTCTTTGTTGTTCATTCTGTGAACTTTTCCGAAATACGTTAGCATCTCGTGCGGTGTGAGATATTCATAAAGTCCGGGGACTTCGATCAATGCTCCAATATTTTGAAGGACTTCTTTCGGTCCTTTATTGATATCAACGCCACCTATATATGCATGCCCTGATGTGGGTTTGATCAGTTTGGTGAGTATTTTTATCGTAGTAGTTTTCCCTGCACCATTCGGACCAACATACCCGACGACATCCCCCCTTTTTATCCTTAAAGAGACTCCATCAAGAGCAGTAAAGCCATTATATTTTTTCACCAGGTTTTCAGTTTGAATCGCATATTCCACTACTTCACCTATCACTTCCAATATTTGACCGGGATGTTTCCCATTATAAGGCTATGCCTACTATAAGGCTATACCTAGCCATCATCATTGGCATTCCCAGGCTTATATTCTCTGGATTACGATGGTATCGGCGTAGATGCGGTCACCGCTTTCCTCACCCCACACCATGATCATCTGCCCCGTCTCGATGTCAGCCAAGCTCAAGTCTGTGAACTCTGGATCCTCATCGTCCTCCATTATTCTCTGGATCGAGGTTACCAGCTTAAGGACTCGTGTCTCTTTGCTCAAAACTACCTGTATCATCTTGGTTTCAATGTCAGATGGGAATCCACCACTAAGATCGGGCCCGCTGCCATCCTCGGGCCTGCCGCCCCCCTCGGGATACGCAACACCTGTCGCTATTTGCCCGCTGAAGAGCTAAGCAACTTGCCTTCCTCGCCTGCAGGCGCTGAAGTGTCCGTTAATTTTCAGGCCTAAACTGTCCCACTTTCGCTGACTACATACACCTATACTCTTTATTCCTGCAGGAGCTCTCCATCTCTGAGAGAAAGTGTTCTGGCCGCAAGCGAAGCCACACGGGGGTCGTGGGTTACCAGCATAACTGTGCATTTCTGATCGGTGGTTAATCGCCCCAGCATCTTAACAATGCTTAATCCTGTCTCCGAATCCAGATTACCTGTAGGTTCATCTGCTAGGATTATGGCGGGCCCGTTCGCTAAGGCTCGGGCGATAGCTACCCTTTGTTGCTCCCCCACGCTCAGCTGGCTGGGTCTGTGCTTTTCCCTCTCCTGAAGCCCCACCAAGTCCAATAGTTCACGAGCCTTTTTACTTCTTTGTTTCCCCGATTTTATGGAGAACTCCATAGGAAGTTCCACATTCTCAATAGCGCTCAAGTTTTCTATCAAGTTGAAACTCTGGAAGATGAACCCTATTTTCTCTCTTCTTATTTTGTACAGAGAAGCCTCTGGGATATTCGTAACATCTACACCATCTAAAATGATTTTCCCCTCAGTCGGCTTATCGAGGCATCCAACCAAGGAGAGTAGAGTAGTCTTGCCTGAGCCCGAAGGACCCGTGATCGCTATAAATTCCCCCGGCATTACTTCAAGGTTTGCTCTTTGGAGTGCCTTAACCTTGTGACCACCCACTTCAAAGGTCTTGCTCAAATCTATTGTCCGTAAAATAGGGACTTTCATGCCTTATTACCTCCATTTCTCTTTAAGAGGAGATTATCCATGTCTCAAGGCTTCCATAGGGCTTACGCGAGAGGCTCGCCAGGCGGGGTAGACACTGCCCAAAGCTCCACATAGGACAGCCCCACCTAGCCCTATTAGCACATAGTAGGGTTCCACGGTAACGGAGGTTGTCTCACTTATATTAAGGAGCCAGGGTCCCAATTGCGAACAAGTTACCGCCCCGAGGGCAACCCCAATTAGCCCTCCAAGAAAACCGATATACGATCCCTCGAGCATGAATCGCTCCATGACATACGGGTTGCTGAATCCCAAGGCCTTCAAGATGCCTATCTCTCTTGTTCTCTCCCGCACTGTGTAGAACATGATGCCGAAGATCATCAAAACCCCGGCGATACCAGCCACAAGGCTTATTTGAACTCCGAGGCTTTCTATATTGCTAACGTCGTCACGTAGGGCTGCTATCTGTTGGCTAGCCTGCTCTTGCATTGTTGCTATCTGTTGGCTAGCCTGCTCTTGTATTGTTGCTATCTGTTGGCTAGCCTGCTCTTGTATTCTTGCTGTCTGCTGCTCCTGCGTCAGAGCAATTGACTCGCCAAATCTGCCCATTGGCATGTCCTCGAAAGTCATGACAAACCAGCTGCTGTCGAGGTTCTCGATCGCCTCCGCCACATCATTTACAACGTCTTTTGTTTCGGCAAAGACTTGCAAGGATGATACTTCACCCGCCTCACCAAAGAGGTTTTGAGCGTTTTCGAGGCTCATGTAGATCGTTTTCTCATCCCCAAACTGAGTGCTGTAGAATATCCCAACAACCTCGAACTCACTTCCCTCAAGGGTTATGGTATCGCCAACCCCAACTTGGAAATAACCTGAAGAAATAAGGTCCTGGCTCAGTAGAACAGCCGCGCCATCCCCTTCCTCAATTTGACGCCCCGCAATGATGTTTGAGGGCAATACCGAGTATCCCTCAACCAATGAGGAATCCAGGAGTACACCATTCACCGCATAGTCATAATCTCTCGGGTCATCAGAAGACGCCCCAACCCTTTCGGTAAGACTTGGCAATACCGCTGCAACACCCTCTATAGAGTAAATATCATCAACGACATCTTCGCTCACGAGGTTAGTGCCCTCGCCGCCACGCATGGGGCCGAACCCGCTGGACACCATAATCATGCGAGACATTATTTCGGTCTGCCCTATCGTCTCCTCTGCGCCTTGCTCAATCCCAGCCACCATTTCCTCAGTGCTTGCCTGAATCCCAGCCACCATTTCCTCAGCGTTTGCCTGAACCTTGGCCACCATGTCCGCCGTGTTTGCCTCAGCCTTGGCCACCATTTCCTTGGTGCTTTCCTCGCTTGCTCTGACTCCAGCAATAGTGGAGATCAGAACGGCTACACAGAGGGCTAAGACGAAGCTCACTAGCAGTGTCCTAAGTTTTCTCCTCCAAACACTCTTAAAAGCTCTTGCTTCTACATACATATTTGCCTCCCCTATGTTTCATTCGATGAGTTCCTGAACCACCATCTTGGCAGTGTTGGAGCTTATGGCGAAGCCAACGCCTGAAACCTCAATAGAGGTTACCTTGGCGGTGTTGATTCCCACCACTTCGCCTTGAAGGTTCACCAGTGGCCCGCCGCTATTGCCCGGGTTAATGGCGGCATCGGTCTGGATAACGTCATAAAGGGTAACCCCTCTCTGGGCTTGGATGGTGCGTCCCAGGGCGCTTATCACCCCCACGGTGACCGTGGGACCGCCAGGCAGGTCTAGAGCGTTGCCGATGGCCACAACCCATTCGCCAACTTCGAGTTCGCTCGAGTCGCCAAAGGAGGCAGTGGGCAGGTTATCTCCATCGATCTTAATCACTGCCAGGTCGATAAGGGGGTCGGTGCCAACTATAGTGGCATCAAAGCTTCGCCCATCGGGGATGGTTACCGTTATGCTTTGAGCCCCTTCCACTACGTGGTTATTGGTGACTATATAACCCCTTTCATCAATGATGATTCCAGAGCCGGCCTGCTCTTGGGGCACTGGTTGAAGAAAGATGTTGTAACCTACAGTTCCGACAATGATCGAGGCGACCGCTGGTTTGACCAATTCTACGACATCAGTGATGGCGGGCAGTGTGGTGGCATTGGGAGCTGTGGTGGAGCTGGGAGAGGCAGTGGACGCGTTCCCAGAGCTGCAACTGGCTACCAGCAGCCCTAGAATCAAAAACACAACTGCCAACCACACCTTGGCTCTAGCCATGGGCTTAACCCCTACTCTCATGGTCAGTCTTCGTCAATCTTTCGTCTATTATCACCGTTTTAGAATGCAGTGAAACAACTTGGTCGCTGCATCCATTCCAGGTCAGCGCTAATGGCTCTAGAGATGAGCCTCCGTTATTACAAGAGGAGAGGGGGATATGCCCCTCTCCTGAAACGGCTCGGCCCGACAGGCCCCATCACTTATTAGCCTTCTTGGCCAATCGGTTCCGAGCGAACCCTAGAGCCCTGAGTCGGAAGCCTCGGGAGCAGGATACGGGCCAACCCGGCAACCTCTACCCCACATCATGCCATGCCCAAAGGGGCCGGGTAGCGGGATGTCTGGCCTAACCTGCCACCACTCCTGGTATTGGTTAGCTTGGTCCTGGGTTATCTCGCCCTGGTCTACCAGATTCTGAAGATAGCTGTCCAGAGCTTCATCCATCATTTCGCTTCGGGCCTGAGCAAAGGCATCTTTCAATTGCTGCGGGTCGATAGCGACGCCTGTCTTCTCCTGATAGATTTGACAAACTCTGTCCAGCAGAGCGCTGCAAGCCTCAGACTGGCTCGTCGCCCCGTCGCTATTGGCTTCATCCTCAGGGGACTGGGCAAAAGCGACGGCGGTGAGGCCAGCCGTAAGGGCAAGAATGGCCGCGATGGCAATTACCCCGAACAACTTGAGGTGCTTTTTCATGCTTTCACCTCCTTTTGATACCAAGCATAGCAAATATGAGGTAAAGACATGGTAAATTTGCGGGAATGCAATAGGTAACAATGGGAGCCGAAGCTCCGATTTTGTGAGCAAATACCGCAGACTTAAGATGGGCTATGCCGGGGCAGGATCATTCGAAAAGTGCTTCCTTCGCCCAGGGTGCTTTCCACGGAGATTGTGCCGCCGTGGTCCTCTACAATCTTTTTGACTATAGCGAGGCCAAGGCCGCTGCCACCCTGGGCGCGAGACCGGGACTTGTCGACTCGGTAGAAGCGGTCAAATATGCGCTGCTGGTCCGTCTGTGAAATGCCGATGCCGTTGTCCTGCACTTGAACAACCACTTGAGAGTCCTCGGCCTGGGACGAAATCTTCACCATGCCCCCCGGCCGATTGTATTTGATGGCATTGTCGACAAGGTTGACGATAGCCTGCCTGAGCAAGAGAGCGTCTCCCCTTACGAACATCTCCTCCGACGCTGGCTCCAGTTTAAGGCTCACACCAGCGGCTGTCGCCTCTGCGCTGGCCTCTGCCGCCACCTCCTCAAGAAGGGTCGCCACATCTACCATTGCCCATTTCACTTGGGTCTGATCGATCTCTGAGAGTAGCAGGAGCTTTTCGTTGAGCCTGCTCATCCGCTCCATACTCCCTTTGAGCACTTCCATCAGGCGTTTATAATCCCTTTTGGCTGCCTTTTCGTCCATCTCGATAACCTCTATGTTCGTCTGGGCTATGGCGATGGGAGTCCTCAGTTCATGCGAGGCATCTTGAATGAACTGCTTTTGGGATTCAAAGGCGCTCTCCAGACGGCACAGCATATCATCGAAGGTATCGGCAAGGCGCTTCATTTCATCATCGGGACCCTGGTAGTTGATCCTTTCCTTCAGGTTAGTACTGGAGATTCGTGCCGCCAGTGAAGAGACACGGTCAACAGGCTTGAGCATGCTCCTCGATAGGAAATAGCCGCCAATCCCCCCAAACACAATAAGGCCCCCGAGGCCGATCAAAGAATAGTTGAGCAGCGTTTCCAGGTTATCATTACGTTCCTTTTCACGTTCCTGCCTCACTATTTCCAGAGCTTCCCTTGGTGACATAGGTGTCGTAATATTTTGAAAGAATTCCTCTGGGGTTACCGGGGCTAATGGATCTTCAGCCAAGGCTCGATCCATGGCTAGGTTAACTCCAAAGACGAACAGGCCACCAAAGAGAAGTAAGAATGCCGCGTACAATAGGGTAAGTTTAAAGCGTATTGTCTTGGCAAATGCAGGTATCCTCATAACATATACCCCCTCCCCTTGACGGTTGCAATCAAATCGCCTCCGCCAGCCATGTTTAGTTTCTTGCGTATGTTCTTGATGTGAACCTTGACGGTGTGGGTAAACAGGTTAGCGTTCTCACCCCAGACATGCTCCAGCAACTCCTCTTGGCTGACAACCCGGCCGACGTTGCGCACCAGATATTCAAGGATGGCGAATTCCTTGATGGTAAGCGCTATCTCCGAACCCCTGAAAAAGCTCTTTAGAGCATTGGGATCAAGCACCAAGTCCCCAGTCCTGAGAATGGGATATCTCGGCACCCCTTCCCGGCGCAGTAGGGCACGCACCCGCGCCAACAACTCGGGGAAGTGGAATGGCTTTACAAGGTAATCATCCGCACCCTGGTCAAGGCCGTTTACCCGGTCGTCAAGCCCGGAGCGGGCAGTCAGCATAAGGATGCCAACAGGTGAGCCCGAGGCGCGTATCCTTCTACACACCTCGACGCCGTCAATCTTGGGCAGATTGAGGTCGAGGATGATGAGGTCATAGTCATTCACCTCTGCCATAACCAAGGCCTCTTCGCCGTCGTACGCAATATCGGCAGCATATCCTTGCTGGCGCAGGCCCCGAGCTAGAGCTTCTGCCAAGTCTTTCTCGTCCTCTGCAATCAAGATGCGCATATCCAGCCATTATACTATCCCAAAAGTAAAGGAAAGGTAAAGAGCCATACCACTTCTATTATCAGGAGGCAGCATGCTTCACTTTTTCCCGTTCCGAATCGCTACACCTTTTTAGTTGACAACTTCACTAGGCACATCCTGGGCCTGCTCTTAATTGCCCAGCAAAGGGTAGTGCGGAGACAGCACGTGGTGAACAAAGCGCTATTTTGTTTACTGCTGTGCACGTGTGATATAATCCTAAGCGTATGGTGTTCTTAACGTTACAGAAGACACATGGGGTAAAAGAACCCCACTGCAGAACGATAGCCATTCAGAAGTGTGGTGGAGCACCTTATGAACTTGCCTTACGATTCGCCCAGTGCTGCTTGCACTGTGGAGCATGCTTTGCTTCTGGCTACTCATGGCCAGAGAAATTTAAGCACAACAAGAGGGTTAGGAATAACATCACTCCTGAACAGGTAGTGGATGAATTCACTAACATACCGCATCCAACAGGACATAAGAGCTACAACTGGCTCAGAATTCTCGGCGGAGAGCCCCTCCTCAACGATGAATATATACAATTTCTATTCGATGTCCTTGTGCAGATTTCATCGCGTGATAGTCAAAAATTTAACAACGGGATTGTAATACAGACAAATGGAATCCACATTGGCAGAGGAAACACGACGGTCTTGGGGAGGGGTCTTGAAAAGCTGTATGTGGCAAACCCTAACGTAATAGTCGCCATTGAGACATCAATAAAGGGGTCAAATCCTCAGGAATTCATGCTTATCGCCTAGCAGAGCAGTCCTCAAGGTTTTTGCTGGAATGTTCAGAGCTACTTCAATTTGAAGGAATTAGAGGTGCCAAATTTGCGGCCAGTGGTAATTGCCGGATACGGCGTAAATGAATCATATCTGCTCAAAAGGGGATTAGCAAGTGACAAGATAACAATAGTTTCGCAAGGTAAGCCTTGTTATCACCCATCTCTATGGTCCCCTGAGTTTCAACTATTATACGATGATTTCACTGCTACATATGCATCTTTCGACCCCATGTTCAAGAGGATGCCAATGTATGGACTGAAAGACCAATACGAATACGCGTGGGCGAAAGCCGCATTAAAGCAAGGGAAACAAGTATTTGGTGCTCTTTGGTATGATGCTAAGTATGCCACAAATAGAAACTACGAGCTTGAGAAAATGTTCAACGACATTCTGGACAAGTTCTTTCTGGTAGACAATCAGAAATACTACTCTACTCTTACTAGACGCAAATAACCGGTATTGTCCCCAGACTCTTCAGGTCTACCAACCACGTGTAGAAACGGCTGCCTCACGCTATACAAATCGATGAGAAGTTCAATCAACCAAGGATTCGTGACGTGGTATTCCGCTTGCTTTGTGTGAATGATAGGGATAGAAACACACCTAGAAACGATGGTACAATAAGAGTCGCGTGTGGAAGTTCAACGTCGCAGAAGAGTGCCGCGCTTAATGATAGAGACTTACAGATTAATCGTAGATCAACAAAGGGCTTGGGCTTGCCAACAAGGCATCAGGTATGACAAAGACGGTTATACGCTTCGCCTCGTTGATAACCTGTACTGCCCACTCTCACCCGCGACCCTGGAAGAATTCAAACATGGTAGGGGAGACGAACTGGGGAGCAGTGAAAACCGTGGCAAAATGCAGGCACTGCACTCTTCATCTGCTCTTGTTGCCAACGTCTTTGAATACTGGCGAAATAGAAATATCGCCTTTATTGCTGAAGCATGTGGAGCGTCATCGGGAATCTCCAAGATGAGATTTGAAGCTACTTACCCGACTCCACTGGGTGGTATCCCACCCCATCTTGATATAGAGTTCACGGGCACCCATGTCAGATCACTTGTTGTGGAGTCTAAATTCACGGAAATATATCGCCGGCATACACGGAGAAGAATCAAGCGAGTATACATTAGCAGGCCACTATTGTGGTCACGGTTACCGAACTGTGAAGCATTGGCGAAGTTAATCTACGACGAACAAAAGGGACAGACGAGCTTTGAGTATTTGGATGCACCACAGCTACTTAAGCATATACTGGGATTGAACTATGAAACTAGATTTAAGGAGAAAGGCTTCACATTCCTTTATTTATGGTATGAAATACCATCTTTAAAAGCGGACAAACATCGTTCTAAGATCGAATCCTTCAAGAAGGCTATTGGGCAAGACATAGATTTTCAGGTATTAACTTATCAGGAGCTTTTTCAGAGGATTAGAGGAATCCCGGGCATCGACCAAAGCTATATCTCGTACTTAGGTGTTCGCTACTTCCCCGCATAGACTCTTCCTGACACAAGTTGGCTTTTTGTTCAATAAAGTGCGGGCTTGACACAACTAGATCAGCTATTTAAAGTATCGATTGCCGAATCGTTTTTATTGATGACTCTTGTGACATCTTCTAAAGAACCAGGTTATATTGCCCTGTACCACTCCGGTGAATTGGAGCGCCGCGCTCAGGCACTTGAAGCTAGACTAGCCTCCTGCGATATTTGCCCCAGGGAATGCCAGAGCAACCGGCTAGAAAATGAATTGGGTTTTTGCCACTCAGGGCGTCTCCCCATAGTCTCGGCGGTCTGTGCCCATCAGGGAGAGGAACCGGCTATTTCGGGAACCAGGGGGTCAGGAACAGTATTCTTTGGCAACTGTAATATGAGATGCGTTTATTGCCAGAACTACCAGATAAGCCAGAATTGGAAAAGGCAAAAATCAAAGGAGAGCGACTGCCATACCTTGGCTGAAAAGATGCTCTACCTTCAGGACGATCTGGGCTGCCACAATATCAATTTTGTTTCGCCATCTCACTTTGTTCCCCAGTTGGTTCGGGCTGTCTTGGAGGCAGTGCCTATGGGACTCCGAGTGCCACTGGTCTACAACACTAGTGGCTATGATTCTGTTGCTTCTCTAAGAGAGCTTGACGGTATAATAAGTATTTACCTGCCCGATTTAAGATATGCCTCTGATAAATGGGCTAAAAAGTTCTCTCGCGCCCCGGATTATGTAGCACGGGCGCGCCAAGCTATCAGAGGGATGTATAGACAGGTTGGAGACCTGGTAGTGGATGAATTGGGCTTAGCGCAAAAGGGATTGATCGTGCGCCATCTTATCTTGCCCAACGGTCTGGCGGGCAGTGAGGAATCATTGACCTGGCTGGCCAAGGAGCTTTGCCCCACAGTGACAGTTAGCATAATGTCTCAATACATACCGGTGCACCGGGCGCCACGAATACCTTTGCTTTCCCGGACGATCTCACTGGATGAGTATGAAGCGGTTATCCAGCTACTATCTGACCTAGGACTAGAAAATGGCTGGATACAGGAAATTGGGACAGCAGAAAACTACCTCCCTGACTTTGAACGGGAAGGACACCCATTCTCCCCCGTCCCTGAGAGAACGGAGGGGCTTATCCCTACAAAGGTATTCCGTGACCACTAATCATATTATCATAGTCGGTGCCGGGGCAAGCGGCATGATGGCCGCTGGCCGGGCCGCCGAGCTGGGTGCCAGCGTCCTCCTGCTGGAGAAGACCAAGCGCCCCGGTAACAAAATCTTAATCAGTGGCAAGACACGTTGCAACCTGACTAACGCTAAAGAGTTGGATGACTTTATCGCCATGTATGGCCCCAATGGCCGCTTTCTCTATAGCGCCTTCCACCGCTACTTTCGCGATGACTTACTGGCTTTTTTGAGGCGCTACGCCGTGGAGACCAAAACCGAACATGGTGGACGAATCTTCCCCGCCTCCGACGATGCCAGTGACATAATTAAAGCCTTGGTGCGGCACATGGCTGACCACGGTGTCCGGCTGCGCACCGGCATCAGAGTAACTGGAATACAGGTTGATAATGGGCGAGTAACAGGTGTACAAACAGAGAAGTGGGCTTTCTCGGCAACAGCAGTGATTCTGGCAACTGGCGGCGCCTCGTTTCCTAAAACCGGCTCCACGGGGGACGGCTATCGCCTCGCCGCCGCTCTTGGCCACACCATCACCAAATTGCGCCCGGCTTTAGTTCCCCTGTGTGTCTCTGAAGTCCAGCGGGCTAAAAGTATGCAAGGCGTCAGCCTGCGAAATGTGCGTCTAACCGCCTATCAGTGCCCCGCTGACGAGATCAACCCCTCACTGACCCCAACCACCGATTGGGGACGCGGTATAAGTGATAAGCAACCGCCTTGGCCTATCATCGAAAGCCGTATGGGAGAGATGATGATCACCCACTTTGGTATCGGAGGGCCAATAACATTGCTGATGAGCTTGACGATAGTGGATGCACTGGAGAATGGCCCCGTCAGCGTGTCCATTGACCTAAAACCTGCCCTTGGTGAAAAGCAACTGCGCCAGCGGCTTCAACGAGACTTCGACCGCTACGGTAAGCGGAGCTATAGGAACATCCTCAAGGGACTATTGCCACAAAAGATGGTTGATCCCTTCGTCGAGATGACCGGCATACCGGCCGAGAAGATTGGCCACGAGATAACCGCTGAGGAGCGGGAACGACTACTACGTTTGCTCAAGTCACTCCGCTTCAACATCAAGAGTCCGCTATCGATGGCCTCTGCCATGGTCACCGCTGGTGGTGTTTCCCTCAAGGAAATCGACCCGCGCACCATAGCCTCCCGCCTGATCGAGGGGCTTTATTTTTGCGGCGAGGTTATGGATATAGACGGCGACACCGGCGGCTACAACCTGCAAGCCGCCTTTTCTACCGGATATGTGGCTGGGGAGCAAGCTGCTCTTAGAGCCATCACTTATTGATCCATCATGTCTACAATATATGGACGCCGAATTCCTTTAGGCTTTCCGCCAAAGCGCTCAAGGGAAGCCCGATCACATTAAAATAATCACCTTCAATCTTTTCCACGATAACTGACCCCAATCCTTGAATTGCATAGGCTCCAGCCTTATCTAACGGCTCTTTCGACTTAACATAGACATCAATCTCATTTGATGTTAATTTTCTGATACAGACCTTTGTTTCTACTGATTTGGATAGTGCCTTCTTGTTCTCGGTATCTATAATGGTGAAACCGGTAATAACTAAATGCTGCCTCCCGCTTATTGTTTCCAGCATTTTTCTGGCCTCAGTTTCCGTTGGCGGCTTGCCCAGTATCTTGCCTTCAAAAACAATAAACGTATCCGCCGCAATAACTAAGGCATTCTTGTGGTTTTTAGCAACCAGCTTAGCTTTCTCCAAGGATAGCGATTTCGCCAGTTCATGTGGTTCTAATTCAGGGCTTATATTCTCCTCATAAGTGCTTGGTTCGACCTTAAATTTCAGGCCGGTTTTTTTCAGCAATTCCTTTCTTCTGGGAGATGCCGAGGCTAATATAATTGTTTTCATACTGTTGTTTGGGGGCATCTAAATTCTACTGTCCCATTATACAAGATAACGTAAAGTGTATGTCGTCTGCAAAAGTGGGACACTTTGGCTCTGGAAATAATGGACACCTCAAGCTCCAAAGCCCCGACCCCTGACGGTGCTATTATAGCTCCTTCTTGGTTCTGTTGTCCGCTCATGTCGGAAATATCGTGTCGAGTAGCGGGTTGATGAGAGACCAGTGGTGCCGATGGCGGACTTTTGCAAAGCGTGTCTAATCGCGCTTGAACGAAAGCCCAGGATGTCGTGTGGGGAAACAAAAGTTGTTTTGTGGCCTGGGAACAGATAAAGGCCTGACTACCAAGCACGACCGTAACCTGCTACAATAATCGCATGCTGGAGCACACCTTCCTCCATCTCCCTGGTATTGGGCACTCTACTGAGCGCCAGCTTTGGGAACAGGGTATCCTGACCTGGCAGGATGCCCTCTGTTCCTCCCGGCTTTTCCCCAAGCGGTGCCGGGTGGAGCACCTCAGCCTTGGCCTTCAGGAGTCCCTGGCCCGCCTAGATGCACGAGATGCCTCCTACTTCCAGCTTCGACTCCCCAGCCGCGAGCATTGGCGTCTGTTCCGCGACTTTGCTCATCAGGCCGTCTGTCTGGACATAGAGACAACGGGCTTAGCCTATGACCCGGGTTACATCACCATGATTGGCCTGTATGATGGGCGAGAATACAAGGCCTTTGTCCGAGGCAAAAACCTCCACCAGTTTGGCAGGGAGATACGACGCTATGCCTTGGTGATCACTTACAATGGTCGGCGATTTGACCTACCCTTCATTCAGGCAGAGATGGGCCCTCTCTTGGAAGACATTGCGAGCCTGGACATCATGTATGCGCTGCGTCGGCTGGGCTACTGGGGCGGACTAAAGGCGGTGGAACAGCAGACCGACCTGGCGCGCCCCTTAGATCTACAAGGGCTGAGCGGCTACGATGCGGTTCTGTTGTGGCGGCTTTACCGGCAGGGCAACCCGGGCGCCTTAGAAACCTTAATACGATACAATGCTGAGGATGTGGCCGTTCTCCTACCACTGGCGGCCCTGACCTACGACTTGTTGGCCCGGGAACTGCCCTTTGACGCTCAGCTGACGCCAATGCCAGTACGCCCTGACCTCGACTTGCCCTATGACCGGGACTTGGTGGAGTGGCTAAAGTTTTCAAGTGCTCCCTCGTCCCGTGAGCTATAGATGGCGGGGTATGAATCACCGGGCGAGTGCCAGGAGGTTGAGCGAGTCCTAATGAACGAACCTTTCTGTGTTTGGAAGGATGTCTACCAGGTCGGCGGTGCGGCTCTCTCCCACCAGGCTGACTGCTCTGTCTATCTGGTAGATTGCGGCGACCTGGTGCTTATTGATGCCGGGGCTGGCCTCAGCGTTAGGCGACTCGTAGCCAACATAGAGTCGCTCGGCTTCGATATGAATAGGCTGAAAGTAATCATCGCCACCCACGCCCATATCGACCACGTAGGATCGCTGTGGCAGCTTCGTGAGAAATTTGGGGCCCAGGTCATAGCACATGTGCTCGATGCCGAAGCCATCGAGACTGGCGCCGGGGTTGGTGCTGAGTTCTACGGCCTCTCCTATCGGCCCTGCCCTGTTGATGCCAAGCTGAAGGGGCCAGAGGACACCCTTAAGTACGGGCCCCATGAACTTAAGGCGCTTCACATTCCAGGCCATACGCCAGGGAGTCTGGCAGTGTATGTGGACATGGGTAAGCGTGTGCTCTTTGGGCAAGACGTACACGGGCCGTACTTCCCACCTGGTGCTGACCCGCTCCAGGCAAAGACCTCGCTGCGGAAGTTACTGGACTTGCAGGCAGACATCCTCTGCGAGGGGCATTTTGGCATCTTCCAGCCCAAAGACGCGGTGAGGAAGTACATTAAAGGCTACTTGCTCAGTCTATGATTGAGACAGAAAGCAGAGCCGCACGTGGTAGCAGTAGTGGGTCGCCTTACGTCGCATGCAACGATTCTCGCAATTGTTGCAGCATGGCTTCTTGTAGTAGTATAAATATCACAATGGAACATTGGGGGAGGTATGGGGCTCGTAGGCAAGTGGGGACACATCCCAAAGCATAGTTTCATAGTCGAGAGAGTTGTAAAGTCGAAGCACAGCTCGTTCTTGCTATGTATTCTGGCTCTTGTCTTGTCGCTGTCAGGTTGCGCCAATAGATCTATTGAGGTCAATGCCAACCTAGGTAAGGAATTTACCTTGTCCATAGGACAAAGTGCCACAATAGCGGGAGAGAACCTGAGAATCAGATTCGCGGAGGTGCTCGAAGACAGCCGCTGCCCGAGAGACGTGATCTGTATCTGGGCGGGTAGGGTTAGTTGCATAGTTGAACTCACCTATGCCGGTTCCTCGTACCGCATGGCACTGACCGAGCCCGGCCTGACCGACGAATACTCCAAGGAGAGGTACGAAGGATATGAGATCACTTTTCATGTAATCCCTTATCCTGAGGCGGGCGAAAAGATATCGAGGGATACATACCGGTTGCAGTTGATAGTATCTAGGCTGGCCCAATTGACCGAGAGAGTCGGCTCTGTCATAGCTGACCCGTACTCCTTCGAGGGACAGAATATAACTGTAGTTGGCTATTACCGAGGCTGGGACTTGTTACATGAGGCCAATACGTCACCTCCAGTTACCCGCAGTGACTGGGTTATCAAGGACTCGACGGGTGCAATTTATGTTAGCGCCGATTCAGAGGCGAAGGTTCCCGAAGGGCTGCGCCCTGATTTGCTAGAGGACACTGGCGTCATCCTCGAGATCAAAGGCGTTGTCCATGTTACCGAAGGAGGCCAGCCCTATATAGAGGCAACAAGCATCGAGTGCATCTCCTAAACCCGGGGTGGAACTCCATGAAACCTGTCACTCATGCCACACAGGCGAATCAATGCAGCGCGTGAAGGCCCACTTTTGAGGACGCTTGAACCTTTGGTTAAATGTTGAAGCAACAATCTAGCGGATTGTTCTATCCTCCTGGCCTCGACTCTAGGTAGGCTGACAAGAGTTCGCCGCCGTTCTTTGTTTGTAATTTCCCCTGGGTAGCGAGTATAATGTCTGTCGCTACTGCAGCACAACTATTGACGAGGGGAATCACAATGAGGTTGCCGAGAGTCGGTGTAAATTTCTACAAGGTGGTGTTAGGGGTCGGCTTTTCACTGCTTTGGGCCCGGATAATGTATTTGCTGTGGCCCCAGCCGTCCTATATGACTTTCATATGGTTCTATCTTGCAATAGGAAGCATAATCTTGAAGTGGGTATTATTCGAGATCATTGACCGAATCCATCTGAAGATAAGGCTTAGGGCTGTGAAAATGGAACTCGACGAATCTAATATGCGAGTCCGCGAAGCTGCAAGGGGTGAGCATAAGGAAGATGACGAGCGTTGACTTTGAAAAGAAGTTGAAACAGCTTGAACAAGATGTTTTGTCTTTGGGCAACATGGTGGAGAGGGCTATTGACCGTTCAGTCCAAGGCCTGAGGAAAAGGGACCTGGCCCTTGCTAGACAGATTATTGAGTACGACCAAGAGATAGATCACAAGCGGTTTGCGATCGAGGAAGACTGTATGCAACTTATTACCACTGCTCATCCCGAGGGTAGCGACCTTCGCACGATAATCGCTGTGCTCGGCATTATCACTGAGTTGGAGCGCATGGGAGACTACGCTGAAGGCATCGCCAATATCACCTTGATGATAGGTGACCATCCACCCTTAAAACCGCTTATAGACATTCCTCGAATGGCACAGAAGGGGATAGAGATGCTTCGAGAGGGCCTGGAATCTTTCTTGGACAGAGACGTGGAGAAGGCAAAACGCATCTGTCTCGAGGATGACGAGGTGGATGCTCTGCACGACCAAGTCTTTCGGGAGCTTCTTTTGTTTATGATTGAAGACCCGAGAACCATTACCCGGGCTACTTGGCTCATATGGGTTGCGCACAATCTGGAGCGCTTTGCGGATAGGGTAACCAACATTTGTGAGCAGGTCGTCTTCGTTGTAACCGGCAAAATGGTGGACACAGGTGAACTAAAGCATTGACGTAGCCCAATTCTGCAGTTCTCCGCAAAAGATGTCACGAAGGCGCCGTCCCCTTGGGATATAATGTGGCGCTTTCAGCCAGCCAACGTCACCACCGTTCAGCAATAGGGCGTATCGTTGCCCAGCACAACGTCAGTTTGTGTAGAGGTTTTTCCACCTCTTGGGTACTATCTATCACGCTAGCTTTCCCTTTAGTTTGATGTTATCATTTGTATACACTCAACTTATTAATTGAGACATGAATATTAACCTGCAGTTCTTGGGTGCAGTTCGTAATGTTACCGGCTCCAGTTATCTTCTTGAAGCCAATGGAATACGGTTATTAGTAGATTGTGGACTTTACCAGGAACGAGAACTTCGAGGAAGAAACTGGGAGCCACTCCCAATTCCGGCTCATACAATAAATGCTGTGCTCTTAACACACGCGCATCTAGACCACTGTGGTCTACTGCCGAAGCTGGTACGTGAAGGGTATAAAAACAGAATATTTTGCACTTCCGCCACCTCAGAGATTGCTCAAATAATACTATTGGATTCGGCGCATATTCAGGAGGAAGATGCTGCATTTAAGAAGAAGAGACACGAACGCGAAGGAAGAAGAGGCCCCTATCCTGAGATTCCACTCTATACCATCGAAGATGCTAATGACTGTCTGCCTCTGTTCTCACCACTCGGCTACGAAGAGCCGGTAAAACTGGGCAGTGACATCGAAGCTGTATTCTATGATGCTGGCCATGTTCTTGGTTCGTCAATGATTAAGATCGTGATTGGCATCGGAGCGGACCAAAGAACAATTATTTTTTCGGGGGACATAGGAAGGTGGGATAAACCTATATTGAGGGACCCTACTGTATTTAGTGAAGCTGATTACGTAGTCGTTGAATCCACCTATGGGGATAGGGCACATCAAGATCCGGCAAAGGTCAAAGAAGAGCTTACCGAGATCGTGGATTCTACGCATAGGGCGGGAGGAAATATAATCATACCCAGCTTTGCACTACAGCGGACACAGGAAGTCTTATACTACCTGAATGATTTGCTGATTGACGATAGAATACCCCATATGATGGTCTTCCTTGATAGCCCCATGGCTATCAGAATAACAGAAGTTTACAGACACCACACTGAATTGTTCGACCAGGAAATGAAAAGGCGGCTTAGACACCATAAATCCCCTTTTGACTTCCCCGGCTTGAAAATGGTCCAAACTGTCGACGAATCAAAATCACTGAACCACATTATTGGCACCGTCATGATTATTGCTGGCTCAGGTATGTGTACCGGAGGAAGGATAAAGCATCATCTTGTCAACAACATTACCCGCCCGGAGAGCACAATCCTTTTTGTTGGATATCAAGCGGCAGGTACTTTAGGAAGGCATATTGTTGATGGCACCAAGAAGGTAAGGATTTTGGGGGAAGAATATCCTGTAAGAGCAAGAATAGCCCAGCTAGGGGGTTTTTCTGCCCATGCCGATAAAGGTGAGCTTCTCAGATGGCTCTCTGCATTGGCAGTCCGTCCTAAGCGCGTTTTCGTTACCCACGGAGAAGAAAGAGTGGCGGAAGATTTCGGGACATCTTTGAGACAGGAGACTGGTTTTAGTGTTACTGTACCGGAATATAAGACTAAAGTACAACTTTAAGCCCGAAAATCACTGACCAAACGAAAAACGACTGTAGTTCTTTACAAATAGCCAGATTGTTGAATGGGAAATCCAAAAAGCGGCCCCTGTCTCAGCGACCTTCGTGGACAAGCCGCTAAAGGGGAAGTTAGTCTCAAAACGTCCGGCCTGAAGAGCCTCCAAAAGCAAGGATGAGAACTATCCGCTATCCGCACTAGGCCGGCGATTTTGCTTCCCAGTGCCCTCGAAAGTATAGATTCAAGGCCCAAAGCGTCGCCAGGTTGCGGCGTGCCACTCCCACCCTGTTCCAGATAGAGGGCAGGCTATAGAACTCACGCCAGGCCCAATCACGCCCCTTTTGTAGCACCTCCCGTGACATCGACTTTGGCTCGAAGACGGGATTGTATCCATACTGGGACCAGTCCTTGGTGATTATTCGCCCCGCTTTGTCCATGGACTCGTAAAGGGCGGTGCCCGGATAGGGCGTGAGAATATCGAACTGAGCGCTCTCCAGCCGCATTTTCTGAGCAAAGGCAACTGTGCGCTCAAAGACGGCCTCGTCGTCACCATCGAAACCAAAGATAAAGAAGCCGTGGAGGGCGATCCCATACGAGTGGATCTTTCTGATCGCTTGCCCGTATTCATCTACCACATTAATCCTCTTACCCACCGAGGCCAGATTGGCTGGGGATAGAGACTCGAAACCTACTAGTAGACAGATACAGCCACTATCAGCAGCAAGTTTAAGCAATTCCTCATCCCTTGCGATGGTGATCGAGGCTTGGCTAATCCACTTGATTTTATAGGGGATAAGGGCGTGAAAGAGCTCTTTGGCGAACTTGGGGTTGCCGACGATGTTATCATCAATGAAGACAACGAATTTCTTGGCTTTGAAGGTTTCAATCTCCTCAAGAACCTCTTCTACGGGGCGACAACGATAGGTGTGGCCGAAGAAGGCTGTAACTGTGCAGAAGGAGCAGGAATAGGGGCATCCTCTAGTCGTCGAGAGCGTATATTCTGTCAAATACGCCGACTTTGGGAACAAGTCTCGCCGCGGCTTGGGCAGATTGATCAAGCTGATGTGCTCGTTATGCCGATACATCCTTTTCAGCTTGTGGGCCTTGAAATCCTCGATAAGACTTGGCCAAACCCCTTCAGCCTCCCCTATAACGACGGCATCTGCATGCTGGCTCGCTTCTTCAGGGAGGAAGCTGGGATGCACACCGCCCAACACGACCTTAACGCCTCTGGCTCTGAAGGCGTCAGCGATCTCATAGGCCCTCTGCGCAGTAACAGTTGTCGCCGTGATCCCTACCAAGTCGGTCTCTTTTTGGAAATCGATAGCCGAGACGTTCTCGTCCACCAAGGAGACTTCGACCTCCGGTGGCGTTAAAGCGGCAACCATCGCCAGGCCTAACGGCGGGCAAAGGGCCTTATTTCGTCTTGGCGTGCACTTTAGTGAGGCAGCGACGATTAACTCTAGTTTGATTTAGACATCCTCTTGCGTATTGTAGCACAAAGAGCGAGCGACTGCCTAGAGACCATGCTGTGCATAGCTTGGTTAGCTTTTCCTTAGTACTCGTGCAATCTACCCCCTGGGATGCCCAGGACACGATTCATCGGAATGTGATCCAACAAAACATCAGATTGTGCAGTGAGACTCACGGTTCTTCTCGACCACAGATTGCCTCCCATTCCCGGCGTAACCATGGCGGCGGCACCCAGCGGGGATTAGGCACTGTAGCCCCGGCATCCTCAAGTCGGGCTGTGGCCAGCAATAAGGAATGCGCCAGCCGCCTGCGCTCCTTTGCATAGTCTGCCGATACCTCCTCCAGATAGACGGCCCGCTCTACATCGTAGGCGTCCCAAGCCGCCTTAATCTCCCGGTCAAGTCGCCCGAACATAGTGGCCGCAGTTCTGAAGGTCCTGAGATCACCGCGCAGGGCACCAATATAGGTATCGTCAGACATGGGCTAGTTCTCCTTGCGAACATGCCAGCCTCTTTTGCCTAGCCTTCAACATAACCTGCGCCACCATTGAGCGACCAGCGGCGTTAGTGCATCGGGGGAGAAGCGCACCGTTTTTTTAGGTAAGGGCAGTTCTCATCGGCTGGCAAAGACTTTTTCAAAGTTTGCCCCCAGGAGTTCCAGGGCACCATAAGCTACGCCTTCACCCTCGCGTATGATGCCGACAAGGAAATGCCACGAGGTGACTTCGGTGTCACCGAACCAGCAGGCCGCATCCTTAGCCAGCTCGATAACCCTTTGGGCCCGAGGTATGAGTCGGAGTTCCCCAGCTGGAGGCTCTGCACCGCGGCCAATTATGGATTCCACAGCAGTGCAGATGGCGGCGTAGGGATCTGTAGCGATGTCGCTCTCTGCTAGCGCTTTATTAAGGGCGATGCTATCTCCAGCCGCTAGACCAAGAAGAATATGCTCGGTCCCGATGTAGCCGTGATTCAAGCGTTTTGCCTCCTCTGAAGCTAGAGTGAGCGCCATCTTTGCATCCTCAGCAAAGCCTATAGCAGGTCGTTCTAGCGCCACGCGAAGGATCTGGATGACTTGATCGTTAATGGATCGGCCTGCCATTTTTGCCCTGGCACTCAGTTCCTGAAAAACATCATCAGGTATGTCTTCCAAATATAGTTCCATCGTAATCCCCCCTTGTCCCCAATATGGAGCTACCGCAATAGCCTATGTCTCACCGCTACTTCAGATTTGCTTCGAGTACTTCCTTAGGAATCCGACTGTCCTGAGGACTTCTGCACGCGTATGCTCTCTAAGTCGTCTTGCCACACCCCTTGCTGTCCTGACATCCCTGTCAAGTTGAGACCACGTCTCTTGGGCAATGGTTGAGGCTACATCAGTTGGGATTCCCTCGTACCTAGATAGGTAAGCCTCACATACGGTTAGAAATTCCCCCATAGAGTAGGGCTTGAAGTAGAGCACCCCACCGCTGAACCGGGACTTGAGCTCCGGTGGTATACTCGTGTCCCTGTTAGCAGCGGCAAAGACAGTGAGGTCAAGTTTTAATCCCCTGTGTCGCCTGTATTTTGCCTCCAGCACGTCCCCGGTCTCCATAACGGAAAGCAACACTGCAGTTGTATCCATCGGGACCTTATCTATCTCGTCAAGGGCAAGCATCCCTCGGTTGATAAGTGAAAAAAGCATCGGTGAGCCCGGCTGCTGTCACCGTGGAGCCAGTGGCGAAATAAGTGCCCTTGATACGCCCCAATTCTATCAGGAAAAGGGACTTGGCGGTGGCCGGTGGCCCGATAAGCAAGTAGTGAACTCTCCTAGCTTCCTTCAGTGTGAACTTCATGTCATCCTTGACATCTTCATAGCCGGTGATGCAATCAAAGAGGTCTTCTGGAATCTCAAGATGCCCCATGGCGATCTCGGGGCTCTCATCCCCTCTGCCCAGGGCCTCTTTGATTATATTCCTCCCAACCAAGGCATAGTAGGTTGATGAATTTGTGGAAAAGACGATCGATACAAGCCCAGCATTTAGAAGAGGGCGTATCCTTGTAGCAGGGATGCCAATGTCAGTCCATTCCCAAGACACATCCGCAGGGAAATATCGAGAAAGGCTGGACACCATTGTAGAAGAGCTTACTGAGACTAAACGTCGTCTTGACCGTCTCTACGATGCCCTTGAGACGGGAAAGGTGAGTCTCGATGACCTGGCACCGCGCATCCAAGCACTTAGGCAACGACAGGATCAGCTCCAGGCTGCCCGATGCGAGGTCGAGGAACTGCTCACCGACCGCCGGATGCAACTAGCTGATATGGAAATGGTGGCACGCTATGTTGATGATCTACGAGGCCTGCTTTCTCAAGGTTCCCTTTCAGAGCAGAAGGCCTTCATTCGCAACTTCGTGAAAGAGGTGCGTGTTACGGGTAAGGAAGTGCTTATAATATACACGATACCGCTGCCCACCGATGGAGCGATCCACGAGGGGGCAGCGGTTCTTTCTATCGTCCACGATGGTGGAGCTGAGGTTACAATAGGTAGAACTTTTTGTCTTTCCTTTGCCCTATCCATATAGTTTCCGCTCCGCTCGCGGCAACTATTATAGCAATTGAGTGTCGACGATGGAAGAGTTTCATCGCTTTGTCGAAGACAAACCCAACTGAGCCGGGCGTAAAGATACAAATCGGAAATCGCAGCCTTGTCCCAGGATCGAGGTTTGCAGCGTCAGGATAAGGATGATACCAACCTCGAAAAGCCCCTGAGAATCGCATCTTAGAGTCATTTTCTGCTAGGTGCCACAAAAAGCCCCTGAGCAAAGGGGCTTCTCTTTGAGAAACAGCGCCCCTAATCCTTTCAATGAAAATATAGGTTCATTCTGTTAATGAACGAAAGCACATTTTGTGCAATCCTGAAGCTGGCAAATTCAATTTGCTGGCTAGCCAGGTGTTCTGGTGAAGCCCAACCTTAACAACCGAATACTTTGAGCCTTTGCCAGTCCGCTTGCCCCGAAGCGGGGAAGGCATAAAAAGCCCCCAGCCAGCGCTACCTAGCTGGGGGATGTCTAGCCTTCCCCTGGAAAGGGGGAAGTCCGATGCTAGACTGGGACAAGTATAGCGCAGTCGCTGATAGGTTTCAACACAAGGCCAGGTTTGAGGATAGGGGAGATTTGAGGCATAACATCATAATCAGGCTAGCAGAGGTTGCCCAGAGGAACGGGCACAAGCCCTTTACCGAGGGAGCTATGGTAAGGGTTGCTAGCTATGTCGTGATGGAATATTGGCATACCGAGAAGCGCAACGGGAAGATAATAAGCCTCAATTCCAAGATAGACGATGGCGAAGGCGACACCATAGAGCTGATAGACACCATCGCCGACGATAACGCCATAGACCTGGAGGCGTGGGTTGACGCAAGGGTTTGGCTACTCGGTTGCCCAAAGAGGCTTGTGGGGATCGCCCACAAGAGGGCTAGCGGAATAGCCCTAGACAATGCCGATAAGCTCTATCTAGGCAAATGGCGGAAAAAGGCTCAAAAAAGGCTACTGTAAAAGGACACCTTTTGACCCCCCAAATTCATTATATAAGTGGGAGCGCAAGCGGCGGCTAGCGAAGCGCAGCGCCGATTGCGTTTACTACCAGGGCGGGGGAAGGGAATTGCCCGCCTTTCCCCAAAGCCCAAAGAGGGGGTGGGCTACGGAACAACTTAATATTGAGGGCAAGCGCTCAGGTGAAGGCTTTGTCTGCCACAGGGAAAGGCTTGTGAGCGCCCTAGCAAGGGCGCAAGCGCCCAAAGTTCGGATTAACGATATAGAGCTTGGGCGCAAGGGCTTCCTGGGCTATATCAGGCTACTCGGCGGGGGAATGGTCAAGATAACCCCGTCAAACGGTGGTGCTAGCGAAGCGCAGGCCACAGGTAAAGGCTTGAGGGTAGTCTGCGGGAGCAACACAAGCTACCTTGAGGATGGAGCGTGGGTTACTGAGAAGATGGCGATGGCCGATACTTGTGAGGTTCGGGTATCGCCTAACACCTCGGTAACCCCCAATCTTGGCGGGATAGAGCTTGCCGAAGCCCTGGCAAGGGTTGTCCCCTTTGCAGCGGGCAAAAAGGATGAGAGGCCAGTCCTTCAGTGTATCCGCTTTGCCCAAAAAGAGGGGAAGCTAACCCTGGCAAGCGCCGATGGCTATCGCCTTGCCGATGTAGCCCTTGACTTCGGCGAAGGGGAAGGGAACGCCCTTATCCCCGCCGATGAGCTAAAGGGGCTTATATCGGCGCTCAAAAAGGCGAAAAGGGTTCGGCTAGCCTTTGAGCCAAACGGTATCGCCGACCACAATAACCTTGTGATTGAGACCGAGGCCATACGGTATAAGTGGGCAAGCGAAGCGGGGAGCTTTCCCGACTATGAGAAGCTAATCCCCACCGAAGCCCAAAACGAGGCAAGGTTCGACACAAGGGAGCTTATGAGAGCGGGGATGGCGGTGTTGCCTCTCTCGGTGTAGCGAAGGACGCCACTATCAGGCTTTACATCGAGCAAGGCCGAGTAAGGCTATCCTCTAGCGATGGAGCGGGGGAGGCCACCATCGAGGCCCAAACCGAGGGCGAAGCCAAGACCGCAGTTAGCGCCCGATACCTGACCCAGGTGCTCAAAGCCCTGGGGGGAATGGCAGAGCTAAAGGTAAATGGCACAAAAGACCCGATACTGTTTACCGTTGACGGTTACCGCCTGGTGGTGATGCCGATGTTCGTTCAGTGGGGGGATGAGCCAGAGGCGAAAGCCCCCGCTGAGCCAGTCGCCGAAGCCGAGGCGGTAGCCGAAGCCGAGGCCATTGTGGACAAGCCCAAGCGCAAGCGCAAGGCAAAAGAGCCTGTAGCAGTTGAAGCGTAACCGAGCGTAAAGCCCGAAAAGAGCCACGCAAAAGAGCGGGGATGGTTCCCGCTTTTTTGCTTTTTTAGAGGGGTTGCGCCCCCAAGCGTGGGGGTTCAACCCCTCTCTTGTGCCCGCAAAGGGGGATGCACTGGTGGAGCTACCAGGTATCCCCAGGTGGGGGAGAAGGGAAGTAGTGAGGCCAGGTGCCAGCCTCCCAATGCCTCTCCCTTGCGGGGATGCCAGAGCTATGGCCTGGAAAAACTGAATAGGAGGGAGGTGAAGCCGTGTATTGGCGAGAGCAACCGAAGCAGCTCAACCTCGTCACTGAGCGGCGCAGGGTTTGCCCAGCCTGCCGAACCTTTGATCCTCCCACTGAGCCCGCCTACGGCTGCCCCGAATGCAGGGAAGGGGCAACCCTGTCCCAGCTGGGGGATCCGATCCCCGAACTATGCCCCTGGTGCGGTGATGGGAATCTGGAGCTTATGACCGAGAACGCCTGTGGCGAGTGCGGGCGGGGTGAGGTCGAGGTGCGGGAGGTGTTTCCGTGCCCCTACTGTGGGCACATCCGTCTAAGCCAGTATGAGTATCATCTGTGCCCTAACAGACCAAAAGAGCAGGTTCTGGGGATTGACAGGGGTAAGGGTTGGACGGGAGGGGGCAAGGGGAAGGTGGCATACCTGCGCCTGGAGTGCCGGGCTGAAGAGGAAAGGGTGAAGGTGAACGGACGCCTTTGCCGTGGTTGGCGCAACCTGGTCGAGCGCTATGAGGCCGGGGATAAGGAAGCGTTCAAGGACTGCCTGTTTTGCGCCTATGGCTGGGGGCGAAACCCGGGCACGGTAGAGGCTACGGGAGTTGAGCCTTATCCCCACCAGACAGCCTTGAAGATGTAGCCCGATTGGCAGGCGGGCGATCCCCAAGCTATGCCATAGAAAGGGGGTGTTTTAGTGGGGCCGATGCGGAAAAAGACACTGCGCCGAATGAGTCCAGAGGCCAGAAAGCTAGCCAAGCTCATCGCCGACTTGGAGAGCGTCACCAGACGCCTCAAGAACTACCTCGCTATAGTCCAAGAGCTTGAGCTCTGGGCAAAGGCGGCACAGGCCCAGAAAAAGGCGACCCAGGATAAAACCGAGTAGCGGACAGGGATATTCGCCGATCCCCGAACTATGCTCAAAAACTGAAGGGAGAGGAGGTGATCCGAGATGGCCAAGTTGAGGCCGGGAGCGGTCACCATCGACCTGGAGACCGGCGGCATCTACGGCGACGCCGATCACTGCCCCAGGGAGGATCTCCTGGAGAGCGCGGAGGCCTTGCTTTCGCTTCTGCCCCAGGTGAACCTCAGGGGCATCTGGGGACTGGCCAAAGCCTGGGACGCTGACTGCTACCTTTACAGCGAGAGGGCGAGCTACAAGGTGCCGGAGGATATCCGCCTGGAGCTATACCGTGGTAGCGACCTAGCAGGCCGGCGCTTCAGGCTGGTACCCCTGGGAAAGATGGAGAGGGAGCACTACTGGCAATACCACTGGTATGAGCCCCTGATAGGAAGCGTCAAAGATGGCAAGGTGACTGCCGATATTGAGGGGATTCCCGACTTTACCGCTGAGGCTAGAGCAGAACTGGAACAACACAGAAGGGAGGTCGAGGAGCGGGAAGCCAGCAAGCCAAGACAACTCAGGATAGAGCTATAGAGAAGAAGGGAGGTGACGAAACTGGACAATCGAATAGATAAACAGATCGACGCCCTGGTGGGCGCCATTACCGACCCCATCGTCGTTTTCACTTCTCCCTGGATGGACACGTTGCCTGAGTGGATTAAGGGGGAAGTAAAGATGCAGCGCCTGGCTCAACTGATGAAGGAAGAGGAAGAGGTGGCCACCGATGCCGAGGCCCTGGCCTACATGTATCCCCGCGCTCTCGAGGCCCCTCTGGACTCGGACTGGACAGAAATCTACCTCTACCTGGGCACCCAGGTGATGGGAGACAGGATGCCAGACGATATTAGGAAGGACAGCCTCAGCGACTATCAGATGGGCCTGCTCATGGAGCTGAAGAGGTGGATATACCGCCAGCGGGTTAAGGCCAGGAAGGAAAGGCGCAGGGCGGAAGGGAGAAGGCAAAGGGTGGAGGCGGAGGCAAAAGCCCCCAAGCAATTGGGGCTGGGGCTCTAGCTCCCGAATATAAAAGGGGAAGCGGACTCGAATCCGCTTCCCCCTTTTTATTTACTCGTGGCTGCACAGAATGGACTTTTGTTGGGCAGAGCTTCATACTGTGCCTCTAACCAGCCGACGAGCCGGAACAAGTGCACACTGAAATTATGTTCAAGGTCCAAAGCTGGCCAGTGGCCTATGTCCTGAGTCCTGAACTGGCGTGTAAAAAGAGATGCTTTCTAACTCTTTTCCGTGTCTGGAATCCCTTTGGCGCAATCTGGGCAAAGAGATTTGCCCACCCAAGGGTAATACCTAATACCGGCTCCGTTGCCATATTGCTGACAATAATCGAGCATTGCTTCAGGAGTGGCCTCTTTCAATTGCAGATAGCAATCAAAGCACAGGGGCCCCTCCTCACCTATCTGCTCCGGATTGGCGACCTTGGCGCCTTGGATAGGCTCTCCACATACGGAACAGACTTCCAGTCCCGTCCTTTCTTTAAACTCCTCCAGTGCGTCCCCAGCACAATCTGGGCAGAGAACCTCCTTGGCAAACGGCCAATAGTCAGAAGGAAATGCACCGCATCGCTGGCACTTGCCCTCCACAAAACAAGAGGCACACACTATCATGCCTGCTTCTACCGTATCTTCAGCCACCTCTTCTGGCTCTATATGCCTTCCACAAGCCTCGCAGGTCAGTTTTTCTCTCATAAACCACCTCCTTATCTACGAAGGACAGGGAGCGCACTCCTAACCCCCATCACGACGACAATTCGCCGGGAACGAAACCCGAGCTGGGATTTCCCATTTGAGTTTGCAGCGAAGCGCTTTCCTCGTCTTTCTTCAGTCTCTGTTCCCATTTTACCCCCATGGCATCCGGACGTAAAGCGCGCTCAGCACCTGATAAACAGCCCGCGCCGTGCCAGACCTGGAGCCATTGTCGCGGGGTTAGACGCCTTGCACCCTCCGCTACATTGTTCAACGCTCAACCCCTTTGTCGGAGGGCAGGTCACTACCCGCTACGCATACGATAGCGCTTTGCAGCGATAACCGCAGTCACAGGGCTTGTTCGGTGAATGCCTGCG
>Ga0315296_10000363_pt1 | contig 42082 bp, 92 predicted proteins | sample YL17G14_18_MG_FD_203921 | JGI IMG/M metagenome (GOLD analysis project Ga0315296, IMG submission 203921) | Sediment microbial communities from Yellowstone Lake, YNP, Wyoming, USA - YL17G14_18 | ecosystem: Environmental > Aquatic > Freshwater > Lake > Sediment | place: USA: Wyoming | collected... | reverse complement strand
GTGAAAGTCAAACATTATTGCAAACTCAAACATTATTGCAAAGAGCCTTTTTGCTTCGGCAAAAAAGCACGGGAAAAACGCCACAGCGTAAGAGCGAGGGATATCTGGAGAAAACCAAACACTGACACGAATGCCGACAAGTATTTATAGTAGTTTGATAGAAAAAATATATGGGAAAAATAAGACTTTTTACGAATAAATTAGATGTGTTTGATTTTTGCAGGAGAGAGAAAATCGGTGTGCCTAATGTGATTATAGAAAGACTTTTGATTATGAGGTGATTTAATGGAAGAGGAAGAAAAAATATCAATCAAGAGAGTTCCTATGGGTTCGACCCAACAGGTAAGATTGGATAGGGAGCTTGTCGGTCTTTTATATCAGATGAAAAAATATAAAGAAACATATTCAGATGTCATACGAAGAGTTCTTAGAGCGCCTAAGATTAAGAAGTGAAATCATGGCAGAACCAAAAATACATATAGAACTGACGAAGAAAACTATAGAAAAATTACATAACCTCAAGGGTTGGGGTGAGAGCTACGATGATGTCATAATGAGGGCTCTTATTTTGTCGAAAATGGATACGTTGCGTGACGACCTGACCAAGCCGAGACCTGAGACTGGGGTTAAAATGGTCGAAAAGCCCCAGTCCAAGAAGAAAGATGTCCAGACCCAGAAGCAGATTGAAGAGGAAATCGAGGAGACCAAGAAGCTCAGGGAAGGAATCGAGGAAGTTGAGGGAGATTCTGAGTAATCTTTTTAAAGACAGAGACCCATAAATATATGGCAGGGACTCTTCTCATCTCCGAAAGGCGTTGCAAACGCCTAAAACCCTGCCCGATTTCTTTCAGAAAAAGAAATCTTGTGAGGAATATATATGAGAAAAAACTTCAGTGATGACGGCGGAATCGACGGCGTCCATCCGTATTACAAGAAAGTGAGATTTCTGCCGTTCTCCGAAAAGACGACCAGATTTTGAACTTAAGTAAAAGAGAAGGATTGACCTATTTTTGTGATTGATATGAATAGATTCGAGGAAGGCATAAAAGAAGGAGTGAAGAGGTCGATAGCGTTTTTCAGATACAATCTTTCAGGGTCTTCAAAATATATCGAGAGAGAGCATATAGAGAGGTGGCTCAGTAAACTTGAAAAAAGAGAGTTCAAGGAATGACGGTCAGATTGCAGGGACAGCATGCTGTTATATTTGTTATGTTTGTTCCGAAATATCCAGAGCAGTTGGCTTTAGCCAGTTCAAGACAGGGGTGAACTTGACCCATGAATGAAATAGCGTAATACAGCATAATCAGGAAACCGATGAGATACAGGATATCCAGTATCGCAGAGGCTTTCCTGATTTTGCGTTCATCCCAACCTGCTTCTTTTCCTAACCAGCTTATCAGTCCCATTTTTCTCCTTCCATGTGAGCATGTCCGCTATGAGAAGTCCGCCCAGAATTGTTATCCATACGACCCCGAAGAAGCTTAGACCCTGATTATCACGAACAAAGCATGCGTTCTGTGGGGTCATGAGATATACCACAACTATGCCGAAGACTATCCAAAAAACTACCGTCCATGCGTATCTGCCCATAGAATCACTTCAGATAGAATAAAATGATTAGGATTGCCAGCCAAACGAGCGTGAAGAGCCATAAAATCTGCTTAATTGTCTTCGTCAGTTTCGATATATGTTTGGTTTTCAAATTTTTCTGTATAAATTCCTTCATTTTTCAATCTCCTGTGTTTCCTTCTCCAGATATGGTGTTTCCTTTCCCATATTCTATTTCGACGGTTTGATTTCATTAACATCTCTCTTAAGCCACTTTTCGACCTTTTGGCTTTTTTTCTGGCTCTTCTGGTATTTCTATCTCTTCGGTTGTGTCATACAGAGGAAAAATCTTTCTTCCATCGAATTTAAGAACTTTAAGCAAATAACCGCTTGGGTGCGTATAAATCCTGATTACACATTTGCCAGTCTGTTCGTTGAATGAGGGTATGGCGATAAAATCAGATATTCGTCGTATTCTCGTATCCACTGAACCTAAAGATTGACATGTGTATAAAATGTCCAAATCTCTCTTTCTGCTTTTCAATAATACTTTCGTGACGAAGCGATTTCTTCCAGATGATGATAAACGGCTATCGCAGTATAGCCATAACTCATCTATCAGGAAAATGCCAGACCGTATGAGGTCTATGTCTGATGGGTCTGGGACGTATGTATACGGAATCTGTTTGAGGTGATAGTTGGCGAATATGGTTCGAGTGCCTTGATACTTGATATAATTTCCGTAAGCCCAAGTAAGTCAGACTTAGTGTTTTTCCACAGCCTAATTCGCCGAAACGATGCCCATTAACAAGGGACTTCACCCCCGTTTAAATCGCGTTTGAATCCTTGCATATTATCACCTATGAGTATGGAAGACCAGCGCCGTCTGGACTGTCTTTTTTTCCCAGCGTCCATAACGGCTTGTCGGTGCAGTTCATGTGGCGGATAGGCACACGGATGATGCTTCTTCGTTTTGTGGCAAAGTCCTCGAGAAGGTCTTGTAGCTCGAAGCTGTCAAGCCAGAGGATATTCTGCTCTGCTTCTACTCTATTCCAAGCGCCTTTTCCCTTAGTTCGTGCTTTACGATTTGCCATATTTTCTTCCTTCCGACCATCTGGACTGCGAGCATCCCGAGCTCATCGTCAGACTTGGCTCTCGCCTTAGCCAGTTCGTCTTTCAGCCATTCCTGTCTCGCCTTGGTCATCTCTTTATGCCATGCCATTCGATTGGCTTTCAACGTCCCTTTGTCTGGATTCAAGCCAGCCCTTTCTGTCTTTCTGCTCATGTATTTCACTTAAGTTATCAGGAATCCGACTCCAATCAGAATCACCAGAAGCACGAAAAGCGTGTAGTTAAACCATACGGCGCTATTCTGGTTTTTCCGTATCTGAATCAGCTTCTTGTCTATGCTTAGCCTTCTGAATACCTCATCGTCCATCAAATCACCTTATCGGTTTTATTATTTCCTTGCATTCGGAAATCTGGAGATTTTTGTTATCATCTATGATGCAGTAGCATGTCTTATTGGCGAAGGTGCAGTGGTTTAGGTCATCGCACGAAAGCACGCCAGCATATTTTCCGATGATTGTGTCGTTGCATGAAGGCTGGAGATTGGTGCATTCTGGGTAGGAGCTTCCTTTTTCCCAGCATTTTGGGTTAAAGACATGGTAATAATATAACACCGCTAAAACGACTATGATTACCAAAATCGCCCATCCGTATGTTATCAGATATTCCCAAACTGTTTGTCCGTTCATCAAATCACCATTTGTTTAGGAGCGCCATGACCCCTACCGCAATCCCTATCCCGACAAGAGCCATGCCGTATGTCAGTATCCATTCAAGCGTCCTTCTTTTCATACTCCCCTGTCCCTCGTGAACAGCTTTCCGAGCCTCTGTCTGAGATTCTCCTGAGCTTCCATTCGAGCCCCGCCGAGCTTGATGATTTCTTCCCTTCCTTTCCTGCTTTTGGAAATCCTCAGGAGCATGAGATAATAGATGAAATTCCTCAGCATGGTTATGTTGTATTTCTCAGCAACTGCCAGCAGACCAGAAAGAGATACGATTTCATCTGGGTCAAGGTCTGTAATCATGAACTTCTTGCTCTCGTCCGCAAGAAGCGCCATGATTTTTCCCAGCGCCTCTTCACTGGTGCTGATGTCAGTAAGGAAGTCAGATGCTGGCAAGGAGAGGCTTATATTTGGTTCTGGTTCGATTTTTTTGATTGCCATATCAGCCCACCTGTGTCGGAATCGTAACACCTGATGATGTAGGGGCAGGCGGAATTGTGTAGCTTGGAGCTGGTGCTGTCTGTCCTATCGGGATAGCGCCTGTAGCCACTATCACGAATCCGATTACTATGCCTATCGCAATGCCGAGAGCGATGTATATCAACATCTCGCTCCAGCTTGTCTTTCTCGGCTTGAGAATCTTGTCAAGTGTAGCCATCTCTCCGATTCTTGTCAATGCCTCTGGCTGGATTTCGACTTCTTCTCCCTCTTGGAAAGGAAGAGCGAAAGGCACGTCAAATTTAGCCCGAAACAGAGGTTGCCATCCCCATCTTGTCTTGATTGATTTGGGTTTGACGCCTTTTGTGGTGAAGGTCTTGTCCCCGATTCTGAAGTAATCATTGACTATCGGTGTGTTCACAATCCTGAAGGTCGTCTCGGATTCCTGATAGATAATCTTGGCGAGCTTTGACGCACGCCGATACATGTAGAGCCAGAAAATGAGGAAGCCCACTCCGAAAATTCCAAGCAGTCCAAGCGTCATAATCAATAAGTCACTTTCAGCGCTCATGTTCAAAACCTCTTCCCGCACTTGTCGCAATAGTAATTTTTCTCCTTGTCCAAGACCCATTTATGCGCCTGAGGGGCGCATTCTTGGATTGTCTTAGGGACTATTTTCTTGGGTTCATCTGGAGCAGTTTGGTCAGCTCCGACGGTCTTTTTTGCCTTTATTTTAGGAGCTTTTATTAAAACCTCTTCAACAAATTTTTGTGGTTGCTCGATTTCTCTCCAGACCTTGATGGGTGACTGGATTCTCATTCGCAGATGAGACTTGAGCTGGGTTTCCTGTTGTTCAAGCAGTATGGCGTGAAGGTCTCGGTTGAAGCGGGCGATTTTGCTCAAATAAAAGACCATAAGGCTTCCATATATCCAGACCAAGCCAGCGATTCCGATTATTACCATAAGCGCAATTTCTTCTATAGTCATAGACCGCTCATCTCCTTTATTTTTTCTGGTGATACCCTGATGTTTGCCAGCATCATGGTGAAGACCATCCCAGAAAGCGTTAGCTCGTATGTCGGTTCGTTCTCTCGGTCTCCCTTTCCGCCCCTTTGTCCGACAAGACCGACATCCTTGAGATATTTGATTGCTGAGTAGAACGAGCGCTGGTTAGTGTAGATATGCTTTGTATCAGCACGATTTATCGAGCCTTCCCTCATGATTAAAATTAGCAGTTGTTGATGTCTTTTCGTTAGCATGTTTGCTCTGGATATTACTTAACTCGAAGCTGATTTAAAAGGCTTTTGGTCGAGTGAGCTTTTCCAATACAATCAGCTATATAAGCGTTGTAGGATTATAACGAAATCACAACAAGAAAAGAGGTGACAAAGACAAAATGGCAATGAACGTCAGTAACGTGATTACTGCATTCGTGGCTATCCTTATCGGAGTCGTGCTGACGCCGATAGTTTACGCACAGGCTACAGAAGCAAACCTGAGCGGAACGACAGCTACAGTAGTCGCTCTAATACCGACCTTCTTCGCACTGGGTGTGTTGATACTCAGCATAAGAAGCATGGTCACTTCAGAGTAAGTGTCTATGGCGGGAAGGACAGACCGATGACAAAAAGCCTTTTTAGGAAAAAAGGCTTTATCGAAAAACAGCATGTAGCCAAGAAGGACATAAGCTGTTTCTTGATGAAGCTTCTTTCCCAAAGAAGCTTCCTTGAGGCAAACCCAATTTTATTTAAAAAATATTTTCATCAACAAATAAGAGCAAAAGTATTTAAGTAGTGTTTGATATAACGATATACAGTGAATGTTGATGAAACATGGACAGGGATTCTTCCTCGTTGGCGCACTCTTTATCATTGCCTTCGCTCTCGTGGATATTGCCCTTGTCTACAACTTTTCCGATGCCGAGAAGGTCGGTCTGTTTCTCACGGCGATTCTCTTGCTCACAGGGGGTTTAGTCTATGCGACTCGATAGGATTCTTATTGTTACGTTGTTGATGGTTGCGTCTTCGATGGCGTTCTTTGACGATTTCCAGAGCTACAACTCGGTAACAGATGCGAGTTTTACGTCTAATTATTCTATCGGTATCGTTCCGCTAAATTATATATCTATAGCGTCTGCGCCGTCTGATAGCTTAACTGTTTTATATACGAGCGTTGATTCATCTATGTTTATAAGCATTAATGACAGTAAATTAAATCTGTCCTATCCTTTTGCTTTTTCGGCTACTTTAAGAAACGGCTCAACTATTAGTTCTTATTACCTTGGTGGAGAGTTTTCTATCTGGTATTTTTTAAATAATACTAACAGCAATAGTAACATTTCTGTGTTACATGGATATAGGTTTAGATATATATTTAGAAATTGGTATATTCCCAATGATACTGTGGTTTTAGAGAGATTTAATCCGTCTTCTTCTGTCTCATTGGCTTCCGTGCAAATTTCTGCTCTTGATTTTAACAGGGATAATACTTTTATTGTGAGTATGGATAACGATAAGCGTGCTCATTTTTATATAAACAATATTGAGAAATTAAATTATTATGATTCAGCAGAAATCTATCTTTCAGGTGGTATAGGTATTCTTGAACATTTGACTTCTCAAGCGGGTTACGATTTTCTTTATCTTGATGACCTGAACAGCAATGCAACGATAGGCGGGGTCGGTGCAAATTTTTCAGTGATTGGATACCCAGATTATTCGCCCGACAATGTCACTCTTGTGGAAAGGGTAAACTATACTTTAGCGTCTTGGGTCGCCCTTAACCAACCGTTTGACCAGATTTTTTCCTTCATGACGCCTGCTGGAATCATGTCGCAATATACCGAGATGAGTTGCCCAGTGAGGATTGCTTATGAATATGACTGGACGCCGACCTATCTTGAGGATTATCCTGCGGTCTTGGTGCAAGCAAGCGATTCTAACTCAGCAAATAAGTGCGTGAGAAGAATAGAATACAGCTATTATCAGCCATATTACAACGGATATTTCTGCCTTGCGCCGTATATGTGCGTATTTTCTTGGCAATCGAAGGAACAGAACATAACTTATTACGACCAGCCTATTCCTTATGGTGGTTGGGTTGGAGAAGGCGGATGGAGAAGTGCTTATAAAATCCTCGATATAAACGGGAAGATGTATTATGAGACAGTCCAGTATGTCTGCACAGCACCTGCGAATCTCACCTTTGCTATGACATACAAAGACAGAAAAGGATGTGCTGATGGCGCTCTGCATCCATATTATTGGAATCTTACCAATATCGGGATTTGTCCTTCCACAGGCGAGGCATGTGATTTGCAGTTGAACTATTCATGCTGGTATCAGTGCAACGGCTCAAGGAACATTCCAGCTCCAACATGCGCAGGCGGGAACTGCACCTTGCCACCGAACCTTCCGCCTTATATCCCGCCAACGACAGTTCCGCCGACTGGAGCTGAGGAAGCGGGAGTGACGAACCCGTTTGACCCGAGCCAGTCTGGAAGCATCTGGACAGCGCTTCTTTCCCCAGCTTTCATAGGTCTCGTGATTTGTATCATACTCGCCCTCATGGGGGCTGTCTACGGCGGTCAGCTCATAGGGGCGATGGGCTTCATAGGGGCGTTCTTCTTTATGACTTGGTGGGGTCTCTTCCCGTTGTGGGTCGGGCTCGGGGTCATAGTGCTTGCGTCTTTCGTGACCGTGTATATGATAAGGGACATTTTTACAGGAGACTAAGCTTTATCAATATCATTATTCATAAGGTTTCATGATGTTCAAGCTTGATAATAGGGGACAAGTTACAAATCTGCCTTTCATCTTGGGAATAGTTGTCTTCTTCTCCTTTATGGTCGTGCTGAGCGTCTCGTATGCCAGCACCACGCAGACGCTCCTCAGGAACGCTCCGACGAGTTTCTCAGTTCCTTCCTGCTCCCTCGGTATCATAGTCATTGACGGGCTTCTAACATGCGCTTGGAATTATATGGTGACTTTTCTCGCCCTGATGAGCGTCTCCTCTGAGTTCGCCCTGTTCAACGGGGTCATAATCTTCGCCCTGATAACTTCTCTCGGCTGGGCTATCCTCTCCATACTGAGAGGTGGTGGGGGATGAAATGCTTAGAAAACTTGCATTTTTCGGCATGATTTGCATAGTTTTGGTTAGCCTCTTCCTTGGTTTAGGATATTCTCAAGAGAAGGGAAACCTGACTGGAATCGAGCCGACTCCGATAAATGATACCAAGATAAACGACACAGGCAAGGTCAATATATCTTCTTCATCTGTCAAAGATATAGTCTCAGCAGTCCATAAGGCAGACCAGCTTGTCATTCACGGCACTGAGTATAAGGCTGGGGAGAAAGCGTCCATATTTCTCCAGCTCAAAGACCAGAATAATAATCCAATTCTCAATGGGACATGCTATCTCGACCTTTTCCATCCCAACAAGACAAAACTGCTTGACAGAGCGCCTATGCTCTATCTTGCCAATTCAAAAGGGATATATTTCTATGAATACAATATCCCTTCATACACTGGCGTCTATATGATGTCAGCCGAATGCACATACAGCCAATTCATCAGGCACTATTATACCCTGACTGCGGGCGGATGGAATCCGTTTGAAGCAACGTCATGCGGGGCAAATCAAATCAATATCACCGTCAATGCTGGCGGGTCGGCATTAGGGACTCCGATAGTGTTGAACAATCTCATGGACTGGGCGTATGTATATCAGGCATACGCCATATCTGGCGGGACTAAGCAGGTTAATACGACGTTTACTTTCAATGCGACCCAAGCGGGCTGTAAAATCAACAAGAGCAACACCCAATCGCTTTCATTCTATTACATGGGAGAGACATACAATTCCATCACCATGCAGTTTTATGCTTGGAACTGGGTGAACGGGACAAAATGGGATTATCTGGGAAGCGTTGCTACGGCAGGGCTGGCAACGGCAAGCGTCACGTCTGGGGTGGAAGATTATTTCTCTGGCAGGCTTGATGTGAACAACCATACAAATAGCGATGGGACTGTCAAAATAATGGTTTATGCGTCATCTGGTTCGGGTTTCTCTGTCTGGTATGACTGGTTCGGGCTTGTGGCGAGCACCAATACGACTGATATGGTGGATTTGAAAGGAAGCGGTGAGCTTCATGTCTCACCGACATCCCAGCCAATGTCGATTTGTTCCATCATCACAAACAAAAAGCAGTTTCTTCCAAATGAGAACATGCGCTTCTATCTATACACCAACACCAATTACAGCCAATACAGCATTTTTCATCAGAACGGCACGTCCTTATATGATTCGCCGATGCTGAACGCATCTGGTGTGTTTGGCTTTAACTATCAGACCCCCAGCGAACAGGCGTCATATTATATCGAGATGAAGTGCGGTTCTGATTTGGCATATGAAACATTCATAGTCAGTAGCGGTTTTTGGGACATCCCCTTCGAGCCTCTCATCCTTTTCGCCGTTGGAATCATTGCGCTTCTGATTGCTCTTCTGTTTTTCTCATCAAGGAGACACGATTAAAACTTTCTTTTGAAAAGAAAGTTTTATCAAAAAAGGGGTGTATGTGGTCTTGCTGTTTGTTGGCGTGATAGTGTTCGTTATCGGGATATACTTCTTCAAGAGGTAACTCGAGCCTTTTTATATAAAGAAAGACCTAATAAAATAAGGTGAAATAATGCCAGCTTTGGGATATCATTTGTCAGAAAAGCATAAAAGAAAAATATCAGAAGCATTAAGAGGGCATAAAGTATCAGAAGAAACAAAAAGAAAAATATCTGAGATAAAAACAGGCAAAAAATTTTCAGAAAAAGCTAAGAGGAATATATCAGAAGCAAATAGAAGAAAGGCTCTTACAAAAGAATGGCGAAGAAAAATGTCTGAATCACATAAAGGTAATAATCTAACTGATGAAACCAAAGAAAAATTATCAAAAATAGTTAAATTAGCGTGGAAAGAAGGAAGAATAAAAGGAATAAGTGGAATGCATCATAGCGAGGAATGGAAAAGAAAAATGGGTATAACAAATAAATTAGCTTTAAAATTAGCATGGAAAGAGGGGCGAAATAAAGGAATGAGCGGAAAACATCATTTTTTGAAAACCAAACAAAAAATGTCGATGGGTCATAAACATCATAGAATAGCTGTTTTGAAAGAAATGAAAAATTATAGAAGACAAGGATTTAAAGTCCTTGATATGGATAGAATCCGACCTGATTTTATTGCAAGAAATAAAAACAAGTTTTATGCGGTTGAAGTTGAGCTTTCAAGACCTCTGACGTCAGATTATTGTATTCATAAATATGATGATGTCGATGTTTTTGATGATATTCATTGGATTAGAATAAGGAGGAGATAAAATGCGTTTTTTTATAAAAGGAGAGCCAGCAAAGGTCAAAAGTCTGTATGAACAGATAAAAGCCGAACTTAATAAAGGTCTTGGATGGCGTAAACTGGTAATAAGCTCGAATCTGACTCAGAATGGCGAAAACACTATCCTTGAGTTTAATTCACGTCCAGCTTTTCTGCTCAGAAGGAACAGCATTGCTCAAATGCAACTTGATACCATGATGACAACGCTCCTCATCAAAGAGGCTAAGGGCGCATGGTTGGAGAAGACAGAGGTCTAATGACTTTACGACTTCTGACGTTGAACTTTTTTGATACAGGAAATCCTTTTATTATAGCTCATCCTAAATTTTAATGCGCCCCAGACTGCGAGTAACCGTGCTCTGAGCATAGGACTTGCAGAATTAAAATCACAACTGGGGCGTGCCACAGTCCTTTGCTTGTGATGTGGCGGAAAACGAAACCCTTTGCTATGAATCAGCCTTCTTTCTTGGCTGAGAGGAGATGCTCTAATGCCTAAAAAGCCTACTACCCAAAAAATCAAATTCCGCAGGCGTGAGCAGAGCCAAACTGATTCTAAAAAATTATTACGCAGACCTAAAACGTATCCAGTCTATGTCGAGACAACATGGTATGGGAAAAAAGGACTCAGACCGCACAAATTCACGGATAAGGTCACTGGTCGTGTCTGGTATGAAGCCTTGCCGACCAAGAACATCAAGCCAGTCATCAGGCGCTACCCGATGTCCAAGCGCCAGCTTCAGACCCACTATTATAGGAAGGAAGAGTTCGGTTATGTAAGCCGAAAGGATAGCCTCGGCAGAAAACGCACATATAGAGTCGTTCTCTGGAAAAGGATTCCAGAAACCATTAAAGTGCTTGGGGTCGAGGAGCAAATAACCGAAAAGAAGATTAGCTATTCATCGACTTTCAAATTTGAGGGGCGAATCATAAGGCTCAAGAAAAGCAGGGCGAGAAAGACAGTCATCAGGATTCCGTGCCCAGAGACATTCATCTCCCCGACCTCTGGCATGCTTGCGCAGGATGACAAGATTCTTCGTGGGTTTCTTGGTGATGCCATAAGGGACATCTCTTTTAAATATCCTAAATGGAAACTCATCAGTATTAACGGCACTTATAGAGGTTATGAGAAAGTGACCGAGGATGGCGAGACAAAGCTCGGCTATATGGACGATTTCAGCGTGACAGCGCCACTTTTTGCCGACCCAGAGGTCGCCATCCAGAGATTCCTTGAAAAGCTCGATATGACGATTGGCGTCGGAGAGAGCGGGTCATACGGCATTCTTTTCGAGGTCAAGTTCTGGGTGCTGGAAGCCACAGACCAGAGATTCGACAGGGAGCTTGAGCCCCAGTTGGCATATTTAAGATAATATTAATTAGTGCAAAGGATGATTTCATGAGCGAAAGCCAACCATTCTATAAGCTTTATCTTCAGCCCTTAAAAAAGTTCCCGAACCCGAAAGAGATTGTCACTTTCGACATCGAAGCTACCAAGTGGAAAGATTTTGCCATCGCTGGGGTGTATGACGGAAAAGATTATTCCAAGTTCGCTTCTGTCGCTGAGTTGCTCAAGTTCCTTCTCCAGAGGAAATTCGCTGGCAAGCTGATTTTTGCGCATGTGCTGAAATACGACGGCGAGTTCATCCTCGATTTTCTCTCGAGACAGAGGGATTTCTCCTTCACGCCGATAATCAACGGCGGAAAACTCCTCGAAATAAAGATAAGGGACAACAGGAAGCATGTCTGGAGATTCCGTGATTCTTATGCGCTTCTGCCAGCATCGCTCAAAGACCTTACCAAATCTTTCGATGTGGAACACAAGAAGCTCGACGAGGATGAGAAGGGCATGCTTACCAATCCAGAGTATAACAGGAATGACTGCATGGGTCTCTACGAGGTTCTCCTCAAGTTCCGTGCCATCAACGGCGGGTTCTTCGGCATGACCATCAGCCAGACAGCGTTGTCTATTTTCAGGATGAGATACCAGAAATTCCCGATAAGGACAGTTAGGGAAGTCGAGCCTATTCTCAGAAAAGCGTTTTATGGCGGGCGCACGGAGATTTTCAAATACAATCTCAATATGGACAAGAGGTTCTATTATTACGATGTGACCTGTTTCTCTGATGATACTGAAATACTGACGGCAGAGGGATGGAAAAACTACCAGACATTAGGAATAAAGGACAAAGTTTTTGGAATGAAGGATGAAAAACTGGTCAAACAGGATATCAGAAAAATCGTCATCCAGCCGTATAAGGGAAAAATGATTCATCTTTTTAATGACAACACGGACATGTTTGTGACTCCGAACCATCGTGTGTATTATAAGGATTATTTGAGATGCGATTTTTACAAGAAAAACGGTGGTATAAAAAGAACACGCAAGCGCAATAGTGAGTTTATTCCGTCTTATGGATGGACTGATTGGAAAATCAAGGAAGCGAAAGACATTCCGAAGAGCTATATAAAGTTTCCGAATGCGAGGGAATATTGTGGGGAATATCCTCGTTATCAGATAAATGATGACCTGATTAGGCTCATGGCATGGTTTATAACCGAAGGGCATTATATTAATAAAAATTGTGTTGAAATTTCGCAATCATGGAGTCATAATCCTGATAATTGTTGTGAGATACTTGATATTCTTTCTCGGCTAAACATTCCGTTTAGAAGAAAAGATAGATTTCAGAAAGGCAAAAAATATCTTTATCTTTATTTTGACCCTTCGGTGTTTTCTTCATATCTTGATTATGATGTGAGGTCGAGGCAGAAAGTATTGCCAGAAGACTTTATGGAATATTCGCTTGAGCAAAAACGGATTCTTTTCGATACGATGATGAAAGGTGATGGGTCTGTCCAGAATCATAAGGCGCATTATGTGTCTTATTCAGATATTCTTTTAGACCAGATGCAGATTCTTGCGACCATGCTTGGCATAAAATGTTCTGTTAATTATAAACATCATAGTTGTAATATGAAGCTCTGGAAAAACGGGGACAGCATGATTAAAGGTAAAACTGAAGAGATGTATGACGGGGTTGTATGGTGTGTTTCCGTTGACTGCGGAAATGTTGTTGCAAGAAGAAACGGAAAAGTCTTCATTAGCGGAAACAGCCTTTACCCTTCTGTCATGCGCAACTTCGAGTATCCATACGGAGAGTTCAAGTTCTGCCATCCAGACATCGACAAGTGCGGTTTCTCATACGCAGTAGCCGATGATACCTGTTATTTTCCCGTGCTTCCGCAGAGGATTGACAAGAAGATGATGTTCCTTCAGGGCAGGAAGGAAGGCTGGTATTCAAATCAGGAGCTGAAGCATGTCATGAACACGACATACGGAAATGTGGAGATTAAATCCACCATTGCTTGCGATGATTTTGATTATCTCTTCAGGGATTTTGTCGACGACATGTTCAAGATAAGGCAGGAAGCCAAAGCCAGTGGCAACAGTGCGCTCGATTACACGCAGAAGATTCTCCTCAACAGCAGTTATGGAAAATGGGGACAGAAGCGCCAAAAGGAGCAGATTGTCGGTAATCCGCAGGAAGACTTCTTCATAGAGGAAGGCATGATTCCAGACATGGTCGGGAGTTCTTCTGTCTACAAGAAAATCGTCGAAAATGACAGCCCGCACATCATCCCTTCGTTATCCGCTTTGATAACTGCTAATGCCCGCCTTGTTATGCATCGCTATCTTCTTGGCACAAAACCAGAGCACATATATTACATGGACACAGATTCCCTCATAACCGATGTTCCAGCTTTTCAGGTTGGCGACGAGCTCGGCAAGTTCAAGCTCGAGTGCGAGATGACCGAGTTCCTTGCAGTCCTGCCCAAGGTCTATCACTTCAAATATCCGTCTGGCAGGCACTGTATCAAGGCTAAGGGTCTTCATCTCAATTACAAGGATTCCGACGAGGTGAACGTCGGGTGCTTCAAGGAGTTCATCTCTGGTCACGAGGTGATAGACAATCGTGGCATTGAGGGCTTCAAGAGGTCATGCCAGCTCCAAAAGAAGACTGGCGACAACACGCTACTCTTCAACAAGGCTATGAAGAAGAGCATGCACAGCTACTACGACAAGCGCCGACTAACGCCAGACCAAGACCTTGATATGGCGTGCGAGCCGTTCAAGGTCGGCGAGGACAGGTCTGTGAACGAAGCGCCTTTCAAGGAATTGTTGCAGAGGACGCTGGTGTGCCTCAACAGGTGAGTATATGATATATTGCAGGGCATGCGGGATTGCACTTAAAGACAGGAAACAGCAATTTTGCTCGGAAAAATGCAGGCACGACATCAAGCGCATGAAGACCAGAAAGACCTGCCTGTATTGCGGAAAGGAATATCTCACGTTTAAAAAGCACAAGATATACTGCACCAGAGCATGCGGTGTGAAGAACAGTAATCAGAGGCACAGGTGTCTCGGGGAAGTCAACCCGCTTCTGCCTTATGTCAGCATGGGCATCTCATGCAAGGGCGCTGTCACGTCCCCGCCGAAATAAAATAAACGGGAGAGCTTTTCCTCTCCCAAATACGAATGCGCCTCTGTATTTTCTTCAGGTGCTTCGTATCTCGTCGCACCTTGCTTTCCGCTCTTTTTTCCAGTTCTTGCAGATGCTTCAGTTTCCATTCTGGCGTGCTTCTCTCTGCGATTACCTTTTGCTTCTTCTCATATCTGTTCATCGAGGTCTTTGCCTCTCTATCGCAGTTCTTGGCGACCTGTGCCTTCCATCCATCGAGATGTGCGAGAGCGTATCTCATCACCCTCACCATGATGTTTTTGTGCTTCTTGGTATGCCACTTCTTGCCATGCTGGTGTGTCTTGAACTGAATGGCGTGTGCGACCTCATGCACGAAAGTCCTGATGGATGTGTTGTTCGACACTTGGACTCGGAAGGTGTTGCAATGCCCACCGCCACCATGCCCCCATATCTCGAAGCGCTGGAAGAACTTATAGTGCTTCCTCAACCGCTTGAAGATATAGAGCGCCTCTTGGTTGGTGAGGGTTGTCTTGTCTTGGTCGCTGAACTGCTCTTTTTCCTTTTGATAATAGAGCAAGCTCATATTCTCATCTCCAGTAGTATTGCTCAAAAACGATTTATATGCCTATGTCCTCGATGCATAGCGATTTCGTAAAAACAGCGTTCAGGTATGCCGATTTTTCGCTATCGGCTGACTTTTTCTGAAAATGCGGTAACGCATTTTTTCTGAAAAATGCGATAGTGCGTTTTTTCGATACAACTACTCTTATAAAGAAAATGAGAACCATAATATATGTGCTCGAGATATGGCTACCTTAGGCTGGAAGTATAAAAAATTTCCATATAAATGCAGAGTGTGCGGTGAATCTTTTTCTTCTAAAAAATATCTCAAAGAGCATAAAGAATCTTTTCATGCTCCAATTTTTCATTTTAAGCTCAAAATTAAAAAGGTGATTTGATATGGTCTATGCGAAAAAAGTCTATTCGTTCGATTTGGGAACTGATGTGGACAGGACAGAGCAACCCCATCCGCTCGGGAATTTCGATGTCGATTTCAGGAAGCCGAGCGCTTCAAATCCGACTGCGAGAAAGTGGACTTACGGCGGTTCAAGACACACACTCAAGATGGCTACGAAGGACGCAGAGAAGCTTGAGAACCAGCTTTCTGTCCAGACAAGAATAGTCGATAGCGTTTCAGGAAAAATTCTGATTGACAGGGTTAAACTCAAAAGGGTGGTTTGATATGGCAATGCGTAAGAGATATTTGGCGGAAGTTCTTGATTTCATAAAAAGTAGCGCCCTTTCTGGCGATGTGGTATATCTCAGGAATAAGAAAGGAAAGACTGTTTATTCTGCCCGTTTGATTTCAAGAAGGCTCAAAAAGGTGATTTGATATGGCAAGGAAAATTACGGTATATATGACGCCGAAAGAAAAGCGTGTTGTGACCAGTTATTTCAATAGAGTGCCAAAAGGTATGAGTGCCTATGATGTCTATGAGATAGCTCAGCCTAAGGACAAGGCGACTCTGAAAAGGGCGTTACATAAACTGCTTGCTCCGTTGCGTTGATAAGAGGTGAAACAAATGTCAAAAGACAGTATGACTCTGAAGGATTACAAAGAAATGAAGGCGTCTTGGAAAGCAGGACGCAAATCCGATTTGGAGTTCAGCGAAAAATGGCTTAAGGCATTTAGACCAAAAACCGTTTTCAAGAATGCCACGCTGGAGATTAGAAAAGGAAAAAATGTGTTGGCAAGGATATACCGCTTATAAGAGGTGAAACAGATGGCAAGGAAATCAAAGCTCGGGAAACCGAAGCACTATTGGAAGAAGAGGGCAAAGGATTTCGGCGACAATCCGAAGTATTCCAAGCTCGACAGGGAGAAACACTCGAAGGGCGAATGGTGGGAATACTCATACCGAAAGAAAAAGAGAAAGATGAAGAAATTGCTCTAAGGAGAGTGAAATCATGGCAATAACGGATGTAAAACTTAGGAATCTTGGCACTGTAAATAAGAATCAAGTGACCATATACAGCGATTCAGCTCAGCCAGTGACTATCTTTTTTTCCTATGAGACGCCTGTCGCTGTAGACGGAACAGTCAGCCAGAATGAATGGTCGACGACTACTGGAAAGCTTCTGAATGAACTCCAGCCGAACAAGAAACTGAGAGTGCCACACGAAGAGGTGCTCAAGACTCTCTCCGAAAGACTGAAGAAGGTTGTATAATATGGTAAAAGCGCTCATAAAGCCAGACAAGAAGCTTTTGGAAGTGGATGTCCCAGAGTCATCGAAATTGATGCTGAAATTTTTCGGCGAGCAGAAGGCACGGGAGATTCCAGAAAAAGACAAGCAAAAAAGATTGATGGAGCTCTCCGACCTTTCCCTTACAAGGCAGTTGACTGACCGTGAATATGCCGAGATGAGGACTCTCTTCGCTCATAAGGTGGGAGAGAAACAATCCGAAAGGCTTCTCGGTGACAAGCTGATGTTCCCGATTAAAAAGAAGAAACTGAAAAAGGTGATATGATGGGAACAAGAGCGGTAACACATTTTAAGCTCGGTCACACGGGCAAGGATATCTGGGTGGCAACGCACTGGGACGGGTATCCAGAGCAGTTGGGCAAAGACCTCAGGGAGCTCGCAGGCAAGGTCAGAAAAGCCAAAGATTTGAAAGCCGACGATATCCTTCAGGAGCAGGGAGTGGCTGTGCTCGCCAAGCGTCATATAGACTACATGAGCGTAGACGGCGAAAGCGAGTTCAATAAGCATTATGGTGACTGGGCTGAATGGTTCTACGAGATTGATGACAAAGGCAAGCTCGTCAAGAAATCGCTCAGTGGCGAATGGAAAGGAAGCCCGCTCAACAAATATAAACAAATGGGCGAAGAACTTCAGAGAAAGAAAGGCAAGCTCGCCAAAGTTCTCGGCGGAAGACCAGACGTTGTTTATACTGTAAAAAGGTGATATGATGGGAAAGAAAAAAGGGAAAAAACCATTGACATTTGTTGTATCTTTTAAAGACATAATGGGGGATAAAAAGCTCTCTCTTTCCCCGAGATACTGGGCAAAGAAAAAGAAGCTTAAGAGGGTGGTATGATGGCAGAAGATGAAGAAGAACCGAAAGGATATGATTACGGCAAGATGGAAGAACCACTCTCAAAGGAAGAGCTCGAATACGCACGCCTGCTGACAGAACAGAAAGCCATCAAGGCGAAGCGTGCATACGAGGCGAGTCCGCAGTATAAGGTCAGGAAATACGTCACTCCGATGAGGAGCTTCACGAAGGACGTTCTCGGTTTCGTGAAGAAGATTCCGAGATATGAGGCTCAGGCTAAAGAAGAATATGGCAAACTCAAGAGCCAGTATAAGGGCGCTATCGAGGAAGAGAAGAAAATCGAGCGTGACATCGCTCAGGCTCTGGGCGGAGAGGTTACGAAAGAGAAGCCCAAGGACGACTGGAGCTTAGGATTTGGCAAGCCCCCAACAGAAAAGGCTATTCCAAAGAAGCCAGCGAAAAAAGGAGAAGACTGGAGCGGATTGGACTTAAAGGACATGAAATTCTGAGGCAATACGATGACAGAAGAATCGTTTGAACAGGCGACAAAAAATTATCTCAAATCGCAGTATCCAGTAAAGAGATTTGTCAAGAGAGACCCGATTAAAGTCGGCGGGCTTTACACTGAAGCTGGACTTAAGAATTTTCTATCTTCGATGGATGAAAATACCAGAGAACGTTGGTATATGGGCATGAATGAGAAGAGCAGAAAGGAGCTTTTGAACACCATCGAGGGTTTGCCTCACTGGGTTATACTCGAAGACAAATGGTATAAACAGAAGGAAAAACAATATCAGAAACTCAAAAAGGTGATATGATGGTAAAATACAAAATTGAGATGGTAGTCCAAACTGACATGGACGATGAGGACGTCGAAGACGGAAAGTTGAGGGAAGCAATCAGCGAACTGCTGGACAGGGATTTGGACGAGCGTGGAAACGATGCCGTCATTCAGGACAGTTATGTTTTGAAGGTCGCAAAGCTGAAAAAGGTGATTTGATGGTAAAAATAGACATGAAAAAATTAGATAATTGGCTCTTGGAGAATGCCGATATAGATGCTGATGAGCGGGAATGTGTTTTGGAAAGATTGAATGAATATATTTCTACAAAAGGCAGGCTGAAAAAGGTGATATAATGCCGTATCCGAGATTGAAAGTAAAGGACTATCTGAGATTTGCAAGAGAACAGGGATTGGGCGATGTCGCAAGCATGCGCTATATAATCTTCATGAAAGAAAGATTTCCAGAAGAGGGGCATTCTCCTTATGCACGGGAATGGGCAGAGAGATTCAGCAAGAATCCTTTTGATTATGCCGACAAGGAGACCACAGAAGTCCTTAACCATGTTTTCAATGATATTCCTGTAAGTGAACTTGATTTTGTAGTGAACTGGAAAAAGAGCGAGGAAAGAAAAAATAGAAAATCAAAACTTAAAAAACTGGTGTAAGAATGAAATACGTTCCGAAAAAGATGCGGTCGGTCTGGCATGGCGGAAGAAGGGGCATGTGGATAGGGAAAGTTTTTGCTCCGTATGACCCTCGCCTCGTGATTGAGTTTCGCAGGATGGGGCTCATAAGTGACAAGGAATTGGAAGAATACATCGGCAAGGTCAAAGCCAGAAGGCTCATGAAGGTTACAGGATGAAATACGTTCTTATAACATCGGACGGCAAGATATCCGAGAAGGACGGCATGTCCCTCGAGGAGATGCAGGCTTTCGTAGGTGGCTATATCGAGCATGATAGGGGTGTCTACTGTAACGAGGAAGGTCTGCTGAAGCATCTTCCGAGAAACGTCGTCAATCCGAGATACGTCGGTAATATAATCGTTGAAAAGAGAAAGATGAACAGGGTGTTATGATGGCGTTGAAGGTGACATGATGACCGAATACGAACTAAAGAAACTCGCTGGTGCTGGAAAAATTGGTGATTCTTCATTCGGATATTTCAAGCTTCCGCCTTCAGTCCAGAAGAGACAGCTTCATGCCTTAAAAAGTCATATCGGAAAGCGTGTTTATCTGACTGGCGGTGGTTCTCTGACTGGCGCTTACAGCATAGGCACTCTTAAAAAAGCCGAGCTTGTCCCAGAATTTGAATATGAGATAAATCCGAAGACTGGAATCCGTGACGTCCCGAAGAAAGTCGGGACAGCGCTTCAGGCGACCCTCACTAAGATAGTGGGGGAGATGGCTGGTCGTGACCCATTCGAGCCTCACATGGGAAGCTGGAAGATTTCAGTCGCTGTTCCGAAAAAGAAATTATCGAAGGTGATATGATGGTAAAATATCTGGAAAATGTGGTATTGATGGGCACGAGCGAGAAAGAGGTCGAGCACGGCGTCGAGACCGACTGGAAGCGACAGCATAATATCAAGGTCAAGGCACACGCCGAAAGAACGAGAATGCCGTTCTATTACAGGGTGAAGGTCAGAAGGGTGATATGATGTCATTAAGATATGGCGATTACATTACTTCGTATGACCGTCTTTATAATCAGAAATTGCGTGAAGGAATCAACAAAGTCAGCAACGGCGTGGTTTACGTCCAAAAAAGCAAAACACAATCAGGATATATGTTTTATTCTGGGAATGATGCCAGAATGAAGCTGAAAAAGGTGCTATGATGGCAAACACGGACAAATTGCTCGGCGGTGCGGTTGACATCTTCGCATTGGGCGTGACTGCGAAGGTCGCTACCGATATATTGGGCGAGAAGAAAAGGAAAGGGAAGAAGAAAAAACTGAAGAGGTTGATTGGATGGTAAGGCATGAGAAGGAAGATTGGAAGACAGAATATGACAAAGAAAACTGGCGCTTTCTTTTCATGAAACAGCACGGCGGTTATTCCGAATACGAGTTGCGACAGCAGAACAAGAAGCTTAAAGCTCTGCGAAAGAAAATGGAAAAGGTGATGTGATGGCTTCAAGAACACAACTCAACAAGTATCAAAAACATGAGTATAAAGAACATAAGAAGACTCTCAAATATGCGATGCAGGCGACAGGCGGAGAAAAGCCGAATGCCAACGAGCTCAAGTATTATGCGAGACTGATAGCTCTCGACCATCTCAAGGAAGACAGGAACTACTATCGCAAGCTCAAAAAGGTGGGTCTCTAATGCCAGAAAGTCCGTTTCTCATGTTAGCTGGAAAAGACAAGCCTCTCAAGAAGGGCGAGGCTATAGCCAAGTCCCCTTTCTGGGAGTCCCTCGGAGAGGAGTTTGCAGGCTCTTGGTCTGGTCAGCCCGCATACTGGAAATACAGGAAAAAGTATCTCAAGGAAATTGCTTCCACACATGGCATGTGGCTCGTGAGACAGCGTGGCAATTATATACTGGTCTGGAAGGACAGGAAGGGCGTTGATGCCTACACCAGTAAGAATCTGTGGGATATCACGCAAAAGATGCGTGAGAAGGCAAAACTGAGGTGGCTTTTATGAGTGATGAAGTTTACGAATATAAAGAGCCAAAGCTCAATGCAAGCAGGACAGTCGAATGGACGTTTCTCGGCATCCCTTTCTATAGCCATACACAGCAGATGAGCAAGGAAGACGCTGAAGAGGAGATTAAAAAAGGAAAATTCAAGACAGCACATAAACTGGCGGTTGAGACATATCTTAAACCGAGACTGAAGAGGGTGATATGATGGATAAAAAACGACTGCGAAAGCTCGTGGAAGAGTCTGGTGCTTATCTCTATCCGCCCATGAATTTCAAGGACTATGACGTCAGGATGGAAGTGCTCGGAGTGATGTCCGACATGGTGAGCGCTGGCGCTGTGAAGGTCAGACCGCTATACGAACGTGCCGTCAAAAGACAGATAGTCGGCAAGAGGCTTCTCGAGAAGGCTGTCAAGCTTTCAGAAGAGAAATTGAAGAAGGTGACATGATGGCAAAATATAAAATATTAACAAGAAAAATTGGCAAATTAAAGGAGAGCGATTATTTTGAGCTTGATGGTGTTTTTACTGAAGACAAGGCATATTATAAAATAGACAAAATGGAAGATATAGACCAACAGACTCATGACAAACATACTTATGAATACAAACTCAGAAAGGTGATATAAGATGGCGGATTGGTCTCGCATGTTTGAAGAACCAGCATCGTATAAATCGGAAATCAAGAAGCTCAGAAAAAGCAGATATTGGCTTACTTGGAAGACCAGAATCGTCACTGATAGGCTGGGCATCAAGCATAGACAATATTACGCCATACCTAAAGGTTTATTGGATAGAGATTCTGGCAAACGTAAAAAACTCAAGAGGGTGGTTTGAATGCCGAGAAAATACCATAGCAGGTCGATGTATCACAGGATTAGAGTCGCAGACCCGAAGAAGTTCGTGAAAGGTAGCTTCAGGACTCACGACATCGGAAGAAAGGGTCACAGCAAGAGGATTGGCGGGAAGCTCAAGTCCACAGGAAAATGGGCTACGCAGGCTTACCTCATAACAAAAGAGGACTGGGCTTTAGGCTATCGTCCAGCGAAGATGGAATATACAATCAAAAGACAAAAGTTGAAAGGAATATATTGAAAGGGAAAAATTAATAAGAACTGAGGTTGTCTTATGCCAGATGGTCTTGTAAGAGGTCTGAAAAAGGCAGAGGAAGAGGTCGTGGCTACTGGCAGGAAAGTCGAGCATGGTATCGAAGAGGCTGGCAAAGCTGGTCTTAGAGGCGTGCTGAAAGCAGAAGAGAAAGTGCTTGAAGAAGCGCCCAAGCTTGCAAGAAAAGCAGAGGAGTTCGGAAAAAAAGAGCTCGAGAAGATAGAATATGGGGCAAAGGGGCTGGCAGAGAGGGCTAAAAAGAGGGTCGCAGAGGCGATTGAACAGCAGAGGCTTGCAAGAGAGTATGAACGTGAATACATAAGAGAGCCGAGAGCCCCTTTATCGCCAGAAGAACGTGAAGCCAAAGTGAAGGCACTGCTCGTTCCGAAAAGACCCCTTACCGAACTGCTCGGGGTGAAGAAGGAAGACGGCGTCTATAAGCAGATGGAAGCCCCCTGCCAGCAGAAGTTCAAGTGCCAGAACTGCGAATACTACACCGAGTGCACATCACCTCAGAAGGTCAGGAAGCCGAAGACAGAGGAAGAGCACATAGATGAGTTCTTCGGCGGGGGCTGGGATGATTTAGGAAAAGGATGGGAGCGATTAGGATGACAAAAAAGATGGCTAAATACGATATTGCCTTCATGGGCATCACAGGCGAAGAGGTCGGCGGGATAAAGGTTGTCATATATGAAGACAAGTTCAAAGAATATATGAAATCGCACTTTCCCTTGATGTCTGATGCTGATTATTATGTCAAGAGGAAAGAGATATTAAAGGTGATATGAGATGCCAATCTACGAGACGCCGTTCGTAAAATCATTGCAACATCAATACGGAAAGAGATGGAAACAGGTATATTTCGCCATGCGCTCGAAGAACCCGCAGAACCCAGCAATCCTCGAGGCTGAAGGCATGCTTAAGAGGCATAAGATTCATAAGATTATATAAGAGGTGTAAGACAAGATGGCTAAGAAAGGCAAGAAAAAGAAAAAAAGATAAGGTGATTTGATGAGAACGAGAACAGTATTTGAGATTGTCGGGACGATTGTGGTATTGGCAACGCTGTTCTCTTCGGTCGGGCTCTCTGGATGGAATTTTTCAGACAATACAATCCTCAACCCGAATCTTTATGACATCAACGAAGACGGCTATCCCGATTACGCATCAGGGACATACCCACAATGCAACAACGATTCCGTAAATGACGATTGGAGTTTCGGGTATTACAGCGACAACATCGTCGGGATAAATGTAAGCACTTATGATAGGGGAGCAACGACGGCGTTCATTACTCCGAATTTCCGACTCAATCTTTCGGAATCCCAATTAATCGAGTTTCTGTATCATTACGGAAACGGAACTCTCATTATGGGGATGTTCGTTTCCGATGGCAGTTCTGGGGACTACTGCATCGATTTTAATGATGTATATATCGTAGAGACATCGGCATCCGAAAACCCGAACTTTCCTCTTCAATTCGATAACATAACCGTAACAGATTATTCCGATGGATGGAAAAAGTTTTCGGGATGGACGACCTTTACCCCGACCTACAATTTCTCGCAGATTCAGCATTACAGGATGTATTTCTATGGAATGGATGATTTAGATTATAAGCTTACCAATTTTTCCGTGATGGGATATTATTATTCTGAAGAAGTGCCTGCCCATACGCTTGATATCGCTCTCAACTATCCAGATGATACGAGCATGAACGACACAAACAACATATACTTCGGTTACACGCCTTTTTCCAGCGATGCTATAGATAATTGCAGTATCTATCTGAACACGAGTGGTGCATGGCAGATTCACGGCACTGAGACGAATGTGACCAACGGCTCTGTCAATAATTTCCTGCTCGCCAACGCCTCAAACCAGACGCTGATGTGGGGCATAGAGTGCGACAATACATATATGACCGCTTTTTCCGAGAACAGGACTCTGGCAATAGCGAAAGCATATCCAGTTATACCGTGCCAAGGTTGGGAATGCGCTTCGACAGCACGTTCTGTTGTCGGTCTTGCACCAATTATCGTTGGGCTTGGCGTGCTCGTTGGCATGATTGCCATGTTCCTCATGAAGGATGAAGAAGAGTCTATGCTCGCTCTTGTGATAAAAGGCGGGGTTATAGCCTTGATAGCGGTTGTGATGTTGACGATACTCGTGGGCGTGATAGGATGAGACTGTATGAGATTATAGGAAGTATCATAGTTCTGGTTACGCTCTTCTCGTCAGTAGGATTTTCTACATGGAATTATGGAGCAAATCTGCTACCGAATCCGAATTTCACTGACAATTCAACGGGTTGGACTGTATGGGACGCAGTATGGAACGAGAGCGGATATATGACGGTATTCCAAGATGCTTCTTTTTTTGTTCCTGAGGGGGCAGTAATGTGTTATAAAGACAGCTATTATTATGCTTCTTTCTTTTTTAGACCGACTGTCACATCGGATATGACGTGGTTCAGGTTGACATACAACGCTGGTGTCTATCTTGATATTTATGTGAATTCAACTCATGTTGTCAACAATTCTATGGACGGGTTTCCTTCATTTCTTCTCCAGAATACGACTTCGATAACCCCGAAAAGCGATAATTGGTATAAATTTGAAGGCATATTCGATACCTCTGTTTTATCTGCCAATCGCTGGTGTGAGGTGTATTTTGACGGTGAAGGAATGTCTGGTTTAATAGATATCGACAATGTGGTCGTAATGAATGCGACATGCGACCAACAAAACTGCGGTATGTTGAATCTCAGCATAGGTCTCTCCGAGCCTGCGGACGGCACACGTTCGATGTCGTCTCCTATCGACTTCTCCTATGCAGTCCTGTCTAACTATGACATTTTAAACTGCTCTCTCGTGACAAGCGCCAACGGATGGAGCATAAAGCAGACCAACTCGACGCCAGTAGCCGAAGGCGGAACGCTGAACTACTTCTCGCTTTCTGGTATGCAGACCAAGGACACTTTTGTATGGACTGTTGCGTGCACAACCGCTTATGCGCCTAACGTCCAGTATCTCGGCGGGAACAGGACGTATATCTACGACCCGATGTATGCTGGAGATGTGGCTACGAATATACTCAGATACGCCCCTATCCTGCTTGGATTATTTATTTTGATGATGACCTTTGTCTGGGTCATGACAAGGGAGAGCGAGGAGTTCCTCTCGGTGATGATTCAGATGGCTGTCTTGTATCTGGTTCTCGCAGTGATGCTCACAATCATATTCAGCATTCTGGGATAGCATGAGAGTGTTTGACTAATTTTGATACAATTACATTTAAATTGAACAGAGTTTTGAATGATATGAGATACATGAAATGGTTTGAAATTATTGGCTCGATAATAATATTGGTTACTATTTTTTCTTCGGCAGGATTATCTATCAACTATTATGTCAGCCCGACAGGAATTGATAACAGCTCTCAGGGGACAGGCACTGGGTTTTTGGCGTTCAAAACCATCCAATACGCCATAAACGACAGCAGAGTTGTTTCTGGTGATATTATCAATGTGGGGGCTGGAACGTATTCGGAGAATCTTGTTCTAAATAAAAGTCTGATATTGCAGGGCGCTGGAAAGACTATAACCACGATACTGCGTAATACATCGGTAAGCCAAGTCGTTCTCGTTCAGGCTGACAATGTGACTGTTTCTGGCTTCAAGATTGACGGCGGGTCGGATTATCTATGCGACAATCTTATCAAGCTGTCTACTGCTGGTTCACCGCCTTATGAGCAGTTAACAGTCACAAACAATCATCTAATACACAGCAAATTATCTGCTGTTTATCTCGGCGGAAAAGCCGTGTCTCCAGAGAACGGGACGCTGATAGGGCGTGACTACAAAATCAACGATAATATAATAGAGTTCTTCGGATGCGGTGACTGCTCGGACGACTGGGGCGGAGTCGGCGCTTTCAAGGCTCTGGGTATCGAGGTAAAACGCAACATAATAAGGGATGCGACTGCGGACACTGGATATGCCACATACGGCTCTACAGGAATCTATTTCTTCGATTATACTGGCGGGGTCATTGCAGACAACAACATTTCTCGGACATATGGTGCAATTATGGTCAATTCCAATGTAGAGGAGACCAATGTCACTGGAAACATAATTTCAGAGTCTATCATGGGCATCAGCCAGACCGAGTCTTTTGCAAAACTCAATATTATAAAGAACACGATATACACTAAATCAGACCCAGCATATAGTAGTCTGCTCCAGCGTGGCATCTCACTTGGCGGTGACGGGGATGCATATAACTCTTCCCCGCCATACGCTTGGCAACTGGCTAATCTGATGCATAATGTGTCTGGAAATATTGTGATAGGGACTAACACGGCAGGCTCTTTCGGAATCAGGGTCAAGGCGGGCATGATTGACGGGGATTGGGCTTCGTCTGGCACTGTCACTAACAATATGATAGTTAATTTCAGCAGTGGACTGATGGTCTATGGAAAAGGCAATACTGGCGGGGACAAAACCAATCTTACCAATGTCTCGTTCACAAATAATATAATCACTGGCTCTACATTGTATACGGCAGTCAGTTCGTGGACAGGCGGTGCTGGAAGCATTGATGCCACTAACAACTGGTGGGGAAGCGCAGTTTTATCGGAGATACAGTCAAAAATGTCCGACAGATTCAGTTTCATCCCGTTCTATTCGAGCCCAGAAATGACGGAAACAGCAGACTTTTGCGAGCAGAACAATGTGACTCTTTGCCAATGCAGTCATGATTTAATAATCACAAATGCAAGCATGCCATTGGTTGTCTCATTTGAAGCGGGGCAAACGAAAGGGACATTGGATGTCAGCCCTCTTATGACCAACGGCTCTGGGACAATACCGCAAATCACCATTGATTCAAGCATAGCTCAGATATATATCCCGAACACCACGCTCGTCAATTCAAACACCTCATGGAACGGTGTAATCAGCGCACCGAGATTGATAGAAGTTGTATTTCCAGCCCAATACGAGGTGAGCATGGTCATCTCGCTCAGCCATCAGGGGGAGCTTACATTTGCCAACGCCGTCAGGATTGTGATGCCGAACCAGAGGGATAAGCACGCTTTCCACTATACTACGGCAGACGGTTTCCATGAAATCACCGATGTATGCGTTGCTGACGACCAAGCGAGTGGAGACCTGCTGTCGTCACACGACGAGTGCAAAATAAACAATGGCAACGATTTGGTCATCTGGACTAAGCACTTTTCAGAATTTGGAACTTTTGAATACGTGTTTTACAATGTTTCAACGGCAAAATCACTTGTCGGCTTGTCGCCCCTGATAGTCGGATTAGGCGTTTTGTTTGGAATCGTTGGAATGTTCTTCTTAAGGGATGAAGAAGAATCGATGTTTGCCCTCATCATAAAGGGCGGGGTAATTGCTCTTATCGCAGTAGTGATGCTAACAGTGCTCGTAAACGTCATAGGATAACGAGCCAGTTAACTATCCCGAAAAAGTGCATCAGTATAAGTGCTGTGACAAAGAACTCCATCGAGAACACCTTCTGTATTTTTGTGATGAAGAAACATAGCGTCAGCATGAGCCCTGTCGCTATCATACCGCCAAAACCGAGAATTAATCCGTCAGCGATAGGTGAACCAGTGTGCTGTATATATATGGAGAGCAATGGCGATGCTTCGCTGGCTACATGGCGGTCATAGATGCCGATAGAAGTTACGGTTAAATCCAACATAACGAACAGATATAATAACAATCCAAGAAAAAACTGCGCTTGGTTCATGGGCATCAGCACGGGTCAATACAGCCTCGAAGGAACATCACTATTATACTAATGAGCACAAAAGCCACTAAAAACATCAGTAATTGCCCTTCGAGTCCTACTCTCGCACATAATTCAAGCAGATTTATACCAAGAGTGCTTTCCATGAGCCAGTTGAAGGCATACCACACACCCATCACCATAACTGCCATGAACCCGAGCACGAAGCCAATCACAAGAATCCACTGGGCTGTCTCGCCCATCTTTCCGAACACAGATTTCTTCCTTCTTGTTTCTTTTCTTTCCTTCTTATCCCATTCGGAGCAATAATTGCATATTTTTGCTGGCAATTCAATACACTGATTGCAATAGCCGAAGCAGTGTATATCGGCTTTTCGCCTACATTTATCATGCTTGCACTTTTTCTGCTTTTTCATCTTATCACCTGTTTTCCATCACGAGCTCGTCGCACACGAGCCTGTCATTAGAGACGCTTCTGCATTCGGTGTCTGAGACTGGGGAGCATGCCTTTGCGTCTTGTATGTCGATGTTCAGACATTGGCATGAAACGACCCTTGTTGCTTCATAATAGCCAGTGGATTCATTCTTATAATAATTGAAGCACGGGCAGATATACTTCTGGTTGAGATAGTCCGTCTGGTTCATCCAGCTCCATGTGAGAACCATGAGCATGAAAAATATTGTCCCGACTAAAACATACCAAGCCAGATTGCTTTCTTTCCGAGGTTTCTTCATAGTTTCCACATCCTTTTCGCCTGATTCTTTGCGCAACCAGCAGAACAGTATCTTTGGCGAGAACGAAAAGTGTAGAAAAGCTTCCCGCAGTTATCACAGACTTTGGTCAGTTTATATTGCCTCATCAAATCACTTTTGTCCTCACCCAGCCGTAGCCGTCTTCCCAGACCCACAGCTCCTTTGAACAGCATCGGGGAGTCTTGAGCCTTTGCAGTTCTCTTATTTCCGTATCGAACATGCTCTGGCGGTATTTCTTGACCCTCTTGCACTGGATTAAGCGGACTATATAGCTATCGACACACATTACGTCCCAAGGGGAATGCGAGCCAGCGCTTCTTACGGACACACTTCCCTCTTTCCTGAGCATGTTCACGACTTTCCGCTCGATTTCATATCCTCTCCTGTAGTTCGTCATTTGAACACCCCCATCTGCCATAGTATGAGCATGAATATGACCGTAAAAGTGAACGACATAGCGAAGGCGAATTTCATCTGCCTGTCGAAGTTTGCCATCAGGGCTGGATTAATCTCTTTTCTGACATGGTGCAGAACATATGGGAACATAACCAGAGCTATCCCGACTGATAAGACGCTGTATGCGACATTCTTGACTCTCATTTTTTCTTCATCCTCTTTTTCCCTAAAGGCTTTCTCTTTGCTTTCCTTATCTCGTATGCCTTCCATCGGCACTCACAGGTGCAGTATTTTTTCAATATGCTGTCTGTGGTGAAGTATCTCCCGCAATGAAGGCAGTAGCCGTTGAACCTGTATTTTGACCTTTTCATAATATCTTTTTCCTAAAGGCTTTTGTCGCAACAAAAGGCTTTCATTTGTTCATCTTCTCCTCTAAATTCTTTATTGACGGAAGATAGGCTATGACCCCGTGCCTGTTGATATGGCACGTCGGGCACAGGAAGATTCGATTGCTCGGAATGTCCTTTCCGCCCCTTCCCCTCGGGACGATATGATGGATTGTCAGATGGTCAGTTCTACCGCAATCTTTGCATTTCGCACCGTCACGCTTTGCGAGCGCCCAAAATCTCAGACTCTGTCTCATTTCTTCAGCTCCAGAAGCGCCCGCTTCCTTTCTCCAAAAAGGGCATCTTCAGTTTTTATCAGCTCCATAAGATGGAAGTAACACAGCATGCTGTCTTTCCTACACGCACAGCTTTTTGTCATCAAATTCTTTAATTCCTTGTCTATTTCATTTAATCTATTCATATCTTTTTCAACTCACTCAAATCGACTATCTTTACAGGTTTATTTTTCAGAACGGCAGTGGCTATAGTATGTGCAGTTCCGTAGCTGAATCCGTCCCAAAAAGCAAGAACTTCGTCGCAGGCATCTACCATTACGATGTTTCTTTTGATGTAATTCCCCCTGTTTGCAGGAAAGTGATGGATTGGTATGTCGTTGTCTTCAACACATTCCTCGGCATATTCGTCTGCACTTCTTTTGCAACAGCCTTCAATGATTTCCAACGGCATGTTCTTCTCAATCCATCTATAAGAAAATATATTAACGTAAACCAGATTCTGATATTGGAAACTAAAATATTTCTGGCGTGTCCCGCATACAAGCAACTTCATGTTAATCATCCTTTAGGTCATCTTTTATCTGTCTCTTTATCCATTTTTCGTATGGAGTCCTCGGTTTAGAGCCACGTTCGCCGAACCTTCCACGATAGTTCCAGCCCATCCTGAACGCAGTCGTGAATATCTGCTTCTCTTCTGGTGTCGAGTTAGGATGATGTGCTTTCCATTTCCTTAAAGCCTGCATCATCCTTTTTTTCTTGTTTTTTGATGGCATGCTTTCTATCATACTCCTCTCGGTTCAGCCAGTCCTTGTCCCTTTCTCCATTATGATATCTATCCCAGCAATCCTGACAATGCCAAGGGTCGCCTGTCTTGACCATCTTCTGGCAACACGGGCAACAATGCAGGGCTATGAACGGCATGATTTCATCTTCTTTTCGAGATTCCTAACAAACTTTTATGTTTTTCCATTCGTATTCACCTGCATAATATCCTTTTGAAAGAAGCATCGCTCATGTCGCTGTCCAGATATTCGACCATCCTTTTCCATCCGTCGTTATTGCTGATATCCTGAGCCTCAAATGTATTAACCCACGATTGTCGGCAGGAATCGCCACAGAAACCCAAGAAATCCTGCTCCTTATGGCAACTCAGACAGATATACGGCTTCTTTTTCTTCTCTTCGGTCATTTTTCCAGCTCTTTCAGGCGGTGCTTCAGGGCAAACCGCAATGCCTTCCAACTGATACGACTGTCAAGCTTGTCGATGCCTTTCGTTTCAACCAGAGCGAGTATGTCTTTGGTCGCCTTGATTTCGCCCTGTTTCTTTCCCAGATAGAACATCCTGTTCCCGAACCTGTCAATCTCCTCAGAGGCGTCCCTCATGCCTTTCGGAGTCCATTTCCTTATCCCGCTTGGCGGTTCATCGTTCATCTGTTTCGTCTCCAGTATATAGGCAGTGCCAGCCAGAATACAAACAGACCGCTCACGAAACCGCTCACAAATGCACACAGTGAATGCCATTCGATATCAGTCATTTCGCAACCTCTTTCAGCTTCTTCATCAATAATCTAACTTGTCTTTCAACTTCATCAATTACTTCTTTGCTATAATGTTTCCTTGCATCCATGTCTTCTAAATTCACTTTTCCATCTCCCGTAGCTTCTGCTCTAACCAAAGATAATGCCTATAAGCATCACAATAGTCTGGATATAGGTTGCAGTCCTTACACCTGTTCTTCCAATCATCACAAAGCATCATCTCGGCATTTTTCAGCACTTCCTCGAGCGTCCTTTTCGTGCCTGTCTTGTCGCCCTCTTTCTTGCCTTGCTCGTATGCTTTCTTTTTCTGCTCCTTAATCCAAGTTTTACTCGCCCAAACAATATCCTCGTATCTTTTTATATATTCCTCGTTCTTTTGTTTCGAGCTTTTCGCTTTCGTATTTGGCACTACCCTCAACAGCTTTCCCTTCTTTGAAAACACACACTTCAGGACTTTCTGCTTTTTCATATTATTCCCTCATCTTGCCGTAGCACTCGGCGCAAATATGCTTCCCGAGCTCTTCAGCGTAATCGCCCGCTCTGGATTTGCAGAACTCGCATGTTTTCTTCATGTTTTTTCTTCTCCTGCCGAACAAGAGGTTTTCTGGGTCATTTATATGCTCCAGCGCATGGCATTTCCTGCACAACGTCATAAGGTTCGTCGGACTGTTGTCTCGGCGGTCACGATTTTGGTGGTGGACGCACAGCTCGTTTTGCGAGTTATGCTTGGATAATGCCTGTTGTCCGCATTTTTCGCATTTGTCTTTTTTGTATTGTGCATAGACACGTTTCCTTAACCGCATGCTTGCCTTATGTTTCTCGTAGACATCAGGATGTGTTTGATAATAATTTTTCATCCACGCCAGCCTCTGCTCCTTGGTCTTGTAGCTCATCTCGAAGACCTCATCGTGCGCCAGTCGATGTCATGGATTTTGGCATGGCATTTCTTGCACAACAGCACGCAGTTGTCTGGGTCATAGGGGCTCTCGTCCAGACCCAGCTCGCACACCTTTTTCTTGTGATGGACGGTGAGACCGACCCGTCTTCCGCACTGAAGACAGTGGATGCCGTCCCGCCCATACAGCAAATCCCTGACATTTCTGAGCGAATACTTCGGTCTCATGGGTTATATTTAGAGGTCAGGAAGTTTTTATAACTTCCTGCCTCAAGGGGTGTTACTCGCCCTGCGCTTCTTTCGTGGCAACATACTTGCTGTAGACGTTTCTTAACAACTCGGCTAAGGGAAGTAAATCCTGAGCTCTTAGAGTCTCAGTATTCTGCCATTTCTTGTCTTTGTCTTGGTATCCACGCTGGAAAGTAAAGGTCGGGTATGTTCCAAACTCGCCCTTATTCTCCCAGATTGCCATGCTTAAAGCGCCAGCTCTTTCGTGCTTGGGCGCTTTCTTCTTTTCATCTGCCATAGATTTTTCACCTCTCATTAAATCATCTAATGAGTATATATCTGAAATACCACCTGAATCAAAGAGCTCCCGTTCCTTCCAAGACTCTCTTTGCCATTGGCGTTCGAGCCCTTCGTAATCTGTCTCTGGCTTGAGCTTCTCGCCAGTGATAGTTGTCTGATTCTCATCATGTCTCAATATCTCGCTCGGTTTGGGCACGGTTCTGGTTACGTCGAGTTTCGGTTTTTTCATGTCACCACTTTAGATAGATTATGATATATAGAGCCAAAAATATGAGGGTCGTGGCTATCGTCGCCCAGTTGAACGTAGTCACATGTTTTTTGCCATACTTTCCAGCTCCGTAGCCCAATGAAATCAACTCTGCAATTATCAATGCCAGCACAATCCAGTCTGAAATCATTTCTTCAACCTCTTTCTCTCTTTCTCAATCCAGTCCCAATACTGGCTAATCACATCATAGTATTCGTAGTTCGTGTTCGCTTCTTCAAATTTCTCGTATGCCTTCTCTATCTCGTCTTTCCTGCCTTGCTCATACGCTTTTCTTATGTAACAGTCTTCGGCATTCACTTCATCGCACCAAAAATGATTGACATAGCAATATTTATCATATAATTTGCACATCTTTCCTGTAAGCCGTCTTTTCCTATTCATAGGTAATCTCCCTGTTTCGCCTTTATTTTATATGCCTTGTCGATAACCAGCAGAAGATGTTTTGCCTCTGCGACTGCATAGTCTATATCTGTCATCGGGACATGGGTCAGTCCGTCCCTTCTGGTAAGGCAGTAGCTCTGGAATCTCTTCAGCCTTCTTTTGAGGGATTTAGGCAACGAGGCTGGTATAATCAGGTCAAAAAGGTGGTCAGATGCGCCGTTGAACCACATCCATGCAACTTCCGTATCCCACCCATGCTTCTTTCTAAAGTCCATCTCTATGTGGCTCTTATATCTCTCGGCGTGAGCCAAGAACAGCCCGAGGCAGTATGATAATCCAGCTCCGAATTCGCTCTTTGTCATCAGATATCTACCTTTCTTTTGTAATCATCGTTTAGCCCTCTCCAGACCCCTATGAGTTCCATAGCTATCAGGGCACGAGGCGCATTTATCTGAACCAGCGTCTTGTCGTCCAGAAGCTCTTTGAGCGTATCGAAACAGCTATGCTTTAGGTATTTCCCCTCAAAATATTTTTCAGTCTCGCTTTTCATAAGTATCACTGCGGTGTAAAAAGTCTCTTTAATCTGCTATGGAAAGTCTCCCTTTTCCTTCGTTCCTTCTGAATGGCTATCTCCAAATCCACATAGGCTTTAGCGATGCGTTCAATCTCAGATTGTCTCTCGATATCATTCATAATCGAAGCTATATGAATTGCGACTCCGAGAGTTACAAACAACGGAGCAAGACCGATTATATCCCTAATCGGGTCTAACGGTCTTCGTTCTTCTGTCTTTGCCTTACGTTTTCTCTTCACCATTTTCATTCACCATTTTCTCGCTCAAGCCTCTTTCGCAAAGAGGCTTGGTGCTCGGACGGGATTTGACTCCCGTCGCATCGGAGAGTTGTTGGACAGCTCCCCGCTTCGGTCTTCCTGTGACTGTCCAGCGAGGTTATTTGTGCCTCGCTTTATTCAGGATTCCGTTCCGAGCTTTCTTTTTTATGTTGTATTTTCCGAAACGCCTGTTCATCATTCTTTTTATGACGACAGCATGCATGTCCGCTACGGTTGCGGTGTATCTGCATTTCCTGCATACCCGCACGACTTCAGGCAGATGCCCGTATGGATTTCTCAGCATGAAGACCCTTGGGAACATCCTCGGGTCTATCACGGTCTTGTTGATGCAGAATATCCAGAACGACTGGAATTTCGACTCTTTTCCGCAGATGTCGCATTTTTGCATCTCCCACCACATATTTTCACCTTATATCTCGCCAACCGACAGCCCCGTGATTATTGCCGAGCGAGTTAGCAACGGCAGTCTGTAGCTGATAGACATTTTCAACTGGCGTATTTCAGCCAGCTACCACGCCTTACGCTGTCGGTTTTTGGCGTAAATCATCAATTTTCTTCTCCAGTCTTTCTATCCTCTGTTCCAGCTCTTTGATTTTGACCATCCTTGCAAACATCTCGCCTTCAACCGTTGTCATGTCAGCTACCGTATATCCACATCAGGAATCTAAGAACGATTCCAGCCCACCCGAGCATTAGGAAGAAGATGAACCAGACCTTCATGAAGTCGTAGAACAAATCCCCGATGTCGCTCCAGCTTATATGGTGCGGTTTAGCCCATTCAGGGAAATATATCGGTCTCCAGTCGGTCAACAGCTTGTCATCTTTGCGGGTTTTGCTGATTCTCGTCCTGTGTCCGTTATAGGTCACTGTTTTGCCTTTTCTTGTCTTGAATGATATTTTCTTTTTCTTCATGCCCACCACTTCCCCCAGTTCTTGGTCTTCTTTTTGACGATTTCAAGAGCGCATTTCTTGTTGCAGACGTCATAGTGTTTCGGAGCTAAATATCCGTAGCCAAACCCGACACACGTTTTGTTCATGTATTTCTTGTGCGCCCCGCAGTTGTCACACACCACACAGTCGCTCATTATATCCATCTCCTATTTATCAATCTCATCACTATCAACATCCAGACTACCATCCAAGCGACCAACGGATTCATTATCAATGACGTCACATTGCCGTAGAATATAGCCCATCCTTCATTATAGGCTTTTGCGTCCGCAGTCCTCTGCTCCTGAAGCTGGGTTCTCTCGGCTAATGTCAGATGTGCCTCATAATCAAGTTGGGCATTGCTACGCAGGACGCTGATGTAATCCAGCCCAACCAAAATCATAAAAAATATCAGTGGGATTACTATCCAATGCCACCAAACTTCCTTTTTCTCTTCGGTCTTTTCCATCTAAATCACATCTCTTGTATCGGTCTTTTCCTTTGAAGTATCTTTAGATGCTTCTTTTGCAGTCTGATTGAATGCCTCATTGCTCGCTTCTTTAATTTTATTTTTTACTGATTCAGGCATATTTTCTCCCAAAAGTTCAGAAAGCTGGGAAAACATCGCTTGTTTTATCTGCTCAAGAATAGAGCTGACCCCTATTGCCGAGTTAATCGTCCATCCGCCAAGAGAGCCAGCCTCTGTTTTCTCACCATCGTCAACACTATATATCAGACCGATTTTCTCGCCTTTCTCAAATCTATCGGCAAGTCTCCTGATTTCTTTTGCTATTTCTTCATTCGATAGCTTTCTTTTTTCCATGTAAATCACCCCTTCAGCCTTTTTGATAAAAAGCTGGCAAAAAAACAGCCTTTAGCCATCAAGGCTACTAATTTTCTTGCTCAAGCTTCTTTAACAAAGAAGCTTGTTTCATACCGTCTTCATGATAGGAAGCCCGTCCTGCCCGACAGGCACATACATCATTGTGGTATTAGCACCCATCACGACATGCTGTATCCAATACCATCGGAGATAATTCTCAGTTATAGAGCCAGCGATTATCTTGTTGCTCTCGCCTATTCCGCCAGCCTCGATAATCTTTCTCTGAGCCTCTTTGGTCTCCTTCTGGAGCACGAACTCCATCCTCTCTGCATCCTGCTTGGCTGAAATCTTGCTTTGGATTGAAGCCACTACCGAGTCTGGCAGTTTGACCTCTCGGATGAGCACGGCTTTCATCACTATGCCGTATTGCTCGAACTCCTTGTCAAGCTCGCTCTCAAACTTAGCCTGCACCGCCTGTCTATCAGCCCCAGTATAAAGCGATTCGACCTTATAGCTGGCAACTATGTCTCTTGCTTTGGCTCTGACCCTTGAATGCATCCAAGCCTCGGGGTCTTTGAGATTCGTATAGACTTCTTGAGCCTTGCTTGGGTCAATGGCATATTGTATCGCCATGTCGAAGCTGACGTCGAGACCCTCGCTCGACAATGCCAGTATCCTGTTATCTCCAGAAAAGTCTACCGTCTTCTGGTATGTCGGCATCCTGACGACTTCCTGCACAAACGGAACTATCAGATGCAGTCCTGCGGTCATCGTGCCAGAGACCTGCCCGAATGTCTTAACCACGCCGACCTCGGTCTGGTCTATGGTTATCACTGAAAATGCAATAAGCACGGCAATCACTATGGCGATAAATACCATGCCCATCCATGCCTGTCCAACCTTCATTTACATCATCTCCCTTTTTTATTCACCTTTTTTAATTCTTCCAACCATTCTAAATATGCCATTATTGCAGTCGCTCTCATTTATTTTCATCCTCGACAATCTTCAAAGATAGTTGTTTGTTGATGCTTTCCTGCATGGTCTTTATGAACGCCAGATTCTGCGAATGAAGAGTTCCTATATACTCACCATCTTCGCTTTCTATCGACAGCCAGACTTGCCCTTCCTTGAATGTCATTTTCTTTATTCTCATCTCAGCCTCTCCTCTTCAAAGCTCGATAAGCAAGACGTAATCCGATTGTAATATCTGATTGTTCGTTTATGTGATATAGCCTCGCCCTGCCGACCTGTCTGCTCTTCAAGACAACCTTCGCTTTCGCAAGCTCCCTGAAACCGTTCCTGACAGAAACATAACTCAGATGTTTAATGCCTCTCTGTATCTCAGCAAGCGAGTAATCCTGATAAGGTCTTGTAAGGAAGAACTTGAAGACGAGCATAGCGCTCCTACTGCCCAAAAGTGATACAAAATTGTCGTTCATTTTCTATTCACCTCACTCTTTTATTTTCCGTCCGCCACCATGGGTCTTGTAAAGATGTGTGTCAAGCCATCCAGACGGAAATGCTCCAATTTTGCATACTTGGATGTCCAGCACACCATCAGGCATCTGTTTTAAGGCATTAAAAATGTTCATCTGTTTCATATACTCATTTTTTGAGCTTCCAGACCTCGCTAACAGCTCAAAAAGGGAGATATATTCGCCTGTCTGAAGTTTCTCTACCTCAGCGAAGAACACCCCTTTCTGAGTCATCTTTCGCTCTTTTGGTTTAGTAGCCTCTTGAACCATCTTACTCTCTTTTTCAGCCTTTAATGCTTCAAAAAGCGCCTTTATGATGGCATCTTTCTGCTCTGATGGAATCCCTCTCAGAGTATCCAAATCTATTTTTTCCAATTCATTCACCTCTTTATAAGTGTCAAAGTTAGCCAGCGCTATGACCTGTCTATCGGTCAACGGCTGATTGTATTTCACCATGTCATATCTTTTCTCACGAACAATCGGTTTGCATATATCACAATATAACTCGCTTCCTGTAGTCCTCTTGACAAACTCCGCACCACATCTCTTGCATTTTCCAATTCCATAACCATGCACTTTCTGAGAATGCTCAACCGCTTTCTTTCTCTCTGGCATGTAGATGGCGAATGGGTTATTATTATAAAATTTCTTAACTTGGGCGACATATTGCATTCCCCTGCGCTCTGGATTATCTTTATACCACTTATTTTGGCTCTTTCTCCATCTCTTGACCCTGCATTTGTCCGAGCAGATTGTATTCATCTTGCTTGAGGGCTTGAATCTCTTTCCACACTCAGCACAAATTTTCAAGGCGCTTGTCTTGCCCATCTGATAGAGTTTTCTCTGTAGCTCTCTGACTTTATCCCTATGCGTCAGTCTGTAGTCTTTAGCCCTTTGAAGAAGCTCCTTTCTATGTGTTTGATAGTATTTCTTCTGATATTCGGCGAGATTCTTTTTGCCAGACTTGTTCTGACGCATCGCTTTGCATTCTTTTGAGCAGTATATTCTGCGATTATGGGTGCTCTCAAACTGCTTCCCACAGACCACGCACTTTCTTACAATCGTTGATAGTTTCTTTTTAGCATCATAGCGCTCTTTCCAGTATTGTTTCAGCCTTACAGCATTCTTTTTGCGATAATCTCGTCCATATTGAATCCGCTCATCTCGATGCCTCTCATATTGCTCTCTGGCTTTGGTTCTGAGCTGGACTTTGTGCTCCTGCCAGTATTTCTTGCGATAGGCACGAATATACTCCCGTCTTTTCGGAGTGGAAGCATATTCTCTGAATTTATCTTTATGCGCATGTCTGTATCTTCGATGCTCGGCGCACTGCTTGCACTTTGCAGAACAGTAAATCTTGCTGTCATACGCTGTCTCGAATTGATTACCGCAGTTGGCGCATTTCCTTATATACATCATCGTAATTCCTCTATCGATTTTCTGATTTCCCTGAGCAGAGCCTCGCTGTTCTCGTTCTTTTCTTGGAATCTTCCGACCAGTCTTCCGAACTCGAAAGCGCTCTGCATGAGCCGTTCCTCTGCTGTTTTGGGTTCTTTTACCCATGCTGGTAAATGTTCGTCGCCCATATCAGTCAGCCTTCGGATTCTCCTTATGATAATTATATTCTTCCGTAAACATGAAACCAACAATCTCATAACAATTCCTGCACAGCACAGCGATTTTCTTGACAGCACCGCCGTAATCTATAAACACGGCTTTCTTTTCTGGCATCTCTTTTCCGCATATCCTGCACAAGAATCTCTTTTTCATCATTTCGCCTCGTAATACCAGCAGTTTGCAAGTCGCTTGAATGAGCCGTTCAACGGAACAACCTGCGTTCTGGCTCTGCACTTGACGGCAATCTTCCTGAGGGTATGAAAATTCCTGAAGAAACTCTCGTTGTTCCTGCACGTCGAACAATCTGGTTTATGCCATATCATTTCCATATATATTTCACCTATGAGCAAAAGCGGGATTGAGCCCGCAATATGTCCATCGTTTCAGTCCCCGCCGTAAGACAGGCTCTCTCCACTGTCTGAGCTTCCACTGTCTTTGCTTCCCTTGCCCGCAGTGTGCTGGTAAGACGGAGCATCAGTTCCGACGCTTGACGTATCGCCACGTTCGTTTATGCCGTCTATCCTGTTTGTCTCTCCGCCAGCTCTTTCAGACCCTTTTCCATGTCCACTATCTTTGTCACCTGACATATTTTCACCTCTCATCTTTGTGATGAGTATTAACGAACATGTCTCTTGATTTCCAGTAGACGAAGATACAGTCTCTGAAACAGAGTCAGTTCGTTTTTCGTTCCATCTATGATATCTCTCATAAATATCCCTCGTTTTTGACCTCTTTCGGGTCGATTTTAGTAGCCCTCTTAGCCAATAAACCTGATTCTTTCAGTTCCTTGAGCATCATCGCAATTTCAATATTGCTTCCACCAGAAAGCACGGTCTCTTCCACAACCTTGAAGACCCCGATTGCTTCCATGGGGGAAAGCTTGTATGTCTTAGCCATAGTCTTCACCGCCATAATCAAATAAGAGATAGCTTCTGAATATTGTGTCTTGTCCGCCTCTTCCTTCGCATCTGGCATGTCTTCACTCATACTTGTCACGCTCTTTTTTAATCCAAATAATATCATCGAAAAAATCAACTCCGTTATACTTTTCTGGGCTTATTTTTCTAAATTCTATTTCATAAGCATAAATCTTACCATCTTTAAAAGCAAGTATATCAGGATGAGGACTCATATCACCATTCAAAGTCTTGTAACCTTGAACATTGAGTTTATTTATTTCTTCCAAAACTGCCTGTTGATGCCTTCTATGCCCTTTTGATATTTTCTTTAACCATAGTTTACTCTTTTTTCTTCCTTTCCGAGCTTTCGACATTTTTCTTCGTGTTTCTTTAGAAGCAATCATTCCTTTATGGGTAATAGATAATTTTATTTTTGTTTCCTTAGAATGATGTCTACCAGTTAAACCTTGAGACGGATTTTTCTTCCACGAAAGACTATTTGCCTTTGAAAGTTTTTTCTTTGTTTCTTCTGTCACTATTTTTCCTTTTTCCGATTCTGATATTTTTCTCTTTGTTTCTTCAGAACAATGGCTTCCAATTTGTCTTTCTGATATATTTCTTTTCTCTTTATCAGTAAGCTTTCTTCCTTTTTTCCCCTTAAATTTTTGCGACATAATTCTTCTCCATTCTTCAGTATGATGTTTTCCTGAAAACGTCATTTAAAATCACCTTCTAATTCACTAATAAGCCAGCTTAATCCACAACTTCCACCAATAAGACCAGCTTTTATATAAGCGGTCTGCTTCTTTATTATCATAATCTGAATACGCAGGCGCTCATACTCCTTTCCTTGCCTGAACGACTTCTCCATCGCTTTTGAAATATTCATGGTTTCACCCTGTTCTTATAGGCTTTGAACTGCGCCAGTGTCGTAGTGCTGATGAAATCCCTGACCTGATAAGGAAGGATGTCAAAGCTGTTCATTCTGCTGATTTCCTCAGCTAATATGTTAGTATCAAATATTACCCTCTCAAGCGTGTTGTCCTCGAGAGTATCGTAAGAATGAGCGTAATCGACCCCGAACCAGTAGAGATTCTTCAGGAATCCGTCCTTTCCGTTCCCCATCTCAGCATAAGTGAGACCACCGTGAGCGTGCTCGATGTTCAAATCAGAATAAGACATGTTATAGGCGATATGGCTTTTCGGGACTCCGACATAGGCGCATCTGTGGTCACAACGTCCGCCTTCGCCAGTCAAAAGTAGTGCTAAACAATTAAGACCCGAATGTTTCCATCTTTTTTCAACCGTGACTTTCCACATTGAAAACTCATCTCAAAAGCCATATATAGCTTAATGATATAGTTTTCTATACATTAGAATATAAGCTTATCGGTCTGGGTTCACGCTCAAATATATCGTCAATCGTCGAGAGATTTCTGAGGGCATAGAGCCTGCCATCTGGCTCTCCCAAGTATGCATTTTCCGTTGCCCTTAAAAATCGTATAGTGAGACTTTCCTTTCGTTTTCCCACGTTGGTTTTTCTTTCCGCCGTGCGGTTTCCGTTCGTTCAGTCGGTCTTTACGCTTTATAAAATACTTGCACTCGCTGTTACTGCATCTCAATCACATCTCTCTCCAACCCGCCTCAGCAACTACTAAATTAGTAGATATTAGTAGGTTTTAGTAGTTGTGCCTTCATCGGCTAAGTATTAGAGATATGTTATCGCCATACGTTATTTTTGTCTGAGCTTGTTTATAAAGGGTTCTCTGCGAGCTCTCTTCCAAGAGAGCTCAGTGTTTGGTTTTCTCCAGATATCCCTCGCTCTTACGCTGTGGCGTTTTTCCCGTGCTTTTTTGCCGAAGCAAAAAGGCTCTTTGCAATAATGTTTGAGTTTGCAATAATGTTTGACTTTCACGCTCAGGTGTCGGCAACCTGTCATACCTGTCATACCTGACTGACATGACTGACAGGTATGTCAGGTCGAGTAAAAAATTATTGCAAAACGATGATTTTAAAAATGAAAAAACGCTATGCTGAGGCGCTATAATGGTCAAACGTTCAGGGTGTCGGCGCTGGTGGCGCATACAATCATC
>Ga0315296_10000362_pt1 | contig 42278 bp, 26 predicted proteins | sample YL17G14_18_MG_FD_203921 | JGI IMG/M metagenome (GOLD analysis project Ga0315296, IMG submission 203921) | Sediment microbial communities from Yellowstone Lake, YNP, Wyoming, USA - YL17G14_18 | ecosystem: Environmental > Aquatic > Freshwater > Lake > Sediment | place: USA: Wyoming | collected... | reverse complement strand
GTCCCGACCTCGACGGAGATCCTGTACGCCTCAAACGCGTTCGCTTCCGGCGGGAAATCGTTCACGGGGTCGGTGACTTCGACTCCTGCCGGGAACCAGGACGCATCGACCGCATATCCGAATTCGAGCGGACCGGGCGGGAGATAGAGGAAGACGGTTCGAGTGCTGACTGTGCCGGGCATGAAGACGCATCGCGGCTTGTCTTGCTCGTACGCGACGTACGGGTTCAGCGTCGCGGAGAGATCGCCGCCGGGGGCTTTATGGCCGGGGATGTAGCCGAGGATTGGCGGGCTCGTGTACGGGAAATTCGTCGGATTGAATAAATGCGTGTATCCGTCTGAGTTGAGCATTCGCGCGACATCGTCGCCCCACGCGATCTTCCGTCCGCTCGCGGGAAACGTGTACCGCGCGCCCGAGATGAAAATGCCGCGTACGTCGAAGCCGGTATATTGCAGAAGCCCCGGAAACGGGTGGATTAGAATGACGTCCGCGCTCAGCCCGTCGGCTGTTCCTTTGACGTTCTTGATTCTGAGGCAGTCCGAGCACGGCGCGACCTCGATAAGCCGGACGACGTTGAAGTGCAGCGCGCCGACGCGGTCGGGTAGGACCGTGACCGTCTGCCTATCGGCCGAGATGCTGATTTTCCAGAGTCCCCACAGAACGCGATTCCCCGTGCCGTAATGAGAATCGGACTGTTGCTGCACCGCAGGAGCAGTGCCTTGATCGATCCCTCCGGCAATCGGGTCATGCGACCCACCGCATCCGACGAGCAATACAAGCGCCGGCAAGACAACCAACAACCTTACCTGTTTCATCGCCAACCTCCCCACAGTTTCTATCCCAATTTTATACCATCCGCCGAATATCGCAAGAGGGAATCGGAAAATCCTGTAGCGACGCATGGCAATGCGTCGCGTCCTGTCGCCTGCGGCGACGCACTGCCGTGCGCGCCTACGCCGATCGTGAGTGCAATGGCGACGCATTGCCATGCATCGCTACGGGGGAGGTCGGGAATTCGCGCTCCTGATGCGGACTGGAAAGTCCGCGCTCCTGAAGGGGGGGACGCATGCGCTCCGGGAGGGGCGGTTGGGAAAGTCGCGAACCCGCCATCCCTGCTCTATTCCAGATACCTCGCGAGCACCGACATCGCGCCGTCGAACCGTGCCTGCCACGAGTTCTCCTTCGCGAATCTCCTGAAATGATCGCCCTGCTCGCCTTTCCAGTCCTCGTCGACAACGCGCGACACGAGCCGAACAAATTCCTCTCCGTCCGACGCCAGCAGGGCGGGGCCGGCCAGAAACTCAAGCTCGCTCCATCGCGTGCTGACCACCGGCAGGCCCGCCGCGAGAAACTCGAACAGCTTCAACGGCGAGATGCTCTCGACAAGGCGTGTCCGCCTGAACGGAATGATCCCGACGCTCGCGTAGGCGAGATATCGCGGGATCTCCTCGTACAGCCTTCGTCCGAGAACGCGCACGTTCGGGAATAGATTCAGAGGGGCAAGATCGATTCCCTCGCGTCCGATCAGCACGAGGGTGATATCCGGCCGCCTCGTGGCAAGCGATTCGACCCATTCCACGGCGAACCAGTGATCCATCGCGCCCATATATATCGCTATCGGACCGGCGATTCCTTCGTACTCACCCGGCTTCTCGAATTCGCCCTGGAAGTGATCGAAATCGACTCCGTTGCGCAGCAGATGAACCCGCGCACCGCCCATCGCTTCGAACCGCTTCTGAAGGGGGAGGGAGGTTGCGAAGACGGCGTCCGCGCGTCTTACGAGTCTCTTCTCCACAGCCCGAAGTGACTTCGGTATGCCGGCGAACTCGATATTGTCGTCGGCTATCCTCACCGCAAGCGCCTTAGCGTCCGCTGTGTCGACAATCGCGTGCATCACCGTGTCAGTGATCCACAGCAGATCGGGTTTGTCGAAACCGGCCTTGCCGAGCGAACCACGCAAGGACGGACTGAAGAACCGGCGGCTGTTCTCCAGCACCCATGTCGAGGAGAGGACCGGCGCATTCAGGAAGGGAAGATATGTGTACGGCACCAGCTCGGTCGGCCCGCCGGGATGCCTTACCGGTCCGCGCCTCGCCAGCTCCATGCGCTCACGGTTCTCCGACTTGAGACCATGGACGAAACTCACCGGATGACTGATCCATAAAACATCCCATCCGCGATCGAGAAACATGCGGGCATAGTGATGATTCCCGATGCGGAAATCGGACTTCCATGGATGATATTCGCAGATTATCACCTTCATGAGGGCACGCCCTGTCCGCGACGCCCCCCCGCGTCCGGCGCGACCGGCCGGAAGATGAACCTGGCCCGCAGATCGTCACTCGGCGGCTTGAATCTCATCGTCACGTTGCCTAGCTCTATCCCGTACTCGGGCGAGAAGCTCGTCTCGACGAACTCCACCCGCCAGCCGGGATAGAAGAGCACATCGGCCACCGTCTCGCCGCTCTCATTCTGTATGACCAGATAGCCCGCGCCGTGCCCAATCGCGACCAGTCCGCAAGCCAGCGGGAAATGCCACCCGACTTCCTCGCGCACGGTCTCCGACAGCTCGACTTCGTCCTCGATCTCGAACTGCCTGCGGGTCCTGTCGTGCCGGATAAGCCTGCGCATGAGAACATCCGCCCGCGCCCACGGCCCGTAGCCCCTGAGAATCCCCTCAAGGGATCCCTCTTTCTCGCCGGACTCAAGCCGAGCACACTCGGTCTCGACTTCCTGCGGAAGGGTGAACAGGTTTCCGTTCACGAACCGATTCTGCTCTTCGGAGCCAATCAAGACGGTCGCGTGCGACCCGGTCGAGCGGTAGATGTTGCGACGGCGAGGGTCGGACGTGTAGACGGCGGAGCCGGGATCAACAATCACCGGCTTGCCGCCGAACCATATCGTGACGGAAAGCTGGTCGTTGTGCGCATGGCCGCCGTTTCCATTCTGCCCGACCGGACCAAGTCGGAAAGTCAGCATGTCGAGCTCATCGTCGGATCGAAGGCACCACAGCCCGCCGGCGGGATACTCAGCAGTTCTTCGCCGACCCGCGGCGCTGAGATTCTCGAACCGGCTCACTCCGTTCTCGCCCAGAAGCCACAGGATCTCCGGTGTTGGGGGCAAACCTCGGGGCTTGAGGGATTCGTCGCCAAGGTACGCTGCGGAGAGCGCGAGAAGGTAGTCGAGATTCGCGATTTGCCTTGGCTGCAGCGAGACAAACAGCCCGGAATCGTTGTCGCCGATGAGCGGGAAGGAGCCGTCAGGCATCGTGATGTCCCTCACGAATCCCGCCATTGATGCCAGTCTCGCAAGATAATCATTCCCCATCGCGAGGACGTCCTCGTCGTCGCGGCGCGAGCGCGAGACGCGCTCGCTACGGCCGACAGGCTGTCGCCCCTCCCATTTGTCCAGGCGTTCAAGCACGATCGCCGGGACAAGAAAACACTCGAGTGCAAGGCGGTGATAGGCCGTCGACGCCTCGAAGTCCCAGCCATCGGGGTACACCTGTTTCGTGATCTCGCTTCCGAGCTCGTCCCGCGCGAATCGAAGCCAGTCTCTCGCCTCGGGAACGACCGGCGACAGAAGTGCTGCAAGGACCGCGAGCCCGGCGATGTCGGCAAGATAGTGGTTGCTTGCGAGCTTCTCCGACCATTCGAGATGGTTCGCAATGAATCTCCCGTGCGCAATCAGGCTTCGAGTCAATTCCACAGCGAGGTCTGAATCCATAGGGCTTTTCCCGACAACGGCAAATGCGAAAGAGAGATTCGCCGCGCGTATGCTCACATCCATCGTGCACGCCCAGTTCGGGCCGAATCCCACCGGGTTCCGCGCAATCCAGTCCCCCGCATGGTCGCACAGAGCCGCAAGATATCTCTTCTCGCCTGTTATGCGGTGCGCCAGCGCGAGTCTCGGCAGATGCTGCAGCCGGGAAAGCTCCCACGGATACTTGATGTCGTATCCCCCTGACGGGCTGGAATGGGCGATTCGAGCGTAGAAGTCGCCCGCTTCGAATTCATGATGGTTTCTGGGATCGTGGTGCCATCTGATGCCCTGTGAGTAGTCGACATCCTCACCCAGAATTCTGAATCTCCTTTCGCACAGCCGATCCGCTTCATCTCTCAGGGACGCCATCTCGCTCGGGAAGCACTCACGCGCTTTCGATACGACATCCTCCGTGATGGCCGCAACATCCGCCATCGCGCGAAGGATCTCCGCCGCAGCGTCCGAGGGCGTCAGAGGGCGCCCCTTGACGATTGCCGTCAGCTCGCCGGGATTGACATCGAGCCCGCCCGCATGCGCCCACCACTCCTCGAGCAGGGTTCCCGCCCGCGATAGTCCACAGCGCGCGCCCGTCGAGACGATCCGCTCGATGGGTGTGCGTGCGATTTGCCGGAGCTTCTCCTTCACCTGTCCAGAGCGGAACTATACCAGAAGCCTCCCCCAACCCGGAACAACTACCCCATGATATGGGTGCATCCAGAAGCTGATTCTCAGGCGGGCTCTAGAGGAGTCAGGCAACGGGCACAGACACCCACCTTCGCCAAGGCTTCGGTGGGCTTTGGCGTTCGACTTCGTCTCACTCAGTCTGTGCCCGGCACCCGGCTAGCCCCGAATCAGCACACGGACGCACCCCATGATGCGAGAATGATTGACTTCGGAATATTTGATTTTGACCATTCGTCTCAGCAGATGGAATCGGGATAGCAGAAAGACCACGGACAGGTATTGACAATGATATCGTCGGTCATTACTATGACCGGTCAGTCCGAAATCTGACTGGTCATTCATGCCGACTTGCCCGGGGGGTGAGGCTTGATGTGACGAAGAACACCGAGCATCTGTCACGCAAAGAGAAAGAAGAGGCTTTCCGTCGCGACCTTGTCCTCGACGCCGCCGAGAGCCTGTTTGCCGAGAAGGGCTTCGACGGCACGACGGTATCGGACATCGCCAGTCGATCGGAACTCGCCAAAGGCAGCCTCTACCAACTCTTCCAGAGCAAGGAAGAAATCATCTCCGCTATCATCCGCCGCAAAGTGGATCGAATCTGGGGAGTACTTGACGAGGTGTTCCGCATGGAGGTCAGCGCCCTGGAGAAGATCCGGAACATCATGCGCATCAAGCTGAAGGCGGTTTGGGAGAGCAGGCACTTCGCACGCATCTTCCTTCACGAGCTCAGGGGATTTCACTGGGAGATAGAGACTCCGCTGCTTGACGCGTATCGGAGCGAGATGCACACGATGATGGGCAGGATCGGCGAGCTGCTTGCGGAGGGCCAGCAGGCGGGCGAATTCAGGCGCGATCTCCCGCCCTCGGTCCTTTTCGCAGCCATGACCGGCTTCTCGAACGCGGTCATCTACGCCTGGCTGGAGTCGGGTGAGGAGATGGACATCGAGACCGCGCTCGATGAGGCAGTCGAGCTTTTCCTGCACGGCGTATGCCCTCGCGAGGGATGTGATTTGCGATGATCAACCGAATTCACCTGATATCTCTCGTAGCCTGGGTCTCTGTCCTGCCGGCGCAGTTCCTCGCGACAGCGCCGGCTCAGGCGAGTGTCGATCTTCTTGCGCAGGGGGATGTTCTCGTCGCTGGTGGCGCCTACAAGCGAGTCTTCGAGCTTGTAGGTGTTTCAGATTATCCCGAAGATGTCGGCACCGAGCCGGAACCGGTCGAGACTTCCACCGTCCTTCCTGAGCTGACGCTTGCGTCCGCAATCGACATGGCTCTCGCAAACAACCGCAACCTTCTCCTGGCCAGGCAGGCTGTAGAGATGGCACGCGCGGGCGGACGCGGCGCGATGGCCCAGTTCCTTCCCGACCTGAGCACGACCTACGCGTACACGCGCACTCTCGAAGCAAACACCATCGAGGTCCCGAATGTCGGAGAGTTCAAGATCTCGAGCGCGGACACTTTCTACTGGGGGCTTACGCTTAAGTATCCCCTGTATTTCGGCGGGCAGGATATCGCGACCGAACGTGCGGGCGAGGCCGGAACCCGCGCCGCCGAGCTGAAAGCCGAGCAGGCGGAGGCCCTGATTCGCCTTGGCGTAATCAGCGCCTATACCGGGATTCTCGAAGCTCGCGCCGGACTCGAGGCCGCGAGGAAGTCGCTCGATCATCTCGACGAAGTCCTTCGCTCGACTCAGGCTCACTACGATGCAGGATACGTGCCGCTCAGCGGCCTTCTTTCCGTGCAGGTCGCGCGATCGCAGGCGCAGCAGATCGTGGCCGAGATGGAGCGCGCGGTCGAGGTTGCCCAGTCGGCTCTCGCCATTCTGATCGGGGGGGAAATTGGGGATCGCTGGACCCTGATCCCTCTGGAATTCCCGGAATACAGCGTCCCGTTCCCGCTCGACACTCTGTGGGACTGGGCGATCGCAGCGCGTCCGGAAGTCAAGGAGCTTGCGGCGCAGCGCGAGGGGGTCGAGTGGCAGATCGAGGCTGTCGAAAGCGCACGGCGGCCGAGGGTGAGTTTTCAGGCGGATATCTCCAGGACGGGCTCCAAGCCGGACACGAGCGGGGGAGGAGGATTCTCCGGCGGGACCAACGTGCAGGGGACGATCGGCATCTGGTGGGATTTGTACGACTTCGGCCGTATGGACGATCTCAGGGCGCCTTTGGAGGAGCAGCTCGCGCTTCTGGACATACAAAAGGCCGATCTCGATACCCGGATTCAACAGGAGGTCGAGGCGGCTTATCTCAACGTTCAGACACAACTGGGAAATCTCGGCGTGAGCCGGGAGGCGATGGCGCAGGCGCAGGAGGCGTTCCGCGTCGCGATGCGTCGCCGCGAGGAGGGCCTCGGGCTGGTGATCGAAGTGCTCGACGCCGAGGCGACCCTCGCCCGCACGGAGGCGGGCCACTATCACACCCTCTACGAATACTACAGGGGACTGGCGACCCTTGCCCGGAGCGTCGGAATGACCGCCGAGGACCTGGTCGCACTGATCAATGCAGCTGGTGGCGCCTCCAAGCGCGTCTTCGCGCTTGGAGGTGTTTCGACATCGGAGGATCACAAATGATTCGCGCACACAATCCCAGAGTCGGTGGCGTCCACATGCGAGTCTTCGAGCATGTGGACGTCCTGATACTCATAACCATGGCCTTCGCTCTCGGCGCCTGCCGAGGCAAGCAGGCGGCTGAGACGACGGAGGTCCCGCCGGTCTCGGTAGTCGCCCAGCCTCCGGAAGTCGGCACGATCACGACCTGGCATCGGACCACCGGCGAATTGAGAAGCCCGAAGGAATCGATGCTCTCATTTCCGGGAGGCGGGAAGATCATCGAGATCGCGGTTGACGAAGGCGACAGTGTATCCGCCGGCCAGTATCTCGCGAAGGTCGACACTTCCACGCTCGCAGCCCAATATCAGGCCGCGAGAACCCAGGTGGAGTCTCTCGACATGCAGGCCACAGCCGCGGATGTATCGGTCGATATGGCCCGGACCAGGGTCGAGCAGTCCCGGGCGGCCTACGTGCAGGCGGAGGCCGACTACCACAGGTTTCAGAACCTGCTCGCGGACGGGGTCGCCACTCAGTCCGAGTTCGAGCAGGTCGAGCTCCGCTACGAGACCGCGCGCCTTAACCTCGATGCCGCGGAGGACGGAGTGACCGCCGCTCGCGCACAGGCGGACGCCGCGCATACCGGCATCCAGGCCGCGAGAGATCAGACCGTCCAGATTTCGGAGATGATCGATGACGGGACGCTCAGAGCCCCGTACGGCGGTCGCATCAGCTCGCGCATGGCCGATCTCGGCTCAGTCGTCGGGCCCGGCACCCCGGTTTTCAGACTCGTCGGCGAGGGCGATGCGGTGGACCACAGCCTGGAGGTCGTCTTCAGCCTCCCCGAGGACCTCGTGTGCAAGGTCTCCGTCGGAATGGAGCTGTACCTCGACCTCAGATCGTGCGAGCACGAGATCGTGACGACCATCGACACGATCAGCCCCGAGGTCGACAAGGACGCGCGAAACGTCGAGATCGTGGCGAAGATCGCCGATGACGGGAGCATGCTGCTGCCCGGCATGTTCGGGATTATCCGCCTCCCGCTTGCCGTTCACGAGACGGCGATTCTGATCCCCGAGCGGGCGATCCTCGAGCTTGAGGACGTCAGCATTGTCTTCATCGCGCAGGGAGACACCGCCGTGCGTCGCGAAGTCGTCACCGGTCTGAGGGAAGAGGGAAAGGTGGAAATACTCGAGGGAATCACCCGGACCGATGAAGTGATTGTTATCGGTAACACCTTCCTCACCGATGGGGCAAAAATCCACAGGGCAGGCCAAGCGTCGGCGCAATCCGGACAACAGCCTTCAGAGCCGGAGGGAGAAAGCTAAATGTTTCTTTCTGACCTCTCCATCGCGCGTCCCGTGCTGGGGCTGATAATCACGTTGGCGCTGGTTATCTTCGGACTCATCTCGTATCGGGACCTCGGCATAGAGAGCATGCCCGATGTCGAGTTCCCCTTCTTGACCATAACCACGGTATATCCCGGCGCCGACCCTGAGACCGTGGAGTCGGAAGTCACCAAGAAGATCGAGGACGAGGTCGCCACTCTTCCGGGGATCAAGAACCTGAACAGCACGTCTGCGGAGAATGTCAGCCTGATATTCATAGAATTCGAGCTCGAGGTCGACATAGATGTCGTCGCGCAGGATGTGCGCGACCGTATCGCCCGCCTCCAACGGGACCTTCCGGACAACGTCCAGGCTCCCGTCGTGGAGAAGTTCGACGTGCTGGCCATGCCGATCATGGACATAGCGATCGGCGGCAATGTCCCGCCGCAGGACCTGGCGGCGTATGTAGAGGACACGGTCAAGCCCAGCATCGAGGTGGTCAGCGGGGTGGGAAGAGTCGAGACAACCGGCATGCGGGAAAGGGAAATCCGGATCTGGCTCGACTCAGACAGGATGGCCTCCTACGGAGTGAGCCCGCAGGAGATCGTCGGGGCGATAAGGCTCGGACATATCGAGATCCCCGGCGGACGCGTGGAGACGGGCGAGAGGGAGTACATCGTCGTGACATCCGGGGAGCTGCAATCAGTCGACGAATTCAATGATCTTATCGTGGCTTCGAAGAACGGGACGCTGATCAGGCTACGAGATGTGGCGGTTGTCGAGGACGGGCTGGCCGATCTGCGCAGCCAGGCGCGCCTCAACATGGTTCCCGCCGTCGGCCTGAGCGTCATCAAGCAGTCGGGCGCGAATGTCATAGAGGTGGCCGACGCGGTGCAGGAGGCGATCGACGAGATCAAGGCGATCGCTCCACCCGGCCTGACCATCACCATCCCCACCGACAACTCCAGCTACATCCGCGACAGCTTCCATGAGGTCAACAACCACGTGTACGGGGGCGGAATCATTGCGATCATCATCGTGCTCCTCTTCCTCGGCAACTGGCGGACCACAATCATCGCGGCGCTCACCATCCCCACGAGCATCATCACCACCTACATCTTCATGAGGCTGTTCGATTTCACGCTGAACAACGTGACCATGCTCGCCTTCTCTCTCATGGTCGGCATGCTGATCGATGATGGCATCGTTGTGCTCGAAAATATCTACCGTCACACTGAAATGGGCAAGCGACCGATGCAGGCCGCGAAGGAAGGATCGAAGGAGATCGCGTTCGCAGTGCTCGCGGCCACCCTTACGATCGTGGCAGTGTTCGTCCCCGTCGCGTTCATGAGAGGTCTTATCGGAAGATTCATGTACCAGTACGGCATCACCGTCGCCGCGGGGATGACCGCCAGCTACTTCATCACCTTCCTCCTGGCCCCGATGCTCTCGAGCCGTTTCACCGTGGGCGGCAAGGACAACGTGTTCCTTTTCAGATGGTTCGACAACGGCTTCCGGAAGGTCGAGAACGGCTACAGATGGCTGATCGGGGCCGCACTCAGGCGCAAGGGCACAACGATCCTCATCGCGTTCCTCGCCATGGTCGCCGCGCTTGGGCTGTTCAGCATGACGAAGAAGGAGCTCTTCACCGAGGATGACACGTCCGAGACCGGCGTGTCGATCGAGATGCCTGTAGGGACATCGCTTCAGAGCCTGACTCGATTCACGGAGGGCATCGAGCAAATGATCATGGACATCCCGGAGGTCGAGAACATCTACTCGACTCTCGGCGGCGGAACCCTCGGCGAGCAGAACCAGGGCTACATTTTCATCGACCTGGTGAGCAAACAGGAGCGAAACAGGACCGTATGGGACATTGAAGACGAGCTCAGGGAGAAGCTGACGGGCATCCCGGGAGCCAAACTGGTCGTCGGGGTCGCCGGACATTTCGGCAGCAGCTACGGCTTCACATTCGAGTTGATCGGGAACGACAGGGAGCAGCTTCAGTCGCTCGCGAGCGACTTCGTCGATGCGCTCCACGAAAGCCCGATATTCCGGGAAGTCGACACCAGCTTCAAGTCCGGCAAGCCCGAGGTCAGAATCAACATTGACCGGGACAGGGTCGCCGACCTTGGAATCGACGCATACACCATCGGCTCGACTCTCAGGCTCCTGGTCAGCGGCGATGACACGGTCACGACCTTCTCGGAGGGGGGTCGACAGTACGATGTCAGGGTGAGACTCGAGGACAACTACCGCGACCGTCCTGAAGATCTCTCCAGCGTTCTCGTGTATGACCGGGACCGCGAGCCGGTGGAAGTCTCCAGTTTCGCGACAGTCAATATCTCCTCCGGAGCATCGCAGATTGACCACTCCAACAAGATGCGATCGGTCACGATCTACGCAAACATCAATGACAACTACACTCTCGGGGACGCTTCCAAAACCATGGACGAGCTCTTTGCCACCATGGTCCCCCCCGGCGTCGAGGCGAGGGTGATCGGCGAAGCGGAGATCATGGCCGAGAGCTTCCAGTCGATGGCATTCTCGCTCGTGCTGGCCATCATTCTCATATATATGATCCTCGCAGCCCAGTTCAATCACTTCGTCCATCCCCTCACCATCATGATCAGCCTCCCGCTCTCCTTCGTCGGCGCATTCGGCCTGCTGTTCCTCTCGAGGATGACCGTCAACGTCTTCAGCCTGATCGGAATCATCATGCTGATGGGACTTGTCACCAGGAACGCGATCCTGGTTGTCGAATTCACCAACCAGTTGAGAGACCGCGGAATGGAGAGGGACGAAGCGCTAATGACTGCGGGGCCGGTGAGGCTGCGTCCCGTCGCCATGACGGCGCTGGCGACCATCGGCGGCATGCTGCCGGTTGCCCTGATGCTCGGCGGAGGAGCGGGCGTCGAGGGGAGGGCTCCGATGGCGGTGGCCGTCATCGGCGGCCTGCTGGCAAGCACCCTGCTGACCCTGGTAGTTGTGCCTGTCGTCTATTCGCTGTTCGATTCGGCCACCGAATGGCTCCTGAGAGTCACCGGCGTAGTGAAGAGTCCGACGGACGGAAGGGCTTCGTAGCCGCAAGCGATTCGTATTCGCTCGGGTCGAGACACCTCCAAGCGCGAGGACGCGCTTGGAGGCGCCACCAGCCCGCCGGAGGCAACCCTCTAAGAGTGCGCTGCACAGGCTGAAACCGGTATAATCCAGCCGTGCGGGAGGGATCGGAAATGCAGCCGCAAGGACGGGACCGCTACCGCTGGATCCCGTGGGTGCTCGTGCCTTTGATGCTCGTCATCTACGCGTCGCACCCCACGCGCAGATTCTACTTCGACGGTGTCGTCTTCGCCTCCATCATCGAGCACGGCCCCTTCGCAGCGCTCTTCAATCCTCATCATCTCCTGTACACGTGGATTTTCTACGCGATCGAGAGAGCTCTCGAGCGCGTGAAGGGCGCTGATGTGCACGCGCTCTACGTGATGCAGTGGGTGAACATCATCCTTGGCGCGGTCGGAGCGGGCATGATCTGGAGGCTCGTCGCTCGACTCGTGGCGGACAAGGGCGTGGCGCTCCTGGTTGTGCTGCTCGGCTGCTTCAGCTTCACGTACTGGCATTACGCGACCGACGCGGATGTGTACGTCATCTCGACACTCTTCCTCCTCCTCGCCGCGGACCGTCTGGAGCTGGTCACCAGGCATAGACCACCGCGAGCCGCCGACTTCGTCCACATAGGGGTCGCCAATGCTCTCAGCATCCTGTTTCACCAGCTCAATATATTCTGGCTCGTCTGTATGGCGGGATGTCTGGTCTTCAGGGCTGTCCCAGGGTCAAGAAGCGAGCGATGGCGGTGGTGGTGGATCTACCTGGCGAGCGTGGCGATACCGGTCGGCGCGGCGTATCTGCTCGTCGGCATCTTCGTCCTCGGGCATACTTCCGTCCGTCCATTCCTTTACTGGATCACCGAGTACGGCCACGAGTCGACATACTGGATCTCAAGCTGGACGGATATCCCGCTCGGGACTCTCAACGGCTACCTCATGGTGTTTTTTCACCGGCAGTGGATCAAGCCGGGGATTCTTCACTACGACCTCAGGCTGGCTCTGGAGGAGGGTCGCATCTGGAAGGGCATTGTGAAGCAGATCTTCGGCTATTACTCCCTCGGTTTTCTCTTCTTCTGCTATCTCGCCGCGCTGTACAACATCAGGAAATATGCCCGCCAGTATCCCCGCCGGGCCGTGTTTGTTTTCTCCTGGCTTGCGCCGTACGCGCTGTTCCAGTTCTTCTTCATGCCGATGAACTACTTCTACAAGCTGTTCGTCTTCGTCCCCCTTCTCTCGGTCTTCGCATGGTACGAGAGCATCGAGATTCGGGGCGAGAGAAAGTGGCTCAAGTGGTCTCTTTATGCGGCGTTTGTGATATTCACCGCGACCGCGGAGCCTTTACTGGCCGTGCTTGTCTCGATCTTCATCGTTGTGTTCGAGATTTTTCAGTCAAGAAAGGACGCGATATATCGCTGGGGGCTGTTCATACTCGTCGCCTTCCTGGCTCTGTACAACTACGTGGCGGGGATCGAGCCCGAGTCCAGGCTTGAGAACAACCCGGAGGTAGTCTCTGCCCTCGACCTTCGAGACCATCTCGGAAGCGGCGATCTGCTGGTTTTCGAAGGCGGGGCCGACTATCCGGACGGATGGATAATCTCGGCCCTCACCCCCGCCAGGGTCGTGACGCTCGGTGACGTGTTTGAGATGTCCGACGGCGAGCGCGACGCACTGGTCGATCGGGTTCGGGAGGAGGGCGGCGCGGTCTACCTGCATCCGAACATAAGCGAAGGCACGGAGCACCTGCGCAAGTGCGCGGTCGAGTTGGGCGTGAGCGTCGATACACTTGCGGACATCCTGCGGGAATACCGGTGGGAAGACGGATTCATGCAGGGCGGAAGGACGTACCTGCGGCTTGTCGCCGACTGATCGGCGCAAAATCCGCGTTCGTTTTCTTCGTGCCTTTGTGCCATCGTGGTTATCTTCAAGAAAAAACACCACAAAGGCACCAAGACACGAAGAGGAGCAAAGTCCCTGCCGGATTCTGTACGCATGCTTAGACTGGCAGGTTGCTGAAAAGGCCGGCGAGCGAGCGGAGGGCGGGGCAAGCCCCGCCCCTACAAGCGTCTTTTCATGCGGGTTCCAGACGTAGGGGCGAGGCTTGCCTCGCCCTCGATCAGGGTTTTTCAGCAACCTGATAGAAAGGCCCGAGAGAAGTTACTTGGGCCCGTTGACGGGAAGGCCGGTCTGGGCATCCAGGCCGTAGAAGTACATATCGTCCGATCCGAAAATCAAGCGGCCGTCGAGAAGCAGCGGCGCACCGTGGTTCCTGCCGTTCGTGTCGAAGCTCCAGACCTCCTCCTTCGTCTCCCGGTCGAGCGCCAGCACCCTGTATCGCAGCGTGCAGACATAGATGTGCTTGTCGTCCACAGCGAGGGGCGCGAAGATCTCCTCCGTCGGTCCCTCTCGCTCTTGCGCTGAGCCGCCATTCCGGGTTTCGTTCTCCACGAGGGTTCTCGACAGAGGAAGAGGCCCGTAGCGGTAGGGGTGGGGATGGATGATGCTCACAGAGGCCAGGATGTCGCCGTTCGCAGGATCGATCTCTAACACCGTCCCTCCCATGCATCCGATGTAGAGCCTGCCGGCATGGAAGACAGGCCCGCTCCAGAACGCCCCGGCGCCCTCGGGCTCGATCCTCCACAGCTCGGCACCGTCCGTGAGCGAGAATGCGGCGATCTGCCCGCCGACACTTGCCGCGAAGATGCGGGTGGCTATCGCAGCCGGCTCCTCCTCGCCGTTCTCGTCCCATGAGGGAAAGAGATTCCGGAACCCGACCGGCGTGTTCTCCGTCACGTCCCAGGGGAAAACCCCTGTCCCCGGCCTCAGCGGCGCCGTGGGATCGGTTTCTCCCTCAATTCTCAGCAAGGCGGGGATATCGAGTGCGGGCGTTCCGTAGACCTCGCCCTTCAGATCGCCGCGCCAGCGTTCATCACCCGTGCGGGCATCGAGCGCGCGAACGAATCCCTCACAGTCGCCCACGATAATCGTGTCGCCTGTGACGACCGGGGTGCTCCGAACGATCGCACCGCAGTCAAACTCCCACGCCACCGAGCCATCCTCCGGATTCACGGCCCTGACCACCCCGTCCCAGGCGGCGACTATCAGATGCTCGGGCGTATGTACGGGCCCGGCGTCGATGTGGGAGCGGACATCAATGACGGTCCGCGCGGCTGCGGGATTGGACGGATCCACCGCAATGACCCGCCCGGAGTAGCTTGTGGCATAGACAATCCCGTTCCACACAAGAGGCGCTCCCCTGGCACCCGCGCCCAGCCCGACCATCCAGTGTTTCTCTTCCTGCCCCCGCCGGCGGTCCATCCTGACGAGCCTTCCGTTCAGCCCGGCGAGGTAAATCCATTCGGCGGTTGGTGTCGCCGGGCCTACGTAGCCCGATGTCCCCCTGTAGCCGAAGTACCAGTTGGCTTCCTGAGTGGGGAAGCTCGGCCCTACCTTCGGCTTTTTGCAGCCGGAGACCGTGGGAAGCAAGAGGAGTACGACAAGAATAAGCGGAACGAGATCGCGCATGCCAATACCGGACCGCCGCAGCGGGCGATCGAGGGCGCATTGTACCACACCGACGGTGCGACCGCCCTCAGGGTGCAGAATCGATATGCCATTCGACCGGTTGTGCTGTATAATCGCAGCGCTGATCCTGCACCCAACCCGACCGTGACAACGCCTGCCGAAAGCCCAAGGACCCCTGCGCGAGATGTTCCCCGCGGCATCCTCCTCTGGCCGTTTGTGATTGCAGGCTGGATCGCCGAGGCCATATTGCAGCCCATCATCAACCTCTTCGACTATGTGGGCAGGCTGGTTATCCTTGTCGCCCAGACGCTATGGTATATCGTCACACTGCGGATTCCCCTCGGGCTCACCGTCCAGCAGATGGCGCACCTGGGTACCGACAGCCTGTTCATCGTGACGCTGTGCATAAGCTTCACCGGCATGATCCTCGCCACTATCCTCGCCCAGCAGGCTGTAGAGCTGGGTTTCGGGTCTCAGTACGTGGGTGGGGCGGTTGTCTACGCCATGGCCAAGGACCTTGTGCCGGTCCTTGGGAGCCTGGTGATGGCCGGACGGGTGGGAGCCGGAATCGCCAGCGAGATCGGGACTATGGCGGTGACCGAGCAGATTGACGCCCTGCGCGCGCTCGCCGTCCCGCCCGTCCGACACCTCGTCGTCCCCCGCCTCATCGCCTGCGCCGTCATGGTCCCCGCAATCTGCTACATCTCCGGATTCATCGGGGTCTGGGCCGGATGGCTTCCGGTCTCCGGCAGTTTCCCCGTCCCTTCATTGGAAGCCGCCCACATAAGCTACCGTATCTACTTCGACAGCGTGTTCACCATCCTCGACTACAAGCTCCTCCGGATCGCCTACAAGAAGAGCCTATACTTCGGGATGATCATCGCCATAGTCGCGTGTCTCGAGGGATTCGCCACAAGGGGAGGAGCGAGAGGGGTGGGGGTCACAGTCACACGCGCCGTCGTCATCAGCATGGTCTGCATTTTCATCGCCGACCTGCTTCTCACGCTTTGAGCAAGCCCCGGCACGTAGCATGCGCATCCTGCGCATGGAATCTTCGTCACACGCTCATCCTGAGCGTAGCCCGAGAGGTTGATCCAAAATTTCGATGCAACAATCATGTGCAAGATGCGCACGGTACGAAGAGGTCATGCGCAAGATGCGCATGCTACAATGAATGCCGAAACAGTGCGCGGCTTAATATTTCCGGCCCGGTCCCACCCAACCCTTCCTGCGGAAATAGAGAAGCAGTCCAACAGTGACAATCACAATCAGTCCCAGCGCGAACGGGTAGCCGAGACGCCAGTTGAGCTCGGGCATGTTCCATGGCGAGATCTGCGTGTTGAAATTCATTCCATACAGCCCGGCCAGGAATGAAAGGGGCATGAATATGGTCGCGATGACCGTGAGGACTTTCATGACCTCGTTCATCTTGTTGCTGATGCTGGAGAGGTAGACGCTCATGAGGTCGGAGCCGACCTCGCGATAGCTCTCGATGAGGTCGATCACCTGGGATGTGTGATCGTAGCAGTCGCGGAGATAGATGTCGGTGTAGTCGGAGATCATCGAGCTGGGGTCGCGAATGAGCTGGTTGATCGCTTCCCTCATGGGCCAGACCGCCCTGCGGAAGTTGAGAAGGTCGCGTTTGATGGAGTGGAGCCGGCTGATGACGGCGGAATCGGGACGCTCGAGGATCTCGTCCTCCATGGCGTCAAGCCGCTCGCCGATTTCCTCGAGCACCGGGAAATATGCATCGACGACCGCGTCGATCACCGCGTAAGCGAGGTAGTCCACCGGGTTCCGGCGGATTCGTCCCGACGGATTCCCGATTCTCTCACGAACGGGCTGCAGTAGATCGTCCCCGCCATCACGGAAAGTCGCCAGAAAGTTCTTGCCCAGAAAAATGTTGATCTGCTCCGTATCGAAGACCTCACCCGGAACGGCCATCCTGGCTGCGACGTACACCATTCCGGGATACTCCTCGGTCTTCGCGCGCTGATGGCCGCTCACCACGTCCTCGAGGGCAAGCTTGTGTATTCCGAGGTGGTCCCCGACCCGCTGGATTGTCTTGACGTCCCTCATGCCCTGAACGTCTATCCATGCGACATCCCAGGCCTGAAGGATAGCTGGGATCTCGTCGGGATCGCTGATGTATCTGTCCTCGACTCGCTCCTGGTTGTAGGCGATCACCCTTATTTTCGCGGGCGGCGCCTCGGGATCCTCGACAAGGTGTCCCGGCGACGCTCCGATATGCGGTTTCTTAAACGCCCGGCTTTTCTTTTTCTTCCTTCGATGGGTTTTCGAAGCCATGATGGTCTCCCTCCCGGAACCTTGATTCTCAATCAGACGCCTCGGGCAAGGTTAGCACAGCGCGAGTAAGGACTAAAAGCACCGCACGGCCCGAAGATCGGGCCGTGCCAGTTATTCCGCGCAGTTTTCCGCAAGCTTAATGAATCTATCAGTCCCGGACCGGTCTCCTAGTCGCCGGAGAACGTAGTGTCCGGGCTTGTGTACACGTAGACAACCGATTCGTTCGACTTCAGCAGCTCCATCAGCTCTTCTCCGACCTCCATAGCCTCGATCATCTCCGGACCCGCCCCGTAGATCGGAGGCCTCACCGCTATGTCGTACTGGAGCGCGGCGCCCCCGATGCCGTTCGGGAAGAAGAAGTCGATCCAGGCCTGGGTGCCCGGGAACCCGTCCTCGAGAAGAACCAGGACGCTGCAATCGCCGTCCTCCACCCGCGGGAACGCCTCGATGAATCCCGGCAGACCCTTGAGTATGTAGGCCGACCAGAAGAGCTCCTCGAACACGTCCTGGATGCACTCCGGGGCGGTGAAGGCGGGCGGATAGCTTGAGATGACCACGGGCGCCACCGCGACCTGGGTCTGGAGCTGCTCCACCGCAGCTTCGACATCGGCCACCGCAAGCGGATCATCTATCAGAACCACCACTTCGGGAACTTCTACAATCTGCGCAATCTTGTATTGCAGCTCAACCAGGTCTGCGATGAACAGGCCCTCCGACTCATGAGCGACGACATGCACCGGATTGCCCACGATCAGGTAGCTCGTGTCGACAGCCTTGCCGGTAAGGTCTCTGATGACCGTCTGCAGCGTAAGCTGGAACTCGATGCCCGACACCTTCATCATCGTCGGGTTGTCTTCCGGCACGAGGGCCTCGATTGAGCCCTGACGCTCGACAATCGCGGGAGGCGGCGAGACCTCCTTGACGATTATCTCGGTGGCCGTGATGCCATCATCGCCAAGAACGCCCTTCGCTGTTACGTACATCCCGACCTCGAGCTCGCTCGGGCTGACCTTGTTGTCGAGTACATCGCGGATGTTGGCGGACGCGTAGTCGCGGAACATCACGTTGCCCACGGAGATGGTGGTAGCCGTTATCTCCTCGATCGCGCCGTCTCGGCTGACCTCGAACTTGTCCTGCGGGTCCGAGGGGCTGGGCTGCACTTCGACTCTCACCGCCACATTGACCTGGGAGAAAGGCGTGAAGGATACCGTGGCGTTCCTGCCCACGGTAACCTGCGACAGCGCCAGGGGATTGCCGCTCACGGGATTCATCAGGTTGGTGTTGCCCCAGATCTGATAGATCGAGCCGCCGATGCTTATTGTGTTCGATCCGACACCGGACACTGTGCCCATTGACACCTGGGAGGTGGTGTAGTCCAGGCCCACCATCAGCGGAGCCTGCTCGTCCGGAATCGCGTCATGGTTGGTGTCGACGGCCACGAGGTCGTCATACTGCCCGTCGCCGTCAAGGTCGAAAGTGATGAGGTCGGTTGCAAAATCGACCCTCAGCCTGACTTCGCGACTCCCGTCCGGACCGCGGTACGCGTATGTGAGCTGGAGCACATATTCCGAGGGACGATCGATACTGCAGGCGAGCATCGATTTGAACGCCCGGACGAGGGCAATCGGCACGTTGAAGCTGACCGGGGTTCGCAACGAATGCTCCGCCTCGAGGCCGGCCTCCACGGTGAACCGGAGATTGAAATAGGCCGACGGATCGGGATCCAATTTCTCGAACTCGAATCCGCCGTCCGCCACGAGGGTGCTGGGCCTGGGCAGGGGTTTGCCGCCGATATCATCGCCGGGATCCACAATGCGCGCCCCGTAGCGGATATCGGGCGGGGGAGAGCCGTCGAACGCGTCGGCGGGAGGCGTGCCCAGCGGTACATTCGCCGAGAACGTAACCGCTCCTGACAAAGAGGCGGCGGAGGTGAGGGGAGGTTGAATCTCCTCGCCCCCACCTCCACAAGCCGTGAGCAGTACCGATAATGCCAGTACGCTCGTAAACCAGCAAACGCCTCTGTGCAGGGTGCGGCGAATTGTTGTCTTTGTTTTTCTGTGACCACGATCCGGCATTTTAATCAACCCTCCAAGTCGTGGGCTGGGACGTGGTTTCAACTGCCCGTTTCCAGTATACCAGTTCTCTCAGAGTTCGCCGTACATTCCCGCCAGCTCGTCCAGCACGTGCGGATCGGCGAGGACCTCCTCAAGTGCGGCGCCAAGCCTCGTGGCGCCATCGATTATCTCGCCTTCCTCAAGCAGGCTCCAGCTCAGCCGGAATCCCGCTGCGTCCTGCTTGCCGGGCCAGAAGAAGTTCGCCACCGCGAACTCAGCTCCCCGCTCCCGGCAATAATGGTACAGAGCAAGTGACTTCAGCTTCTTCGGGAGATTCACCCAGAGGCTGAACCCGCCCTTCGGCCGGGTCCATGTCAACTCCTTCGGGAAAGTCTCATCCATCGTTTCCAGCAAGGCGTCCCGCCTCGCCTTGTATATCCGCTTCGTGCGCCTCAGATGCTTGTCCAGATAGCCCTTCAGTATGAACTCGTGCATGATCACCTGGAGGAAGAAGCTGTCGCCGCGATCGCAGCCTCGCTTCATCCTCACCAGCGCCACCGCAAGCTCGCTCGGAAGCGTCACCCAGGCAAGCCTCAGTCCCGGGAGGAATATCTTGGAGAAGCTCCCGAGCCGAATCGCCACACCGGATGTGTCCAGGCTCTTCAGGCTCGACACCTCGGAGCCGTCGTATCTGAGATCCTGCGCCCAGTCGTCCTCAATGATGGGCAGCCTGTGTTCGGTCGCGATCTCGAGGAGCTTCTTCCTCCTGTTGGCCGGCATAACCGTGCCCGTCGGATTATGGAACGTCGGGATCGTAACCAGCGCGCCGATTTTCTCTTTCTTGAGGATGCGCTCGATCTTGTCGACCTGCATCCCGTTGCCGTCCACAGGCACCCCGAAATACGGGATTCGACGGGCTATCAGGAGGTTCAGGATGGCCGCATAGGTGGGCGTCTCCACCAGCACCGCGTCGCCAGGCTTCAGAAGGAGATTGAACAGGAGATTGAGACCCTGCTGGAATCCGGACACAACGACGACATCATTCTGACCGGGGGCCATCGCGACCCCCCCGAGCGCCTCTTTCTTTTCGAGCCATTCGATCAGCGGCTGGTAGCCCTGCGGGTGGCCGTAGTCGAAGAAGAACGCCTTCGGGTCCCACAAAAGCTGCTGAGTGATCTGCTTGATCTGCTCGAACGGGAACAGGCGGCTGTCGGGAAGGGCTTTGATGAAGCTGATGGGCGGGCTCGGCTGCTCTGTAGCCTTGCGCTGTGGCGGCAGTGAGAAGAAGGCCCCGGGGATCTCGTACGGGGACCAGTCCATCCCACTCTTGGATACGGTTTTCTTTGAGCTGGAGGCGGGGGAAACAGCGTGCTCGCCGGAGATATCGGCGAGCGCTGAACGATCCACTACAAAAGTACCTGATTGTGGTCTTGATTCGAGGTATCTCTCGGCGATCAGCTCCTGGTATGCTATCAGTACGGTTTTTCTGCTGATGCCGAGCATCTCGGCGAGTTCTCTGGAAGAAGGGAGGCGGGTACCGGCTGCAAGGAGGCCTGCATCGATTAGGCGGCGAACTTCGGCAACGATCTGCCGGTAGAGGGGGACAGGGGCATTCTTGTCGATCTGGATGTGCATCCCGTACCCGCCACGCCTACTTGCCAGAAAAATCTATACACGGCGAAGTTGTTGTCCTGTTCAGTCGGATTACTGCTGGAGCCCTTCGGGAAGTGGGGAGGCGAGTACCGATTGCGAGGAGGCCTGCATCGATAAGGCGGCGAACTTCGGCAACGATGTGCCGGTAGAGGGGGACAGGGGCATTCGTGTCGATCTGGATGTGCATTCCGTACCCGCATCTCCCCAACTGCCCGAAAAGTCTACACATAATATAGTGGCTGGTGACCAGATTGAAAATACCCAATTCTGGGCCAGTTTCAGGTAACCAGTTCAGGCCCCCGTTTCCCGCTCAGGGGCCCCGATCCGCCGCTTGGTACCCTTCGCGTCTCTTCGTGTCTTCGTGCCTTTGTGGTTCATTTTCTTGAAAGATAACCACGAAGGCACTAAGGCACTAAGAAAAGCAGAGAAATGCAGGCAGGAGACCCCATCGCGCTGGCAGCCGGCAACGAAGGATTGTATCCTTTGCGGCGATGCCCGACCTCGCTCGACCTATGGCTCACCCTCTCCTCATCCGGTTTGCCAAGACCGGACTCATGCGCTTCATCGGACATCTTGACTGGCAGGCGCTCCAGCAGGCAATGTTCCTTAAGGCGGGACTGGGTATCGCCATCGGCGAAGGCCCTACCCATCGCCTGAGAATGAAAACCAGCCCCCCCACCCCCGTCGGCGTCGCCAGCCGCACCGAGCTCACCTACCTCCTTCTCGCCGATCCCCTCTACCCGGAGGAGGCCGGAAGGAGACTTGACGCCGTCCGCCCCGACGGCATCGAGGTTGTCGCGGTCAGAGACGCCGGACGTCTGGCGAGGAAGAACCCATTCGGAACGATCGAAGCGACGCTGTACGATCTCCATCTCGGGGAGCAGAATTCCGATTCGCGCATTCAAGATGTGGTGTCCGAGCTGGAGAGAATCCGGTCGGCGCCTCCGCCCGCTGAGTCCGAGCCGGACGAGCTCAAGGGATTCTGGGGCAGAATCCTGGAGATCGAGCCCGCCGACGGAAGCATCAGGCTCCTTGCCTTGCAGCGGGAGGCCGAGACTTTCCATGCCGCCAAATGCGCGACATATCTCGAAAAACACCTCTCCCTCCCCCACTACCCGATCTTCACCAAGCTCGACTACTACCGCCTCAAACCCTCGAAGCGAAGGCTCTTTGCCTGAGCGCGGAGAAATCTCCGTGGGCGCATCCAGAAATTGATTCTGAGACTCTCCGGCTGGGTGCGCCGCTTTTCTAAGCGGCATTCTGAGAGACATGCCGGCTGGAAAGCCGGCGCACCCGTGATTGAAAAATCAATACCTGGATGCACCCTTCTCCGTTTTGTCATTGGCTCCCTCGATCGGATCGGGGTATAATATGGATGCGCATCCGGTAATCGTGCCAGAATGGCTGCCGAGGCAGGGCATGCCGGATGGCAATCAGTCTCTTGTCGCGCAGACGCGAGGCTCAGGAGGATTCTCATGTTGTCCCGTACATCAGTGCAGATCACCACTCTGATCGTGGTCCTTATCGTCGCGACCTCGTGCGCAGGCCGCGGCGGCCCGGTGGCCCCGGACATCCCGGGCCAAACCGCCGACCAGTCAGCCCGAACGGGTCCCGCGAATCGAAATATCTGGGGCCTGTGGGCCGTGCACATCCCGGCGGACCACCAGTCCGCCACCATCCTTCCGCTCCGCGTCGCCGAGATGCACCTCAACGCCACGCGGGTGCTCGAAAACCAGCCGTTCTCCAACTGTCTCAAGCTCACCGGCATCAGCGTCCCGTCCCCGAACCTTGTCTCCGCCAACCTGACCCTATGGCATCCCTTTCCAGGTAACTCCAATCTGGTCGGATTCGACGTCCGCGGCATCTTCATCTCCGGCGCCGACTTCACTTTCCCGATCAGCGGACGGGCTGTTGCCGTCGGGGACGGCCTTCCCCGGCTGCTGAACGTCGACGGCTACACCCCGCTGTTCAATCCCACAGAGTTCCCCGAGACGCAGCCCGGTCCGTCCGCCCTGAAGTACTTCGCCGGCAAGTTCTCGACCGGCGGGAACCTGTCGGCGACCCTGAATCCGTTTGTCGCTTACGCGCGAGGAGTGCCGCGACGCATGTTCGCGCCAGGAGGAGTCGAGACGCGCAATCTGCTGCTGCACGTGCCCGACGGGCCGTTTGCTTTCGGCTACGCCATCGATGCGTGCTGGGCGCCCGTCCCCGGCGGGGTCTCCGACCCGCTGAACGACTTCCCGCCCGAAGCGAACTGCCTGGAAGCCTACAAGGTCGTCATGCAGATCGGCCCGAGCCTGCGTCCTGAAGCCGGCTCCTGGACTGATATCCAGGTGGAAGCCTGGGACCACCAGGGCCCTGAGACTATCTCCAGGGTCACGATCGAGGCTCCGGGACTGTTCGCAGGCGAGCTGGAGCTCGACTACCAGGCAAGCACCAAGGATGGAAGCGCCATCTTCGCCGGGAAACTCGCAACTGACCTCGGAGCGGCTAGCGGTCGCTACCGGCTCCTCGCGAGAGTCGAGGACACCCAGGTCGATCCGAACCTGGGGCCTGTCCAGGCATGGTTCCTGGGGGATGTCCGGGTGAAGATCGGCTGGGCCGCAAGATGGGGCGGCAGCGGGAAAGACTGGGCGAATGACTGCGTGACAGACGAACACGGCAGCATTTATATCACCGGCACCTGCGGCAGGTACGCGGATCTCGATCCCGGGCCTGGAATTGTCGCACAGGGTTCGTCGTACCCCAGCATCTTTCTCTCGAAGATTGATCCAAATGGCCGGCTGTGCTGGGCACATAACTGGGGAGAACCATATGTGGTGGAGAATTCCGGGCGCGCCGTCGCTCTCGACGGTTCCGGAGGAGTATACATGACCGGCACCTACCGTGGTGACATCGACTTCGATCCGGGTCCCGGCGTGGAGATGCACTCGTCCGCCGGACAGGAACATTCCTTCTTGTCCAGGTTTGACGCCGATGGCAACTCCAAGTGGGCGCGCACATGGGGCCCGCCATGGAACCCGCTCCACCAGGATTGGTGCCGGGCTTACGATGTCGCGCTTAGCGACTCCGGAGCAGTCTATGTCACCGGCTACTTCATGGGCATTGTCGATTTCGATCCTGGAGCCGGTGCCGAAGAGTTCCAGACCAGTGGATACTACGGTGACATTTTCCTCACAAAGCTCAGCGCGGACGGGGACTTTGAGTGGGCGCGAGGATGGGGCGGGGTTGAGGATGAGTTCGGCAGCGGGGCGGCCCTCGACAGCGCCGGCAACGTTCTCGTCGTCGGCTCCTATTATGGACCCGTCGACTTCGATCCCGGCCCTGGAGTTGATGAACGGACCGGCGTGGGCGGGTTTTTAAGCAGGTTCGATTCAAGCGGCAACTACCAATGGGCTCGGACTTGGGCCGATTCAGGCTATTCTGTCCCATATGATATCGCCATCGACAGCTCCGACAACATCAGAATTGTGGGTTACTTCAGTGAGACTGTTGACTTCGACCCGGGCCCCGGCTCGGAGATACGTACTTCCAACGGAGAGTCTGATGCCTTTCTGGGCACGTACAACAATGATGGCCACCTTGTTTCGATCCTGACCTGGGGCGGCAGCTCCCACGAGCAGGCAAAAGCTGTCGCGATTGACGGCGCAGGCAACATCGCTGTGTGCGGAATATTCCACGGCACTGTCGATTTCGATCCCGGACCGGGAATCAACGAGCAGTCTCTTGATAAGGAATGGTCGGGAGTCTACTTGACCCGGTTCGACTCCAATGGCGAATACCAGTGGGCTCGCGTCTGGGGCGGAGGCGGGAAGGACCTCGGAGAGGGGGTCGCTTTCGACCTCGCAGGCAACATCTATGCAGCAGGCGGCGTTGTTGGTGCAGTCGACTTCGATCCCGGCCCGGATACAGACCATCAGACGATATACGGAATGAAAGACGCGTTCCTCAGCATGTTCCCGCCCGACGGTATCTGGTAGTTCGTCACAGACTCATGCATTTCTCGATATCCGGTCGCATCTGCGGCTTCGACGACAAGCTACGCTCGAGGACTCGCTCCGCTTGTCGTCGCCACCCGCGGCGGGTTTGGCAATTCCGTTCCGCCGTCTGCTATCATTGATCGAGCACTTTTGTGCCGAAGCCACGATTCCGGCTCGACGGCCTTGTCCGCAGACATTTGTCGGTCACAGGCCGATTGAGCGGGAGGAATATCATGCATTCACGATCCGTCTCTGTCCTGATTTGCCTCATTCCGGCCATCTTCCCTGTCCTCTTCTGCGCGAGCTCAAGCCAGGGAGTCGACGGCGCCGCAATCCCGAACGCGCCGCAAGTCTCTCAAGAGGACGGGATCTCGGCCGCGCCCAACCACTACCTCTGGGCCTACTATCTCGGCTACATCAATCCCGCCGAAGGTGAGTTCGAGATGGCTCCGGCGCGCGATGTCGCCGCACACTGGAACGCCCTGTCCTTCCTCGAGCAGGGCCCGTGCTCGAATTGCGTCAGGCTCGCGGGCATCACCCCGTCCGGCACCGGCACGCTGCTTGTGGATGTCGAGATCACACATCCTTTCCCGACTCTCGGCCTCACAGGCTTCGACGTGCGCGGCATCTGCATCCTCAACGCCGGCCACACCTTCCCCATCTCGGGCCTCACCGTCCCGGACGGCTCCTCCGATGGAGAGCTGGTGAATCCCGACGGATTCACGACCCTCTACAACGGAACAACGTCCGGAAGCGGTCCCGGCGGGCTCCAGGGCTATCTCAAGGGGAAACTCGCGAGCGCCACCGTGCCCGACGCGCTGCTCAACGGCTTCAGGCAATATCATAATTCTTATCCGGGCAACTCCCGCCGCGCATTCTATGCCGGCACGAAGCTGACGCAGACCTTCGAAATCAGGAAATCGCTGGGGCCGCTTGTGTTCGGCTACGCAGTTGACGCGAGCTGGGTCCCGCCGTCCACCAAGCCGGTAACCGATCCCCAAACCGATTTTCCGCCGGAAGCGAACTGCCCGGAGCCCTACGCGATCTCGATCCAGGAAGTCCCGACCGGTCCGGGCCTTACCGATGAGGGCGGCGAGACGTTGCTGAAAATACTGGTGTCGGATTATCAGGGCAAGACGAGTCATTCCGAGCCTGTCATCGAATGCCCGGAGCTGTTCGACGGAACGCTGACGGCCTCGTGGGTTGCCGACGGCGCGAGCTGGTCCGAGTACCAGGTGACGATCACGAACGAGAAGAAATCGCCGGCGGGCGAGTACAGGTGTCTGATAGGCGTCGAGGACAACGAAAACGCGACATCGCCGCCCTGGCTCGACCTCACCGCGTATCAGGTCCACAAGCTCACCGTCGCTCACGCCCAGCCGGACCATCATGAGCTCTGGTACTACCATAGCGTGAACCTGCTCCCGGACAACAATCTCACGCAGGCCATTCAGCGCGTGCAGGAAGCCGCCGGATACGGCTACGAGAAGGTCGTCCTCGCCGACTTCAAGCTCGGCACGATCGATATCCAGAGCCAGACATACTGGGACCATCTCGCGACATTCGTGCAGGCCGCCACCGACGCCGGAGTCGAGGTGATCCCGTCGCTCGTCCCGATCGGGTACTCGGACGCGGTGCTCTGCCACGATCCCAATCTGATCGAGGGCCAGCCAGTCTATGATTGCCTGTTCGAGGTGAGCGGGAACACCGCGGATGTCGTGCAGGACCCGTCGACCACGTTCGTCAACGGTGATTTCGAGGACCATTCGGGCGACGTTTTCCCCGGTTGGATCCAGATGGACGGGCCTGGCGTGGAGACTTTCGCCGACACTGCCGTGAAACACTCGGGCAATTGCAGCATACGGTTCGAGAATTTCACCGCCCATCCGAACGGGAACGACCGCATACGCCAGGAGGTCGATGTCAAGCCGTGGAACGGCTACGCGGTCTCCTTCTGGCTGAGGACGGACAGCCTCGTGCCCACCGGCGGCTTCAACGTCCTCGTATTCGATTCCGAGTTCGATCACGTCCTCGAGTTCCTCTCCTACCGCATCAGCCAAACCCAGGATTGGACCCGTTACTACACCATTTTCAATTCCCAGGACAACGAGACTGCCAATATTTACTTCGGCATGTGGGGCGGCGAGAGCGGGAAATTCTGGCTCGACGATGTCACGATCGAAAGCACGGGGCTGATCAACCTGATCCGGCGCGAAGGCTGCCCGCTCGTGGTGACGAGTGAGGACGGACTGACAACGTATACCGAGGGCGTCGATTTCGAATATGTCTCCGACCCACTGATGGGCCACGCGGGGAGCTATACGGGCACGTTCGATCTGTACCACGAGCGGCCCGTCATCACGCTCACGTCCGGATCAGCAATCAACAGTGGCGACCGACTGCTCGTCGATTACTACCACTGCACCTTCATCTACGACCTGCAGACCGCATGCTGCCTGACCCACGACGGCGTTTTCGATATCTTCGAATCGACTCTCAGCAAGGTCGATGAAATCGTTCATCCGACCGAGGTGTTTATCGCAGTGGACGAGCTCAGGGTCGCGAACTGGTGCACGCTCTGCCAGGGGCAGGGCAAGACCCCCGGACAGCTTCTCGCCGACGCGACCCAGCGCGTCGATCAGATCGCCCACCAGATCGATCCCGCCTGGAAACTGATGGTCTGGAGCGACATGTACGATCCCAACCATAACGCGCATGACGTGTACTATCTCGTCAACGGTACGCTTGAGGGCAGTTGGGACGGTCTCCCGACGGCCTGGGATGTCGCCAACTGGTACAGGCTCCAGTTGCCGACGCTCGAATGGTTCGACGGTCGAGGCCACAGGCAGATTCTGTGCGGCTATTACGACGAATCAGGCCCGGATTTCAACATCGACGACTGGCTGGACATGTCGAAGCCGTATTCGGGAGTGTACGCCTGCATGTACACGACATGGCAGAACGATTACAGCGATCTCGAAGCCTGGGCGCAGACCGTGAAGGATTGGGACGACGCGAACTGGTAGCCGCGGGGAGCCGCGAGGCGTCAGGTCCTCGAGTTGCGGACGAGGTTTCGGAGGAGACTACATCCCGGCTTTGACAAGGTCGAGCAGCCTCAGCATGCCCACAACCTTGCCTTGAGAGTCCACGACGGGTATCTGGCTTATCTGGTGACCCTCCATGAACCTGAGCGCATCGATCGCCCGGGTGCTCTCGGTGATCCGCTTGGGATTCGGGATCATGATGTCCGCCACACCGGTGTCCATGAGCGCATCGATTGACCGCTTCTCCTTCTCGAATCGCTCCAGGAGTCTCTTGATGTCGCCGTCGGTGATGATTCCCGCAAGTGAGCCGCCGTCGTCGACAACGCTGACCGCGCCGAGACGCTTGGCGGTCAGCTCGAACAGCGCCTCCCTGAAGGTCTCATCGAGCCGGACCCTCGGATCATCCGGCGCGGGAGTCATGAGATCGGATACTTTGAGCGTCAGGCGACGGCCGATGGCGCCGCCCGGATGACGTATCGCCAGGTCATCCTTGTCGAGCCCTCGCTGCTCGAGGACAACCAGCGCCAGAGCGTCCCCCAGCGCAAGCTGAGCCGCGGTGGACGCGGTGGGGATGAGATTGTGCGGATCGGCCTCCTTCTCGACCCTGCACGCAAGCACGAGGTCCGCCGCGTGCGCCAGCGAGCTGTCCGGACGCCCCGTTATCGCGATCACCTTCGCCCCCAGCGCCTTGATCGCGGGCATGAGTCCCATGGTCTCCGACGATTCCCCGGAGTTCGAGATGAGAATCACCACGTCGTCGGGAAGGATCGCGCCCAGGTCCCCATGGACGCCCTCGGTCGGATGAAGAAAAAGCGCCGGCGTGCCCGTGGAGAGAAGAGTGGCGGCGATTTTGCGTCCGATGATGCCCGACTTCCCCACCCCGCTCACGATGACGCGGCCGCTGCAGTTCAGAAGAATGCTCACCGCCTTGTCGAATGTCTCGTCCAACGCCTCCGCGAGACCATTCAGCGCGAGCGATTCATGGCGGATGATCTCCCTCGCGCGCTCGATGGGAGGTCTCAGTACGGTGGATTGGGAGTCGGGAGCTTGCCGCGGTTCTTTCATTCTTGTCACCGATGGAGCTTACGTAAACACATAGTGTAGCGCACAGCAGGCGCTGTGTCAGCCGAGGATGGGTCAATTCGCGGCAGGGAAGTGCCGTCCGCGCCACTAGGCATGCGCTTCTGATGTAGCATGCGCTTCCAGTGTAGCATGCGCTTCTACTGTAGCATGCGCTTCCAGTGTAGCATGCGCTTCCAGCGCATGATCTCTTCGTAGCACGCGCTTCCAGCGCGTGCCATCGCACAGAATCAGTATCCCGCTCATTACTCCCGCCTCCACGAGCATGATGCTCGTGGGACGAAGAAGTCATGCGCTGGAAGCGCATGCTACAAAGGCACGACACTAGAATCCACAGAGGCAGGCCATGCAGAAGTGAATCGAGGTAGAGGGGAAGACGGAGAGGGACTGACGGGGATCAGGCGGCTTCTATCTCCGCCAGGATGTCATCAAAGGCTTTCGCGGGATCCTCCGACGCGTAGATCGGCCTTCCGATCACGAGCTGGTCCGCGCCCAGCTCAATCGCCTCGACCGGCGACATCACCCTCCGCTGGTCGCTGCCCGACTCCGGCGCGGCGCCCGGTCGAATCCCGGGGGTCACGATTCTGAAATCATCGCCGCACGCTTTCCTGATGATCCTGACCTCTCCCCCGGATGCGATCACACCGTCGCAGCCTGATTGTTGCGCGATCTCCGCGAGCCGTTTCACGTGCCCGGCGACCGAGTACATGACGCCGAGGTCCCGGATGTCGGTCTGGTCGAGGCTGGTAAGCAGCGTGACCCCCAGGAGGATGGGTTTCCGAGGCCCGCTCGATTCGTCGACCACGTCCCTGCACGCCTTGAGCATGTTGCGCCCCCCTGCGACATGCAGCGTGACCATGTCGAACCCATAAGGAATAAGATTTTCGAGGGATGACGCAACCGTGGACGGAATATCGTGCAGCTTCAGATCGAGGAAGATCTTGTAGCCGCGCTCGTTCGGCTCTCCCAGAATGCCCGGACCTTCGGCGAGAATGCTCCTCAGGCCGACCTTCACCCATCGGGCTCGTCCCCGCAACATATCAAGCAGGGGAAGATTCTCGCTGAAGGGAGAGCGGTCGAGTGCAACGATTATCCGCTCATTCGCTGGGAGCGCCATGAGTATCTCAGCCTAATGCGGCATCAAGGGAATATGGTTGCCGTTAGGCTTTTTTATTTCTTCAACGTATGCCGCGGCCTCGTCGATGTACTCCTGCGGGAGCGGGGTCCCGTACTCCTGCTGCGACCATCGGGTAAGGGCCGCGCTGTGATGGCTCCACCAGTCGAAGGCCTGTGCCGGAGTACCGAGCATCAGGGGGACGATAATGGCGTTCCACTCCTCGGCATTCTTCACCGCGTACAGCACTCTGGGTATTTCGAGCACGTAGCCCGGACGAAACAGCCCGTCAAGCTCGGTCATGCGCTCGGTAAGATTCTCGGGCATCTCCCACCCGAGGTCCGTGACCCTGACGGGAATCGCAAGATAGCCGAATATCGCCGGGTAAGTCTTCTCGTACGGTACCCAACGCAGCGTGTGCGGCTGCGGATTCTTGGACATGTACCATTCCGTGAACTCGGTGGGCCTCGGGATGTCGGCGTATTCGAGACGGCCCCAGGCGAAGGTCAGATGATCCCGCCACTCGCCGGTCCTGGCGCTGTAGTCCTTTCCCCTCGTTCCCGGAGCCAGCCCGATAACCACGATCAGCACGACCAGCCAGAAAAACACTTGCTCTCTGCGCGACTCCCTCCTTCGCTGGAGGTAGGCCAGATACTCAACGGGAACCTTTCCTATCTCTTCCTTCTCGGCTGGGGTATCGTAGTAGGGCCTCTCCTCCCTGGGCTCCTCGTTGGGATCGTAAGCGTGGTCCTCCTCGTCTCTGGTACGCGTCATGGCCATACATTCTATCCCTTAAACAGCATTAATCAAGAGAGAATCTCGCCTCCCCGCTTTCTCCATACATTAGTCTCCCACCCGGATTGATGCTCTTTACGCTATAATTCTTAAAGAGCCCTGATACCGACCCCAGTCACCGGAAGGAGCTTGATTCGACCAGTGGCCAAACCCAAAGTAGCGGTCCTAAGGACCACCCCTCAGACTGTCCTCGATGACTACGTGCGAGCCATGAAGCTCGCCGGGGTCGACGAGCATATTGTAATCTCCAATGCAACCATCCTCAAGGACAATATCTCCTGGCACTACCCTTTCCCGGGATCCAACACCACCCCCTGGCAGATGGAGGGCAGCATCCTCGGGCTCAGGGCGGTCGGGAACAACGATATCGTCTGCGTCCAGAACGAGACGGTGGTGACGCGCGCGAAGAAAGGCGAGCGTCTGAACAAGTACGCGCCCGTCCTCAGGAAGTACGGCATCCCCGTCCTCTACAACTTCAGGCGCGACGACATGAAATGGATCGTCTACGAGCCGAAGGCGAAGATGAGGGCGCTCGACAGGATCTTCCCCGAGGGCATCCGCATCCCCGACTTCTTCTTCGGCAAGAATATCCTCCACCAGCCGACAGTCAAGTGCCATATCTACACCACCACAACCGGCGCGATGAAGAACGCCTTCGGCGGCCTCCTCAACAACCGCCGCCACTGGACCCACTCCGTCATCCACCAGACCCTCGTCGACCTCCTCCACATCCAGAAGGAGATCCATTCGGGGATTTTCGCGGTCATGGACGGCACCACCGCGGGAAACGGTCCGGGCCCGCGCACCATGATCCCGGTCGAGAAGGACGTCATCCTCGCGTCCGCGGACCAGGTCGCGATCGACGCGGTCGCGGCGGCGATGATGGGCTTCAACCCGATGGACGACATCGGCTACATACGGCTCGCGCACGAGGACGGGCTGGGCGTGGGCAGGCTCGATGAAATCGAGATCGTCGGCAATCCCGAGGTGGCCGACGAGCGCTGGGGCTTCCACGTGGGCGACAATGTCGCGAGCTGCGCGGGCGATGTCTGCTGGTTCGGCCCCCTCGCACCCTACCAGGCTCTCTTCTTCCGTACCTTCCTCGTCTACCTCTTCATCTTCGGAAGCTTCCTCTACCACGACGGCATCCAGTGGCCCTTCATCAGCAGAAAAATCTTCGAGCGGTGGAAACACGACAGCAAATGGGGCCGCCTGTTTGAGGGGTATTGAGTGCATTTCCGGTATCGCGCCGTCGGAGCCGCCGTGAAGCTAATCAGGCTGATGGTCGGCGTGTCACTGCCCTTGGGTAGCGTTACGCGCACACGAGGAGGCAGAGGAGGCGTTTTTTTCAGCAGAACGGGCATTTTCAGCAATTACTGAGAATGGATCCATAGGTGGAATTTGGCCTTTTCCCACTAAGATGGGGTGGCTCAGCAAATGCTGAATTTCGCCATTACACTTGACTTTTCGTCTTTTTTAGTGTAAGATTTCTTTTCAGCAGATGCTGAAGAGGTCAAAACAATGAAAGAAGCCGAGCTTGAATGGGAGGCTCCAAACGTGTTGTTGGCGCTACTCCAGGAGGTCCCCTTCCTCAGCGATCCCAAGCTGACCAGGGAACCCTCGGTATCTGGACGGCAGGCTGATTTCACCGTCGAGGTCCTGGTTCAGGGTGAGCTGTGGACTCTCCTGGCCGAAGTTAAAGGTAACGCTTATCCGAGGCTAGTCAGAGAGGCGGTGGCAAGGCTTAGTGTCTTCCGAGAGACTCTCCCAAGGCTCTATGTGGTCTTCATGGCCCCCTTCATATCTCGGGATTCCGCCCGGATTCTGCGCGAAGCGGGCATGGGTTATGCTGACCTTGCGGGCAACTGCTTTCTGAGCTTCGCGGGGGTCTACATCCGGGTAGAAGGGCGCGCCAACCCATTCAGACGGAAGCAACAACTCCGGGATCCCTTTGCCCCCAAAGCTGCGAGAGTCCTGAGAGTGCTCCTTCAGAATCCAGGGAAAAGCTGGAAGCCAAGCGCACTCGCAGACGAAGCCGGCACAAGCCCGGGGCAGGTCTACAACTTGAGAAAACTGCTTCTTGACCTGGAGTGGATTCGCCTTGAAAAAAAGGGCATCGTCCTGACCGATCCCGAGTCCCTGCTCCGAGGTTGGGCTGATTCCTACAGGCCGGATCTGAACCGCAGAGAGGATTTCTATTCCACAATGACGATACCCGAGATCGAGGAGAGCCTGGCTGATGCTTGTCGGCGACTCGGCATCAAGTATGCGCTGACTTCATTCTCGGGGGCGGAACGGATCGCCCCGTACGCCAAGTATCAGCGAGTCAGCGCCTTTGTGCATTCTGACATCGAGCCTCCGTACTCCCCGGTGGTGCGTCCTAAGTTTAGAGAACTGTTTCCGGTGGCTTACATCGAGCGAGTTGCCGAGGTGTCCGGTCTGAGACGGGTAAGCAGCGGCGCAAACGTGAGTCTTCTGATCCCCTATGATGAGGGCGTATTCTACGGGAGTTCTGAGACCAGAGGAATTGCCGTCGTTTCTCCTATACAGCTCTACCTGGATCTTAGAGCTGCTGGTGGAAAGGGCGAAGACGCTGCTGAGTTCCTCTTCAAGGAGGCCATCAAGCCGAAATGGTGAGCAAAAGCGATTACACGCCTGTTGGCGTAGCTGCAGCCAGATCTGTGCTGGTCGAGTTGATGCGCATTCTCGGCGAGTATGGAGAGCATATCGTCGTCATAGGAGGATCGGCACTGCCGCTCCTCATCCCTGAGGCCTCCCACGAGTACGAGGGAACACTTGATGTCGACCTGGCTCTTGACCATCAGGAACTCGAAGAAGAGGGCTATGCGCGAATCGACGAACTCCTTCGAAATCATGGCTACTATCAGAAGGATGGAGAGCCGCCCTTCAAGTACTTCAGGGATGTAGAGACTGAAGGGCAGACAGTGACCGTCGAAGTTGACCTCCTTGCGGGAGAGTATGGCGGCACCGGCAAGTCGCACAGACATCAAGTCGTGCAGGGGATCAAGGCTCGGAAAGCCAGGGCTTGTGACCTTGCCCTCGATCTGGCGGTAGAGACGAGCATCTCCGGTGTTCTGCCCGGTGGCGGCGAGGACACCGTGTCCGTAAGAGTTGCGATGATAGTGCCATTGATAGTCATGAAAGGCATGGCTCTGAATACGAGACTAAAGGAGAAAGACTCCTACGACATCTACTTCTCTTTGAGAAACTATCCTGGCGGCATGGACGCCGTAATAGAAGAGTTTTGTCCCCATATGGGCAATGTACTCGTCCGTGAAGGCCTTGAGCACATTGCTGCCAAGTTCTCGTCACCACACGCCATCGGACCGAAACACGTGACTGACTTTCTCGAAGTCGATGATCCTGAGCAGAAGGACATCCTCAGACGAGATGCCTTCGAACTTGCCCGCCAGCTTCTCACAGCACTTGGAATCATAGCGGGAGAGTAGGTTGCGCCAGCCTCCGAGCCCAAGTGCTTTGTGAGCATGGCTTGCAGGTCTTTCCATGTCGATGCGCCTCCCCTTGCTCGCCGGTACCGCCCGTTCATGGCCCATCGATTGCTGAGGGTGCCGACCCGACATATCGGGTCGCTGCATGTAGGCCGGCGACGGCGCGGGGCTTCCAGCCGAACAGCAAGGCCCACCAAAGCCTCGGCGAAGGTGGGTGCGTGTGCCCGCCGGGAGCCCCCCTAACCCCTCCAGTGGTGGAAGGTGAGGTCGTTTGTCATGAAGGCGGGGCCGAGGCGGAGCGTGAGTTTGAGGATGGGCTGAATGCCGAAGGGGACGCGGGTCATCGCGTAGGGGGCGCCGCGACGCACGGAATCCGCCACGGCGTAGGAGAGGAGCGCATAGTAAGCGCCAAGCGCGCTGCGGTCGCGCGCCACCGCCGCGGGACCATAGTCGTGAAGCCCGATACCGGTCGCCTCGCTGAACTCGCGATTGTACTCATACTGGAAGTATCCCTTGACGAGGCCTTTCCGCTCGGCGACGAGCACCCATTCCTGGTCCCTGGGCTGGGTGCAGCACCGTCGCACCCATAGCTGCTTGAATTCCTCGGCGGTCTCGTACGGGATTCTCGGATCGAGGTGGAAGCGATCCTGGATGAACGCGTCGCGGGTGATCTCGAGTATCGTGTCCAAGTCTCTGTATTCGAAGAGCCTGATATCGTAGCCTTCCTGCTGGAAGTTCGTGAAGCAGTCCTTATGGAAAAGGGCGGTGATTCCGTTGTCAATGAGGCGGAAACCGGATGCCTCGGCGGCATGGATAACCGGAAGCTCGGGAGCGGCGGTACGCAGGGTGGTGAAGACGACGCGCTCGTTTCGAAGCCAGCCGAGAGCCGCTCCCATGAGCGCGTCGGCGATCGGGCGCGACGTGGGATAACTCTCCCTGGCGCTCGAGCCGACGACACAGAACGGAATTCGTCCCGACGGGATTCTCAGGATTTTGGTGTCGAAATCGAGAATCTCCGCGGCAGCGAAGCCCTTGAGTCTGCTCTTCTCGTCGCGCGCGAGGATGAACACGGCCTTGTCGGGCTGCTCCCGGGCGAACGCGAGGAATTTCGCGACACGATTCCGGAAGACGGTCTGGAGAGCCTCGGATGCCGCCGCGCTGACGTAGAAATAGGGTCTGAACTCGTAGGAGTCGGCGAGCTGCGCGATCTCGTTCTTCATCTCGCCTGCGTAGGTTTCGATCCTGGCCATGTCGAAGTCCTGTCGGGGATACCCCTGATTAGTGTCGGCACTTCCGAGCGCCGGAAGCAGGGTCCCGGGAACCCTTACAGCGACCATCCCCCGCCCTGCAAGCGGGTCGACGGGTTCCCGGGCTACGACCCTACGGATTCGCCCGGACCCATTTCGATCCGGACTGAATGATCTTCCCGGCTTCCGGCGCTGCGATCATCAGCAAATCCAGTGTGCTCAGGTGCGAGACAAACTGCCCGTGAAGCTGCGGGTACACCGGGTGATTATACTCCTGAAAGTGGACTTTGACTCCGCCGGCGACCTCCCACGATGCAGAAAACAGACTCAGGTCGAGGTAGTGCCTCGCGGCCGCCCCGGAGTAATACTCGTCCGCTCCAAGCTTGTGGCAGATCTCGAGCAGCCGTTCGGACTTGGTTCCGGGCACATGGAGCTCGGACGCAAGCTTGATCGGGGTGCCGATCCCGATGATCCCGCTCATCCATCGGATCAACGCGAGGTCGAGCTCCCAGAGATACTCCCAGTCGCGGTTCAGAATCTCGCTGAACTCGGGGAAGAGTCGCTCGAAGTAAGGCGCTTTCCTGTAGAAGGTCTCCACTGTCCCGATGTGCTTCTTCCTCCATGGACGGGAGTTATCGATTATCACGTCCCGGATGATCTGGTGATACTTGCCCTTCTGGATGACCGGGACGGTGAGCCATACCGGACCGTTCGGGGATTTGAGTCGATTCCTGTTACGCCATCCCCTGCGGTCGTACTGCACATCATCGTACAGGACGAAAACATCCACGGAGAGCATCTGCTCGAAGAAGCCGAGCCAAGGAAGATAACCGGGCTGGAGGACAGCGATACGCATAGCGAATGCCGTACGGTCGTCGTTCTAACGGCGTGAATTATACATGCTTATCGCTTTTCCGGCCGAGGTCAAGCGGGAGCCCGACCCTCCATGCGCTGGAAGCACATGTTACGAAGAACCCACGTGCTGGAAGCACGTGCTACGAAGAATTCATGCGCTGGAAGCGCATGTTACGAAGAACCCACGTGCTGGAAGCACGTGCTACGAAGAATTCATGCGCTGGAAGCGCATGTTACGAAGAACCCACGTGCTGGAAGCACGTGCTACGAAGAATTCATGCGCTGGAAGCGCATGCTACGAAGAAACGCACCACAATGTAGCATGCGCTTCCAGCGCATGAATTCTTCGTCGCATGCACATCCTGTGCATGCTTTGTCCACGCTCAATTCTCGAAATCCCACGCCCCGTATGGACCCCCGTAGCAGCCCAGATCGGATATCGTCCCGTCAGGATCGAGTATCGTCGGATCGCCTGCGTCGATCGCCCCGGACCCCGGCTGCAGGTGGTGGTCGCCGAAGGGGTCCACATATTCCGGATCGAACTGGTACACGTGATCCCCCAGGTCGACTCCCTGGTAGTAAATGCCGCCGTCGGGTGGTGTCGCAGTGTCGAACGTGCAGTTGTAGTCGACGAACAGATGCATCGGCCCCTGTCTTCTCAGATAGATGGTCGAAGCCCCTTCGGCAATGTCGGTCCAGATCGAGTTCGTCACAGTGGGGGTCGGATTCGCGCCTCCGCCGCTGCTTATATAGAGCCCGACATCGTCCTGGTCGGTGCTGCCCAGCCGATCGAAAGTGCAATTGATAATGATAAGCTCCGGCGCAGGATCCGTAAGGTCCTCATGCGCCTGGTTCTTCTGATACATGCCGTTAAGCTCGACTTCCAGGCAGTTCTGCACGGTCAGCCTTCCGCCGAACCAGGCGAGGATCGCCTTGCAGTCGGCGTCGAGATCGTGGATGTACAAATGCCTGAACAGCGCGTTCTCGGCCTGGTCCATCCCGAGCTTCGACCGGTGGCCGTACGGCATATAGGTGCTGTATGACGGGCCTGTGACTTCGAACCCGTCGAACGTGATATCGCTTCCCTCGATCCTCACGTAACCGGTCTGCATCGGAGGCTCGTCGGTCTCGTAGTCGCCATAATAGCCCTGCACCCTGACGCCGGAATTCTCGGAACCGAGCAACAGATCGTCCGCGTAAACACACTGCCCGCCAAGACCGTCGTCTCCCCGGACCAGCACGTAGCCGTCCTCACCCGCCGCGCTCAGGCCCTCGGGAATGGTGATCCATGGCGCTCCGCGCGTCCCGTTGCAGTAATCTCCCGGATAAGCCAGCCAGACGTATGTGCCCAGCACCACCTCGTATGTTCCCGGAAGCTGATATACAGCCTCGCCTCCGTGACCGTCCGTGATTTTCAGCTTTATCACATGCGTGCCCGTATCCGGGAAGCCCGCCGAGACGATCACACCCGACGCGTCATCGAACAGATCGTCCCCGTTCATCTCCCACCAGTACTCGACTATCGGTCCCGCGGATGATGAAGCATTGAGTGTGAGATACCATTCGGTCGGGATGGGATCGTCCGGTGTGCCCAGCGGGCCGAAACCGTCGAAGTACGGCTCGATCATCGCGACGGCCATCGGGACAAGATCGCCGGCGGGCGCAGTATTCGCGACGGTGAGCGTGTGGCGGCGATACGCGGCGAGAGGAAGATCGGGAGCCGGGTGCCCGAAGCCCTGATCGTATGTGACGGGCGGAGCGGCCTCGACCGCTATGAGAATCTCCTGACCCGCCACGCTCGACGGCGACGCATCGGCAATCTCAACCTGCGTCACCGACGAGTTGAATGTCCCCGGGCTCCATGGCAGAGAATCCGGATCGAAAACAGCCGTCCCGCCCGGGATGAGATCATCGGCCGACGACAGATGAATCGGCCCGATGCCGTCCAGCCCGTGCCAGGTGAATATCTCGAGATCGAGGAGAATATCGCCGCCGTAATCCTCATCGTCCACGTACCATGCCGTCGACTTGTCCGTAACAGCGATATAGATGGGCTCCCGCGCGTTCGCCTCGAGCGGGAAATCACCCGGGACATCGAGAACGTCGGGATCGCCGGACAGCGTCTTGTCATGCGGGTGCCAATTCGCCGTCACTGCGTACTGGAACTTCACAACCGGGCTACCGCCGACAACCGGAAACCGCAGCACATACTCGCGGGTATTTATTGAGCCGGGCGAAAACTTGCCGCGCCACCTGAAGTTGGCTTCATCCATGAAGAAACCCGCGACACTCTCATCCGAGGCAAGCCCGTCGGCGAAGTACTTGAATCCGTTCGCGTCCGCAGCTTCATCCCCCGGAAAATCAGGCGTTCCAAACATCCCGGGCTGGAAAGTGAACACCGTGCCGTCGGTTGGAAACAGCTCCGGCGACATCCAGATCGTGTAGCCGTCCGCGTTCTCGAGTATCGCGCTCTGCACCCCGTCGGATATCTCTATCGAGTCGCCTCCGTGCGCGAATTCAAGCCCGCCCCGATGCACGAACACGCCATAGACATCAAAGCCGGTGAACTGGTCATACCCCGGAAACGGGTGCTTGAGGGTGACATCAAGAACAATCCTGCCCTCCGTCTTGAACTCGGACACGTCCTTGACGGTCACTGAGATGCAGTTGCCCATGGGGGCCGGCGGCTGGAGGAACTTCACCACGTCCACGGTCATCTGCGGTCCCCTGAGAGGTACGATCTCGACGGTTGATCCGGCCGCGTCGATGCTGATCTCCCACAGACCCCACAGAAACCTGGAGGAGTCCTGCGCGACCGTATGCCGCCTGTCGGTCTCCAGCGGGGAGGGCAATGACGGATTTCCGCTCGATCCGGAACACCCGTTCAGGAGGACCGCAACCAGAAAAGTACAGAGCAAATAGCCTCTTCGCTGCATGAAAAAGCCTCACTTCCCGGATGGGAAGGCAACGACGGTTATCGTATGTTAATTTATAATATCACAGAACCGCGTTTATGTCCAGCCCGACGGCCCGGATTTCCGAAAAGAAAGAGAGGGAGGGGTACATCGCATGATCGCGACAATCGGGCGGCTCGAGACGCCGGCGTGGCCCGGGTCCGTCAATTCATCTGAACTTCTCGAGGCTGTCGATGTAGGGAGGATATGCGACGCCCCGGTCGGTGATGATCGCTCTGATAAGGCGGCTCGGGGTTACATCGAAGGCCGGGTTCGCGACGTTGATGTGGCTGAATGCCTCGCCGCCGGGGATGCACCTGAGGACCTCGTCGCGATGCCGCTCCTCGATCGGAATGTGATCGCCGTCGGGGCAGTTGAAATCGACCGTGCTGAGGGGCGCGGCGATGTAGAAAGGGATATTGTGCTCCTTGCACAGCACTGCGACAGTGTACGTACCGATCTTATTGGCCGCATCGCCGTTCGCCGCGATACGATCCGCGCCGGTCACCGCGGCGAGGATGTTCCCCCGCTGCATGAAATGCCCCGCCATGTTGTCGGTGATGAGAGTGAACGGTATCCCCAGACGATCCAGCTCCCACGCGGTAAGGCGCGCGCCCTGCAGCCTCGGACGTGTCTCATCCGTGTAAACATGGATTTTCTTTCCCATCTCCCACGCCGCGCGAAGCACTCCGACCGCGGTACCGTAGCCCGCCGTCGCGAGCGCGCCCGCGTTGCAGTGAGTCAGCACCCCGCCTTCGTCGGGAAGCAGCGCCGCGCCGTTCCTCCCGATCGCCCGGCACATCTCGTAGTCTTCATCGCGGATTGTCTCGGCTTCCCCCAACAGGCGATCCGCGAGTCTGGGCGGTGACAATTCGGGATGGCCGTCAATGAAATCCGTCATTCGATCGAGCGCCCAGAAGAGATTGACCGCGGTGGGACGGGTGCGGGCGAGACGGTCGCGCGCCTTCAGCAGGCCCTTGTCGAACTCCTCGCGCGATTCGTCCTTGAGCGCGAGCGCGGCCAGCGCCATGCCGTAGCCTGCAGCCACCCCGATGGCCGGCGCGCCCCGCACAACCATCGTCTCGATCCACTCCGCCACTTCCTCGTACGAGTCGGTGCTTCTCTCCCTGAACTCGGCCGGGAGGAGCGTCTGATCGATCATCACGACCTTCCCGTTAACCCACCGAACCGGGAAAATCTCTTCGGGCATCAATGTCCTCCTTGCATGCGTGGGATTTTATCACACAACCTGTGCGCGCCTACCCCCTCATCAGTTCGTTCAGCACTCCCTCCAGCGGTTTCATCGCCTCGACCTCTCTCGGATGCCCGAGAACCGGCCTCAGAGGGTCGTCGAATATCGGAAGAATTTCGCGGTCGCTCTTCACGCGCGTCGCCTGCACCTTCGCACGCTTCTCCATCAGAACGTCCCAGTTGTCGAGGCACCATTCGAGCGCCATCAGGCCCGCGACCCCGCGGCTGTCGAGCGGCAGGTATCCGTGCGGAAGGCTGGCCTTTCTCGACGCCTTCATCCCCGACTTCACCGACTCCTTCACCTGGTCCATTATCCCGCGCCAGACTCCATGCGGCTCCTCGATCGGCGGAATCTCCCTCCCGAGAACCCATTCCCGCCACGCATGATCGTGCGCGATGTCGCCGCCATCCAGTCCGCTCAGCACAGTCGCGCGCACCCCCACAAGCGCGAATGCGATGGGCAGCACCTGCTCCAGCACCTCGTCCGAGTAGTTCTTGATGATCGTCTGGAGCGCGTTACGCTCCTGCAGGAACCATTTGAGGGCGGGATCGATGAGGCCTCCGGTCTTCCCGACATTATGGAGCACCACCGCGTCATCCGTGTAGCCGATCTCGTGGCCCATCAATCGCAGGCGCCATCCGAGGTCCACGTCCTCATAGAATGCGAAATAGTCTCCATCGAATCCGCCGACTTCATCGAAGGTCTTCGCTCTGACCGCAAAATTCCCTCCACAGGCGAACGGAAGCCGTTGATGCGCGACAAAATCGTCCTCACCGGCAGGCTCTCCATGCCCCATCTGAAAACCCCAGCCGAGGAGGTTGACCGATCCACCGGCGAAATCGACTTTCTTCCCGTCCGCCGAGAGAATTCTGCCTCCCACCGCGGACGATTCCCCGGACTCCATCGCCGAGACCAGATTCCTCACCCATCCCTGCCGCACAGTCATGTCATCATTGAGGAAGACATACGTGTCGCCGATCGCTTCTCGTGCGCCGAGATTGCACGCGGCGGCGAAGCCGAGATTCGTCTGAGCCTGCACGGCGCGCGCGGTTGCGTGATGCTTCGCAAGCTCGATATCGGCGGGCATCGGGCCGTTGAAGACCACGATGACCTCGTGCGGCGGGGCCTTGAGATCGCTCTCGATGGACACGAGACACGAGAGCAGGTCGTCTTCCGCCCGAAGCGTGGGGATGATCACGGAGACTTTCTCTTTTTCGGCCATGGCGGATAGTTTACCCAAGACCGGACACACATCAAAGGCCAGCCCCACATCGCCGATGCGGGTCCACGGGATGGATGGCTCGATCGTGACGCTATTTGCTTTTCGTGCGAAGTGGGGTATATTTATTTGTTGCGCGCAAAGACCAGTGGGGCTGTAGCTCAGTTGGGAGAGCGCTTGAATGGCATTCAAGAGGTCAGGGGTTCGATTCCCCTCAGCTCCACCAGTTCGACGATAGAGACCCTTCGGCGATGATGTCGAAGGGTTTTTTGTACTCGTGATGCAGGTTTCCGGAGGTCATCGTGC
>Ga0315296_10000361_pt1 | contig 42297 bp, 33 predicted proteins | sample YL17G14_18_MG_FD_203921 | JGI IMG/M metagenome (GOLD analysis project Ga0315296, IMG submission 203921) | Sediment microbial communities from Yellowstone Lake, YNP, Wyoming, USA - YL17G14_18 | ecosystem: Environmental > Aquatic > Freshwater > Lake > Sediment | place: USA: Wyoming | collected... | reverse complement strand
ATATTCCTACTGGGCGGCGGCATCTACGACATCTTAGAACAACCGCTTCTAGGCATACCGATGGGAAGAAAAATACTGTTCTTCTACCCTGGAACCTTAAGTGAACAGACCATTCTTGACAGCATGTTTGCCATGATTTCCTATCTCTTCGGCGTCGTGGGCATTTTGCTCATGTATCAGAGCACCAAGTACGCTTACAGACCGCGGCAGGCTTTCATGCTGCTATTGGTTGGAGCAATGTTCTTCATAATGGCTTACTTCCTCATGGAGAACCTAATATACCAAAAACTGACTACTCGAACAAGCTAGCGTGTCCAAACTAGCCGACCAACAGTTTTCCCTTCTGCATCAAGAAGCCTGTGTCCATCTTGACTGTCGGTTGGAAGAGAATAGCATCCTCATGAAACCTGCTTTTAGTGTGACCACCTGAGTAAGAAGTGTTGTCGCCTAATGCGATGTGCACTGTTCCCAGCACCTTTTCGTCTTCCAGAACGTTTCCTGTGATGCGCGCCTTGGGGTTGGTTCCAATGCCCAATTCCCCGATGTTGTAAGCGTTCTTGTCAGCCGCTTCCAGTCTGCTCTCAAGTTTAGCTGCGTCAGGTCCATCGAATTTCTTTGCCCAACCGCCCTTGACCGTGACTCTTAATGGACGTGTTACTACAGAACCCATGCTATCCATGACCAATGTGCCATTAGTTGTGCCCTCAACTGGCGCCAGGCAGACTTCTCCTGCTGGCAAATTGCCCCAGTCGCCAGGCTTGTGGTAAAGCCCCGTGTCTGGCATAGGCGCACGCTTCTCAATGCTCATGGTCAAGTCGGTTCCCGAAGGCGTTGTGATTTTGACCGTTTTAGCCTTCTCCAAAATATGCGCTAGTTTGTCGGTTAACGTTGCAATCTTGTTGTAGTCTGCAGTTAAGCCGCCTATCCTCATCATGTCCTCATTTATGCCTGGCATGCTGGCTATTCTGGCTCCCGCCTTTGTCGCTGCTCTTCTCGCATCTGTGTGAGACAGGGATTTGGTGGTTGGGATGAGCACAACCTCAGCCGTCTTCATTGCTTGTGCAACGGGTCTGGGGGGCTCATTCGCATGTTCTAGAGCAGGCTCCATAACGCTGGTGACAGTCTTCACGCCAATTGACGCTGCAGCATACGCAAATGCTTCGGCAATCCTGAGTTTGTTCGTGTCAGTTACGATTAGAACGGTTTCGTCTGGCTGAGTCTTCATGCATGTTTCGACGGCTACTCTTGCGCCCTTCATGATTGATAGGTTTTGAAACAAGAACTTGTCATCACCAGGGGGTCTTTTTCACGCCTACTACGTATGCTATTGTGTTGGTTAAAAGATGTGTGGGCAACGTAATAACGAATATTATGGCAATCGTGAGCACAGGAGGCGGCGAAACAAGAAAAGACAGCAGAACGGCACCCGCCACAAAATCCAGTTGGTCAGCAACCGGGTGGGGCGCGCCTTCAGCTATGCTAATTCGCCTCTTTACGAAAGAATGCGCCAAGTCGCCGAGTAAGGCGCCTAATGAAACAACGAACCCTAGGAGAACACTAAACTGAAAAGGAAGCACGAAATCTGAGGGCGCAACAGAATACAACACCCATATTTGAGCAAGACCTACGAGCGTGCCCGCCACCACTCCGGCGGCGAAGCCTCGAACGGTCTTGTGAGAGCCAAAAATCGGTTTCCCGTCAAACCATTTTCGCCTCAAGTCTATAGGCAAACCGCCGCCGAAAACCACTGGTAGGGCATTGGCGGCGTAAGCTGGAAAAATGAAAAACAATGCGTAGACAACCTCGTAGACCCAATTCGTCACTGTTGTTCAGCCATCCTAGGTCAGCGGCAGTCGCAGATGCCATTCTCTTCAATGGAAAAATAGCAGTTCACAGGACCACTATGCTGCGCATGTTTCTCCAAGACTGCCTTTATAGTGTTTCTGTGATCAGCTGGCTTAAGACTCAGCACACAATCAGACCAGAACTTCAGAACTCGTGTGGCAACGGGCTCGGTCACAACAAAACCTTCCAAGAATGCATTTCGAACTTGACTGGTTATTAGTGCAGCTATTTTCCGAGTCTTAGCAGTCTGCGCCAGAATGGCAAGCTGGCGTCCCAGTTCACGGTTCATCTTGAACATTTTTTCTTTGGGCTTCTCAAACTCTGCACGATAAAGCGATGTGATAGTGTCTACCACCACCAGTCCAGCGTGCGGCGTCAAATACTGATCCAAGCGGTCAATTGCCACCTCCTGCTCCTGGAAAGTCGTGGGCTGAGCCAGTGTTATCATGGGGGCAACTTCGTTCAGGTCATGACTCGCTATTTGAGCCAAGCGCCGGGTAATGAAACTTCCATCAGAATCAATGAAAATCACCTTGTAGCCTAATCTTGTGGCGTTTACTGCGCATTGGATGGCTAAACTGGTCTTGCCTGTTTCAGCTTCACCGTAGACTAGCGTAACGCTGGCTGGATGCAAGCCACCTTTCAGCAGTTTATCAAGTGCGCCACAGCCTGTTGGCATGACTCGCGTCGTGCTCTGCAAATCTCTTGTCACACTGCTTGGAGAGATATTGAGAGTCAAAGTTAATAATTTTCCTTGTTGTAATGCATACGATGACTCCAACATGGAAGCCAAGATAGCGGTAGCCACTGTTTCAGGCAAAGCCTACTACTTTATCGTCAACGAGTTGAAAAGCCGCGGGCTTGACTTCCTAAGTTTGACTCCTTACGAATCTATACCCTTAACCGTGCAAGTCGTCATCACAACCGAGAAAGAACGCGCAGTCATCAAACATCCACGAATTCTAGTCTACCAAGAAGGCACATCTGCCTCAGAGCTAGTTGACGAGGCTACAAAACTAGTCAGGGGCAAGACCACTTTCGAGACTATTGCTGTAGGCGTTGACCCCGGCAAAACCTTTGGCATAGCCGTTCTGAGTGACGGTGACACACTCGAAACGTTAACGTGCATCAGTCTGGAGGAAACCGTTAACGCTGTGGTAGACATCTTCAGCAAGCACCAAGCTGCGGCAAAATTCGTCAAAGTGGGCAATTTGGCTCCAGAATACACAGCTGAGCTTCTGCCGCTCTTGGACAAGGTCTTGCCGAAGGATGTAACCGTGGAAGTAGTGCACGAAGCTGGAACCAGCCACTTGGGTCGCCAAACAATACATAAACGAGGATTGCGACATGCTATTGCGGCAGTCAAGATTGCAGAAAGACGAGGACAAACCTACCAGAGACAAGGAGCAACGGAAACCCAATGAAACGAGCAGTTGAGGCAGGCAAGACAATGCTTGTAGACGGACCTGCGTCGATAACATTGCTTGCCGGAGACGTTGAAATTCTTGGCGCGAAACTCAAGACAGGCTCGAAACTGATCATTCGGGAAAGCAAACGTGCCCCGTTCTATGCCCTCACCAAAGCTGAATTCGATATCTTGGCGGGTGAAAAGGGCTCAGCAAACGAAATCGAAGGCAACACCATCCCGAAATCTTGGGAAAACGCCGTCCAAACAGCTCTCACTATTGAGGACAAGCCCGCATTAGTCATGATTGTAGGCGCAATCGACGTGGGCAAGACCAGCTTCTGCGCGTACATGGCTAACATGGCCTTGAGGGAGAAACGCCGCGTTGCCATAATCGATGCTGATTTGGGGCAGTCAGATTTAGGACCGCCCTCGACCATTGGCTCCTGTCGCATAACAAAACCTATCCGAGACCCCTTTGAAATCGGAGCAGAAGATATCCGCTTCATCGGCGTAACCAGCCCAAGCAGCGCCTTGAGCGAGGTTATTGACGGAATAACTGAAATGGTCGAAAAAACAGCGAAGCCTAGCATAGACCTTCTAATCGTGAATACTGATGGCTGGGTTGAAGGTGAAGACGCCGTTCGATACAAGCTGGCACTGGCTAAACGCATCAAACCGAACATGCTAATCGGCATCCAAGAGCAGAGTGAGCTAACCTTCCTGCTAGGTGCTTTAGCTGAAATCCAGAGCATTTCCATCGAATCTTCTCCAGCGGTGCGCAAACGCGACCGTGAAGAACGTAAAATCCTACGCGAGTTAGGATACAAGAAATATCTGAAAGGAGCAGCAGTTCAATCGTTCCCGTTAAGCTGGATCACAGTTTCAGGAGTTCCATTCGGCTCAGGCTCGCCGCCTTCTAGAAACCGAATAGACAAGATCGTGGAGCAGATCGGAACGACTCCACTCTACTGCGAAGAAACATCCAACACGATCTTTATTGCACTAAGTAAGGAGCAGTGGGCAGACGAAGAAATCGCCAAGGCCCTGGAAGGCACATTGAACAAGAAAGTGAAAATAGTCCGGGAAGGCGACGAAGAAGGCTTGCTGATTGCTTTGTATGACAAAGACGGCAGTTTCTTGGGCGTAGGAATAATTGATGAATTGGACTACGAGCGACAAGTGCTGAAAGTATACACCAACGTCAAGAAAGGCATCGTCTCCATTCACGTAGGTCAGGTCAAGCTAGACAAATCAGGCAAGGAACTTGAGCAGAGCAGCGCTTTCGCCGACTATACTTAAGGAACAAGCGCAACTCGTCGATTGCACTAGGCACAGTTGGTCATCATCAACAAGCAAACCACGCCTAGGGGACTAGGCTTGCGCCAAAGATTATAAAGCGCCTCTGATGCAAAAGAAGGCGGGATTCAAATGACAGTCATCGTAAAGTTGTTAGCCCACGCAGGCTTCCAAATCAAGACGAAAGGAAAAACAATCTACATCGACTTGGAAAAGTACGGCGAATTCTCCGACAAAGCAGACTTAATTCTGGTAACGCACTCACACACCGACCACTGCAATCCTGCTCAAATCCAGAAGGCTCGGAAACAAGACACGGTAGTAATCGCGCCCCAAGACTGCGCTGAAAAGATCGGGGGAACTATCAAGGCTCTCAAGGCTGGGGAAGAAGCAAAGGTCGGCAGCATCAAAGTAAGAGCTGTAGAAGCCTATAACGTCAAGCGGTTCAGATCACCAGGCAACCCATTTCACCCCAAAGGACTAGGCGTCGGCTACTTGATAACAGCTGAAGGCAAGACCATCTACCATGCAGGAGACACAGACTTCATTCCAGAAATGCGGCAACTAGAGAACATCGATGTAGCCCTGTTGCCAAGCGGCGACACCTACACAATGGACAACAATGATGCTGCAGAAGCAGCTTTAGCGTTCAAGCCACGTGTCGTATTCCCGATGCACCGCTGGGACACAAATCCAGCAGACCTCAAAGACAGGGTAGAAGCAAATTCAAACATCAAGGTAATGATACTCAAAGAAGGTCAAGAATACCAAGTGCCTGATTAACGGCAAACCCTCGAACTCGCACGCCTGCGTTGTCCGACGATTCTTCCCTTTCTCAAAATAACCTTGTTGTCAACCTCTACGGTTGGCTTGTCCAAAACGAAGTCTACGTGTATTGATGCCTCATTAACCCCGCCCAGGTGAACGTTGTTGCCTAGGGCTATGTGAGCTGTTCCCAAGGCTTTTTCATCGTACACGCTCCAGCCCACAGGCTTCATGCCATAATTTGTTCCTACGCCGAATTCGCCGATTCTGTCCTTGCCACCTTTAGCCTTTTCCAACAGCCTTTTGAATGAGTCGCCTCCTCTTTCCGCTTTGAATTCAGCTATTCGCCCGTCTGCAAAAAGCAGCTCAAGCCTCTTCAAACCATACTCTTTGTGTTCATCGACCACAAATATGCCATTCGCTGAGGTCTCAATGGGGGCAACATATACTTCTCCTCCGGGAACCTCGACTCCACAATCCTTGCCAGTGGAGTAGCAGTCTTCCAGCGTCCCAGACTCCACAGCCACATGTCTGCCTTCGATGCTGAATTCCAAGTCTGTGCCATTTGAATGACTGACACGTATTCGGTTCTTCTCAGCAAGCTCCAAAGCCACGTTTACCCCAATTCCCTTGATCCTTGCGTAATCAACCTTAACTCCGTTTATGAAAGCTGCAAGAAACTCCAGGTAGTTAATTCTCATCGCCCTGACGGTCTTAGGCGACGGCAGATTCACAAGCAAACGCGGCTTGAGCTTCACATCCTCATAAACAGCATCCCAAAAAGAATAGACCACTTCTCGGACATTTACTGGGAACCTCTCAACATCTTCGAACTGACTCAACCATATGATCACATCGGACTTCTCTACAAGGGAACGAGCTTTACTAAGGACGGCAGCCAATGGCTTTTCAGAGGCATTTTTCAGGCTTTCTAGGAAGAAGCCTTCATCAAACTCCCAGAGAAAGGGGTGCGCACCAACTCTTGGCGATTCCAACATGATGTATTGAGCAAGGATCTTGTTATGTGGACCGCAGATAACGAGGACGCTGGGTCTCTTTCTGAGACCAGCTACACTTGTCACGATTACATGAGCGGCTTCTTTCAGCGCTCTTTCCCAGTATCCTTCAGGCTCATTATCAGCCAAGTCTATTCCCGAGCGATCCGCATTCAAGGACGAGCAGTGCCTAGTAGGCTATGGCAAGTCTAAGGATGACTTCAGCCTCTTTTCCACAGACAACACAGATGCCCTTCACTTTCTCTTTCAAGTCCTCTGGAGTGCCTAAAACGCTGGCTTCTGTTTCAGCCTCAAGCTTGTGCCCACACTCTGCACTGCCACACCACAAGACCTCAACTATTCCCGCTCTACGCCTGATCAATCGTTTGGCTTCTTCAAAATCGCTGACCCTGTGCACATGTTCGTTCATCCATTGCCAAGCCCGCAGGCTCATATCTTCCATCATCGCCTTGAGCGTGTCCTTCACAGCTTTCGCCGCCTCATCTGCCTTGCAGGTCTGTTTCTCCGTTGTGTCCCTGCGCACAATTGTCACTTGACTCTGTTTCAAGTCTCGTGGTCCGATCTCGACTCTGACGGGAACGCCGCGAAGCTCCCAATAATAGTATTTCGCGCCCGGTGTCAAATCTGCTCGTTCATCAATTTCCACTCTGACGTCCACTTTTCTCAGCTCTTCGGCAAGAGTTTCACAGGCTTCGTTGATTTGCTTCTCCATGTCCTTGTACGGAATCGGAATGATCACAACTTGCGTGGGCGCCATGGTCGGCGGCAGAACTGCGCCATTATCGTCGCCGTGAGCCGCAAGCATGCCAACAATAGGTCGTCCACTGATGCCGTAGCAAGTTTGCCAAACGTGCTCTCTGTCGCCCTTTTCAGTCTCGTAGGTCACGTTGAAGGCTTTGGAGAAGTTCTGCCCCAGCTTGTGCACTGTCCCATTTTGAAGCGTTCTGCCATCTGGTAAGATCTGATCAAATGCAATCGAGTATTCGGCTCCAGCAAACTTGTCCCAATCTGGGCGCTTGGTCATCTTGTACGGTATGCCTGCCGTGTCGAAGAACTTCTTGTAGACTTCAATGGCTTCCTCAACCTGCGCATCTGCCTCTGCCTCTGTCGCGTGAACAGTATGTGCCTCTTTGAAGTTGTCCACTTCGCGCATTCTGATCAGAGGTCGAGTAGCTCTAGTCTCGTAGCGAAACACGTTTACAATCTGATACATTTTTCGAGGAAGGTCAGCGTGCGAACGAACCCAAAGCTTGAGCATGGGCGCGATAACAGTCTCGCTCGTTGGTCTGAGTGCCAATTTCACATCTAAATCGGTCAATCCGCCTCTCGTAATCCAGAATACCTGTCCCTCGAAATTCTTCATGTGCTCTGACTCTTTCGCCAACGAGGTTTCAGGAATCAACAATGGAAACAACACTTCATCATGTCCAGTCGCGTCCAACAGATTACGCAGTGTCTGGAGCATGTTTCTGCGTATCTTGAAGCCGTAGGGCAGCCACACTGCCATGCCTTTCACAGGATACCGATAGTCCATGATTTCCGCTTTCATCAACACATTTCTAAACCACTTGCCGAAATGGCGACTCCATGTTTCACGCTTGATGACTGGCATCGTTGAACCCCACGTCTGACAATGATTGCACGGAATTATTGCTGCATGACAGTATAAGAATGTTGCAGGAAACAGAAATCAAGCCGAAGCAGTTACGGAATGTCTAGGTTGTCGAAATCTATCATTGTCCATATTTCGCCGCGCTTCTCAATCTCTGCAGCAATGATGCCGCCCCTTTTCGTTGAAAGAAGTTCAATCCACTGCGAGCTAGGCAAATCGTCAGGAGTTGCTTCAATCCATGGGTAAGTGCTGTTAGCCACTCGCAAGACCACATGGGTTACACCGCCTCTAACATATTCCAGTCTATCCTCAACCTTGGTGTCGAGCTGCACCGAGGTTACAGCTCCGAAGAGCTTCAGGAAATCAAGTCTAGTTGAGCGCACAATTTGCTCGCTAGAAAGTCCACTGCCAGCAATGTTTATGGTAACAGTGTTTATGTCCAGGGCGTCAATGATTGCGAAGCCTGCTAGGTAAATTGTCTCATCTGGCGTTCCCGCTCCTTCTCGCCAGTAAATGGGTACGTACCACGCCAGTCTAAAAACGCCCTCCGATATCTCAACTGGATACAAAAGAGGCATCTCAGCATTATAATAGCCGGCTGCGGGTTTCGGCAGTTTCCCCTCCACGATGTCCTCAACCGTGATTCCTGAGATGTATTTCTCCTGTTGATAATCGTAAAATGTTAAACCCTCTTTTGTGGCTTTGAAAACCCCAGCCAACGTTCGTTGACTCGCAATCGGATTGACCATAACCATGGCAACGATGTCGCCTGTTTCCGGATCAACAATGTAACGAGTGTCTTCCGACATTTCAACACGATCTCGGCTAGGCGGAATTATCCACAAGAAGCCGCCTGCCCAGTAGTCAAAGGATTCGTCTCTTCGAAATGTACCCCACTCGTTTATCATGTGTTCCATCCAGTCTTCGTCATAGACCTGCGTTGCCCAGTCTGGAACGTCCTTTAATTCCATGTGGCTCTCGATGACGCTGCCTTCAGAATTGTAGACTACAAGTCCCGCGTATCGTCGGATAAGGTCAAAACCAACCTGATAGCGTGCGACCACGTAAACCAAATCGTTGATTTCAGTGCTCCACGTTGGGTAGGCGATGCCGTAGCTGTAAGTGATGTCATCTAGATATGATCGAAATATGATGTTGCGGCTCCACCACAGACCGTCGCCCACAATGAATTCTTTATGCACTATTTCTGGAACAGCAACAGGGTCAGCGGCGTCGATCACTATGAAGCCTTTCACATAGTTTTCAGCCAACACGTTAGTCGAGCCTATCACAGCCAGCCAAACAAGCTTGCCCTCAAGAGTCTTCGTGACGTGTGTATCAATAACTTTCACATTGCTTCCAAACTCCGACATGTGCCTCCTTGCCACCGACGTGGCCAATTCCTGAGTCACTAATCGCACACTATTGTCCGGTATCGAGCCATTGAAGGGCAGACCTGATTTTTGCTGAATGAAGCTCCTGAAGTAATAGGCGTTGCTTACACGCTGAACCTGCGTAAAAACGATTCCAACTAAAGCAGAGAATAAGAACAGAATGAAGAGCAGTGCAAAAACCTTGGGGCGCACCCGAGTCAATATTCCCAGTCTTCGGCGAGATCCAATGCGCCCGCGGCTGAGGGCTTCCCCCTTCTCCTCAGCATCGTTTCTCCTCACAAGCGAAAAAGCGTACTCTAATAACGCAAAGAACAATCGGATGTAAACAAGCCAGTACACGAACAGGCTGAGCGGAGTCAATGCTGCCGCAAAAATCACGAAAAAGAACAACCCCAGCAGAAGGATCACAAGACGCGGCACGACGCGCAAATGTGGCTTTGTAGGCGGGATTGGCACTAGAAAAACCGCAGACCAAAGCAGAAAGAACGCCGACAAATTCATCTGCTTTGCCTCACCACAATATTTCTCTGCCGCGCATTAGGGATTTAAGACTACTCATCGCGTGTAACCCTTGTCCAAAGAAAGCCTTCCCATGCACGTGTGGCAACTGATGGAAGAGAAGAATAGCAGCCTTGCTCTTTGCAGTCTCATTAGGAACACTTTTAACCAATAACAATGCACAGTAATGGCGCTTGGCGGGTGAGTGGGACTCATCTCCACCCGTTCCGCCCAGTATAAACCCCGGCGTGAGAGGTGAAAAATGTGAAACTACACAGTAGAGACTTGGCCCTGATAGCAGTTTTTGCAGCTTTGTACGCTGTTCTGGTCTTGGTTTTGGCAGGAATCAGTTTTCAACTTGTGCAAGTGAGAGTGGCGGACGCTCTCATTCCCTTGTCAATATTGTTTGGGTGGCCAGTTGCGCTCGGTGTCGCGGCTGGTGGCGCAATTGCCAATTTTGCCAGCCCTATGCCGAGTGCCCTAACTGACGTCACGTTTGGATCCATAGCAAATCTCATCGCTAGTCTGTTGGCATGGAGAATAGGCAGATGGAAAATCATGGCCAAGAGTGCAAGCGAGTTTCTTGGCTGTCTGGCTGCAACAGTGGTTGTAACCATCATTGTTGGAACTTATTTGGCAATATTGACTGAGATGGAGCTGTGGGTTTGGTGGCTGGGCATAGGCGTTGGTTCACTGATTAGCATCAACATTCTCGGCTACGCGCTAATTCAGGTAATGAGACGAGTGCAGGCAGAACCAAGTACTACATGAATCTCTCTAGTCTAGTTAATCCTATTATTTCATTGAAGTCTAGACCCAACGCATCCAAGACTTGGTCGAAAGTTGACTGCAGATAACCTACGTACTTGTCCACATCCACCTCATTGCTAGAGGCTAGTTGAACAGGCTTCACGTGTGGTTCTCTAACAACCTTGACAAAGCTGATCAAGTCGCCCGCTTTTAGATCGTATCCTTTTCCCTTGAGAATTTTAGCAGCCCTTACATGTTGCGGAATGGTTTTGTTGTAATGTTCTGGTGCCTCACCGAGAACCACATTGAACGCCAAATCCTCGATTCGCTTCCATTCTCGCCTTTTCAAGCGCAGATAGCTTTCTCTAATAATGCTCTGAATCTCTTTTTTGGCGTCCTCAAAATCGCTTGGCGTCTTCACTTGGCTTAGCCGATTCTTCATCAAGTCAAACGCTTCTCTAATTGCTGGCGGAATGTGTTTCTTCTTGCCGGTTAAGCCTTTAACGTCAACCGTGCCTTCTGAAGTGACGCCCAAGTAATTCTTCTTGCGGCTGCTGAAAACAGCGTAACGGTACACTTTGTCCACGTCAAGTTCCATGTGCAGTTCTTTCTCAGACCACTTAGCCAGTGAGCTGATTTGGCCTTCCGAAGGGTTCTTCAGGAAGATGCTGTCAGTATCGCCGTAAATGACTTGAATCCCTAGTCTCTGAGCCTCGTTTATGATCTGCGTGATAGCATGCCTGCCCAACGCAGCTGTCGCCTCGGCTACAGGTGGGCAGTACAAATCGAAGGCTTCAGCGCCGAAAACACCATAGCTTGCGTTCAAAATCACCTTCAACGCAGCCTGAATAACGTTGTACCAGCTTCGTAGTTCGCTTGGCAGCGTCTTGTCCTTAGCTCTCGACTTGTACCATTTGACCCGCAAGTCGCGTAGAGAACCAATTAGGAGGCTTTCTAACGCCTTCTGTTTGGTGCACACCCAATGCGGTGTGCCGGGCACTTTATTCGATTTGCACTCTTCATGCGAGCACAAAATCGACTGGTAACCTAAATTGTAGACTTTAATCAATGATGGATACAGACTGGGGAAGTCCATTACTGCAACGTTGAAGTGCACGCCTGGAACCGGCTCAACCACGATGGCGCCCTTGTACTTCTTGCCCTTGATGATTGCCTTGGTCGCAGGCTTGCCCTTAACCGCCAAAATGTCCTCGGTGTTTGGAATCAACATGCCCAGTCTTCGATGCTCAAACTGAAGGAAGTTGCGTATCCAACGGGACACGCCTTGGCGGCTTACGTCCTCCATGGGCATGCGACTAATGCGCGTAATAGCCAGAATCAGCTTCATGACCAAGTCGTCATCAAAAGTGGTCAGCTTCAGAGTGATTTCGGCGTCTCGTACGCAATACTGGGCTAACTCAGTGTATGTAAGGTCGTTGAGCCCTTTTGTCAACTCGATTTTGGTCATTCCAACAAGGGAGCCGCCGATGTCGTTAAGGTTCACGTCTTTGTATTTTTGTCCAAAAGCGTAGATCTGAATTGACCTGTTGAAGAAAAACTTGTACAAGTCAATGTGCACGCCGTAGGGGAGTGTGCAAGTTTTCCTGCCAACTTCGATAGGCACTTCATTCTCTCTAAAGCCCAGTTTTCTAGTGGCTCGGTTAAATAGATAATGTAAGTCGAAGTCGTCGCCGTTGAAAGTGACCACGAAGGGATAGTCCCACAACGCATCAAAAACTGCTTGCAGCAATTCCTTTTCTGAGTTGAGGTATTCCACGCTCACGTCGGCTGGAATCTTCACCGAACCTTCTCGGACGCCCGGACGTTTTGCAAGTAAAATTCTTTTCAATCCATCGGAGCCGACTAGTGAAACGCAGAAGACCTGGTGGTCAGCATAGCGGGGATCAGGCACTCGAAACGTAGGTTTGCCCTCGATCATGGTAGTCGGCGTCTCAACTTCGATGTCCAATGCAACTCTGCGAAATTCAGGAACCGGATATTCAAGCAGCCGTGCCCAGTTTTCAATCGGGTGAAGAAACTCTTTTGGTTCATCTGTGAACAATGTTTGAATTCTCTTCACGCTTTGTTCTGCATTTTCATCCATTACAGGCAAGAGTTCGCCTTTCTCTACTTTGTAGATCATGCCCGGCGCCAGTTGGCGGTCGTAAATGTAGTTTTGATAATATTTGATCGCGGCTTCCCACACCTTCGCCGGTTGTTCACTGCCCATCTTTTCCCATTGTTGAGGAATGATGTCTCGAAGAGTTCCTTGAGGGCGCCCCCCAACGGCTAAAGGGTCTTTGGTTAAAAGTTTTGTAAGCATGACTTTTCTGTCGAGCAATGGATCATATTTCTCAACAGTCTCAAAATGGTCGAAACCTGGGTGGTTGACGACTTGATCGATTTTCTCGAGTTCTATAGGCGACAGGTTAGTTAGAAGGTATGGCTTGTGCCCTTTATTGTCGCGCCAGAAGTATATTCGCTGGGACTTGGGTTCGTAAAGTTTGATGAGCGCCTTTCCTGAGTCGCCATCGTATGTGGCGGACACAAAATATGATGACGGAAGATTTGATGGGGCCTCAAAGCTTCTTTTGCGAGGCTCTCTTCCCGCTCGTGCAGCTTCTGCGAATGAGATGGGCTGGACTTTTTCCACTGCCGTGTTTTCTATTCTAGGCTTATGCGCACCGAAGTAGTGGTCGAGTTTGCTCTTACTCATTTTTCCCGCTGTGTCCCAACTGATAATCGGCAAACTGCCTAAAAACATTCGCTAACAAGTTTTTGACAAAACCCATATCTTTACAGACCTTTTTTAATCAGTCAAATGGAAGCTTAACCATTGCTGAAAGATGCTTGGACACTAGCCATCGAAACCCTAAGCTGGATAGAATTGCAAAGGCTTGGAGAGCGTCTAGCTTTGGCTAGAGCCGCAAAGCAATTGGCAGTGCAAGATCCAAAAGCAGTAGGCTTGGCGCACAAGCTGGTCTTTGAAACCCAGAGACGGTTGAATGTCATCGACTCGACTTTAGCCCTGGTTTTGAAGCCAAAGTCACTTAGTGACTATAAGCTGGGCTTGCAGTCCTTTCTGCGTTTGTACACGTATAGAGTGCTTTTTGAGAATGCCGACTTTGAACAAGCAGCAATGATGGCTGGCATGGGTCGCTCAATTCTTGGCTGGCATCAACTGAGTGACATCGAAGGAGCCATTGGCAAGATTCTGGGTCTCCAGCTACGTGAAGTTTTCAAGGAGACTGATGATGAAGAGCGCGTGGGGCTTCAGACCTGCGTCCCGACATGGTTTGTGAAATACTGTTTCAAGATGCTGGGAAGAAGCCAGGCACTAGCCTTCCTAGAGAGCACATCTCAACCTACACCTACTTATGTGCGCCTCAATACATTGAAAGCCCCAGAAAAGATGTGCCTTCAAAAAATGGTTGAAGAAGGCGTGATCGTTGAGAAGGAGCCTCTCTTCAAGCATGCCTATAGAATCGTTGAAGCTCGTAGGCCGATACTGCGAACACGGAGTTTCCATGACGGCTTGTTTTATGTGCAAGACAAGGCAAGCTGCTTGGCAGTCGAGGTAGCTGACCCGAAACCGGGCGACACTGTCCTGGACATTTGTGCGGCGCCTGGAGCCAAAACTACGTACATGGCGCAACTGATGCAGAATGAAGGCGTAATCTACTCCGTTGACTATTCAAGGCGTCGAATCAAAGAATGGGCACGCGAGATAAAGCGGATGGGCGTCAGGAACTCGATGGCGATTTTGGCGGATGCGCAGAAGCCTCTTCCTATAAATGATATTGTTGACGTGGTTTTTTTGGATCCGCCGTGCACTAGCACTGGAGCCTTCGGCAAGACTCCCTCTGCGAAGTGGCGCTTGACGAAACGTTCCGCGTCAAACATGGCTCGGGTTCAGTGGAATATGTTGAATAGTGGTGCATTTCATGTCAGAGAAGGCGGGCACCTGCTCTACTCAACGTGCAGCGTCACGCTGGAGGAAAACGAAATGCTGATTGAAAGGTTCTTGAAGTGGCACCCCGAGTTTGAGCTAGTAGATGCCGTACCTAGAATAGGAGCGCCGGGCTTAAGAGAGCTGGACAAATGCCAAAGACTATATCCGCAGCTTCATAATTGTAACGGATTTTTCGTGGCAAAGCTCGTGAAAGAAGAAGGCGCCTAACCCTTAACGTCCTTTTGTATTGCCGACATGATTTCAAAGATCGTTTTTGCCGCCTGAATGCTTGTTACGCCATTGTCATATGGAGGTGCGACTTCCACAACATCAAAGGCAACAATTCTTTTGTCGCAAACTGCGCTCAATAAATCGAAGAGCATGTGGGCGCACAAACCGTCTGGCTCTGGGTTCTGAACTGCCGGCGCAAAAGCTGGGTCGAGAACGTCCATGTCAACTGTTAGGTAGACCTTCTTGATATTGCGTAATAATCTGTTGATTCTCTCAATTGCTTTGTCCACGCCTTCTTTGCGTATTTGCTGTGTTGTTATGAAGCTAATGCCTGCTTTCTTGGCGTAGTCCAATTCCTGCTTGCATACTGCGCGTGTGCCTATCTCGACTATTCTGCGTGGCTTGGCTTGCTCGTTGATTCGTCTCATGAAAGTTGTGTGGGAGGTCTTCAGATTCATGTATTCGTCACGTAGATCTAGGTGGGCGTCGAAGTCGAGTATAGCAAAGTCTTTGGTGACTGCTCGGGCTGCGCCTAGGGTTATTATGTGTTCGCCTCCGATCAAGCATGGGGTTTTCTTGGCTGCTAAGATTTCTCTTGTGACTTGTTCCAGACGTTTAAGCGTCTCTTGCGTGTCGCTGGTCACGCTAAGGTCGCCTATGTCGTGCAGAGTGGCGTCTTCAAGGTCTATGTGGGAGCGGAAGCTGTAAGTTTCAATGTTGAGCGATGCCTCTCGGATGGCTAACGGGGCAAACCTGGCTCCTGTTCGGTATGTGCTGGTTATGTCGAATGGAACGCCTAAGACAACGTATGATGCCTCTGAGAATGATTTCTGGAGACCGCCGAATACGGCTGGCGACGAGGTGTAAAGTTCGCGGTAACTCATGCAGCCATATTATCCCATATTGATTCTAAACTCTTTGCATTGAGTTACGGCTGGCTAGGTGAGCGAAAATGTTAAATATTCCGTATGTCATAGTACCTATTGAACACTGCCCGAAACCGTTGAGGTCAACAGTGCAAAACCCCACATAGAACTCATCGAAAAGGCGTGCTCCTTTGAAGCGAACGCCCAGTCACATCATGATAACAGTTAGCTTCAACACCCCAAACGAAGTAAGCCGATCCTCAACGGCGGGAAACGGTGCAAGCGAGCGGACTGTTCTCTCCTTTCTTCCTCTCTCCTCTAAGCACCTGCGATGAACTCTGCGCCGTGCCTCCATTACTTACGTCAAAAACGTTGTGGTAACACCGTAACAGATTTATTAATTCGCATGTACTAGCAATAGGCTAAAAAAGAGGCATGGATTCCTTGGTTTCAAGGTTCAAGGTGAAACGTCGAGACACCTTATTGCTTGCTGTATTCTACGCCATTGTTGGTATTCTCCAGCTGGCTGCGCTGGCTTTGTTGGACGTTAGAATGGTGTGGATAGGCGCTTTGGCAATCCTCAGCCTTCTCGCTGCTTACGGTCTCTTCACTGTCAGGAAGTGGTCTGTCTGGCTTGTGATCAGCCTATTCTTTCCACAGATGGTTTTCGGAGCTTGGACTCTTTACGGTCTAGTTTCACTGTACTCGTTCAGTTTTGACATGACCTCGCTGCTGCTGGAAGTGTCTCTGAGCTTGTTCATTGTTCTGTATCTAGCCTCATTTGTATATGTGGCGGCGAAGAGAAAATCGTTCGAAGCTGACTGAGAATTCGACGTGACTGCCATATGGGGAGCAGTGAAGCGAAGAGCGTTCTAGTAACTGGTGGAGCCGGATTTATTGGAAGCCATCTGGTTGATCGATTAATCCTGCAAAAGCATGAAGTCAGAGTATTAGACAACCTGAGCAGTGGAAGACTAGGCAATCTAGAAAAGTCCCTAAGAAACCCAAACCTGACATTCGTCGAATGCGATCTGAAGAAACCTCGAGACATTGAGAAATCGGTTGCCAAAGCTGATCTGATCTTTCATTTTGCCGCAAACCCTGAGGTTAGAATCGGAGAAACCGACCCCCAAGTTCATTTTGAAGAAAACACTGTGGCAACGTTCAATCTCATGGAGACTCTGCGGAAACAAAATCTGGTTTGCCCCGTTGTTTTTGCGTCCACTTCAACTGTATATGGAGAGGCAGCGGCTTTACCAACACCAGAGGATTATGGGCCTTGCTTTCCCATATCGGTATATGGGGCATCTAAACTCGGTGCTGAAGCGTTGCTGAGTGCATACGCTTACACCTTTGACTTTCGCTTGCTGGTACTGCGGTTTGCAAACATCGTGGGGCGCAGAGCCAAAATTGGCGTCATACTGGATTTTATTAGAAAACTTCAGCAGGATTCAACAAGCCTTGAGATACTCGGAGACGGGACGCAGCTAAAGTCATATCTTCACATTGACGATTGCATTGAAGCGGTGCTCTACGCAGTTGATGCATTTCTAAAGGGAGGACGGCGAACAGATGCTTACAACATCGGCTCTCCAGACCAAGTTGCCATCACGAAAATCGCTCAGATCGTAGCGAAAGAGATGGGCATTCCTGAGCCGAGGCTGATTTTCACAGGAGGAGTTGACGGGGGCAGAGGTTGGAGAGGCGACGTTAAGAAAATGCACCTATCAACTGACAAACTGAGTCAAGTTGGCTGGCGCCCAAGATACAATGGTGAAGAGGCAGTTAGAAAGGCGGCGAAAGAACTCTTACGGTGTCAATAGGCATAAGGGACCTCTCCCTTGACGAGCTTCAGGTAGGCTAAAAAGACGGATAGAGCACCTAACGCAGAAAGTACGAACAGAGAAAAAGCCTTTCCCCGATACTTGCCGAAGAGCTTTACGATACCTCCACTTAAGCCAACTGAAATCCGCATCGTCGGGACATCATAGTGGAAATGTCTTTTCATGTACAATTGTCCAGCAATGATTCTCTCCTGCCACTTGATGAAATCGATCAGAGAATGTGGATCAGTTGTGAACACCAAAGCGCTTGGCGCGTAAACAATCTTATACCCCCTCTTTTGTGCCAGCCAAGATACGTATTCGTCGTCAGAGACAACTATTCTTGGGAAAGAACCCACAATGCTTTTCCTAAAAGCGTAAAAAGTTCCATTGACTTTTGGCACATGCCCCTTGCGCATCAAATAGCTGCATAGTTCGTGGTGAAGCTCTCTTATGAAGAGAGAAGCGAATCCGAAAAAGCTCTCTTGATCGTTTTGTTCAATCGGCATTATGTTGCCGCTAGAGACACCCGTTTTGTCGTTTTGAAGCAGTGGTGTAACCAAATTCTGAATGGACGTTTTTCCAAGGACAACGTCTGCGTCTAGGAAGAGAATCAGGTCGCTCTTAGCTATTTGGAGAATCTCATTGAGGGCAGCCGCCTTGCCGTAGCGGTCTTTCCCAGAGATCATTTTGATTCTTGAATCCATTTGAGCGATAGTCTGAACTTCTTGTTCTGTGTTGTCAGCAGATCCGCTTGTGTTCACAATTATCTCCTTCACAGCAAATCCTTGAGTTGGTTGTTCCAAGAGCGTACTCAGGAGTTGTGGGATGCTTTGCTCTTCATTGTATGCAGGGATGCCGATGCTTACTTTTGTGAGTTTGCCCTCTGAACGGGGCGTATCTTGTTTTTCCAATCTAAGCAGCCTCGGATCTCTGCAATTCAGACGCACACTATTCCCTAAGGCGGAGTCTAAGCTCCGTCTTAATGCCTTCAAAAATGTTGTCCGGCGACGTTACGGGGCTGCGCAACTTGCGTTTAACGTCTTCAACCCGTTCTCCAATGAACTGTATATTCTGCAGGTCAAGTTCGCCCATTCCCTGTTGACGCGCCCTCCAAAGGGGTTCAACGGCGTATGGGTTAAACCCTGCGAGATGGCAGCATGCTGCATCTACTGTGACGGGATTCCGCCCTGAAATGATTAGTCCCAAGTCAACCTTGTTCCCACTGATTGGTCCCAAGCCTTCCATAGCTATTATTCCATCAGTTATGATCAAGTCTTGGCGAATAGCTTGATTCAGGTATACCAAGACTTCTGCAAGATGTGAGTGAAGATGAGTCTTCTTTTTTGTCGCTATCAATCCGAACATGTTTTTCATGGCAATAGATACGCCAACAAATGTGTTGGTCTTGAACTTGGGCAAATTGATCAGGAAGTTGGCTTTGAGTGCAGTTTTAGGCAAGACAATATTTAAGCCTGCTACTTTGTGTTCTTCTAGATCATCTTTGCTGAGGTTGAGAAACTCAGCCTCACACTTTTTGATCACATCCATGACTCCCGTGTCAGCTAAGCGTTTTTCTGCGGTGCCAGAGGCTGCGTCGGATTCAACAACCAGCACGTTTGGGCTCTTTTTCTTGGCTAGGCATAAGACGGCTTCGAGAAGCCTTGGGTTAGTGATTATCATGTTTTTCAGATTTTTGGGAAAACAGACGTTGGGTTTCACTACCACCAAATCGTTCCTTTTGATGTTCAAGCCGCCGAGCATTTCGACTGTTTTCCTTACCGATTCTTCAATTGTGCTGCCGTTCTCACGCAATACAACCACGCTGTTGTTTTGGGGCGGTGCATCGCGGGTGTCGCCTTGAAAACTCTCTGTCACTATGTTTAGGGCGCGGACGAGCTCCAATCCGTCGTCCACGGTGACTTTTGGTTGAATCTCGCCTTGTGCGCATTTGAGAAAATGCACATGCTCATTGGCGTAGGATGGATGCTTAAGGCGCAGAACATCAAAGTATTGGCTTAGTCTTGGTCCCATTATTGTTGCTTGGGATTCTCCGTCTCTTGTGATTGTGATCTTATGCGGCGTACGTAGCAGGTTCATAATTATTTCGCCGTTTTCACCGAACAAGCCGAGCCGCAAGGTGGGAATCAGCCCAGTCCATTTGGCTGTCAAATCAGCCTCGACATCACCTCTTAAAGAGCTCTTGACTTTTGCGTCCCTTACGACGCCGCCTTTCAACTGTGGCTCAATACGGGCAACTTTCTCAATTGGTCCGCCCGCGCGTTGCACGAGATAGATGAGATGGGGGAACAAGTCCTCAAGAACGCCGCATTTTGCTTGGTTTCTGAAATCCGTTTTCGCGCCATAGAACTGGAGATTTGTGGTAATGTAGGCTTCGATTTTGTTTATTTTTCCAATTTCTCCGTTTTCAACTCGTTTGAGCGCTTCTTCAAAACATGGTGTGAAGATGAAGTTGTGCGCTGGCATGAGAAAGAGTTGCTGCATGGTCTTGCGCTGCGCTTCGTATGTTTCCCTGATGGTTATGCTTTCTTCCAGCGTTGAGGCGAGTGGCTTTTCACATAAGACGTGTTTGCCCTTTTCCAGAGCGTCCATAACTACTCGAAAATGATATTCGGGTGGGGTGCAAACGAAGACGGCGTCAACATCAGCCTTGGCGAGCATGAGCCGATAATCATCATAGGTTTCGTCTATGCCGAATTTCTCTCTAGTTTCATCGAGTCGAGTCTTGTTCAAGTCGGAGGCTGCAACTAGCTCGTACCCGTGAATCCGCTTTATAGATGGCATGTGCACTGAAGTCGCTATTCTGCCGCAGCCTACTACTCCGACTTTCACTTTGTCTCTCCTCGCATCAGTGAATAGTAGGTGCCGGGCTTAAACAATTCTACGTCAACTAGTGATCCTTTCTCAATGAATTGCTGGCTCTCATGAATGATTAGGAAGCCATCAGCCTTGGACAACGTCGTAATTGCGCCTGACAAGCCTGTTGATACGGGTGAAGCAACTATCTTGCCGCCTCGGTCTTTTCGCAGAGTCACGGTGACATAGGTTCGTCTGCCTCGCGAAGGGAAGAGCCTCTCCGAAACTACTGCCTTCACTTTCGCAGGTTCTTGCTCTTTTCGCCCAGCCATGCAGATTAAGATAGGGCGGACAAACAGATGGAAAATCATCAGCGAAGACGCCGGATGCCCGGGCAGAGAAAACACAGGTATGTCGTTGACCACTGCTATTGTCGTGGGCTTACCCGGTCTGATAGCAATACCGTAGACTATCACGCTAGGCCTACCGAGTGTGCCCAAGACCTTGGGAATAATGTCCATGGGTCCAACCGACACTCCGCCCGAAGTGATCACTACGTTAGCGGTTTTCAACGCTTTCTCGAAAGCGGTTCTCATTGGACCAATTTCGTCTCGAACAATGCCCATGTTCAGTGGCTCGCAGCCACACTCTTGAACAGCCGCACTCAAGGCATGAGCGTTGATATCGAAGATTTTCCCCAGCGTTAGCAGTTTCCCAGGCTCAACGACTTCAGCGCCCGTTGAGAATATCGCCACTTTCGGACGCTTGAACACTTCAACCCTGATAGAGCCTATAGCAGCAAGAGCACCGATTTCATAAGGCGACAGCACAGTGCCTACCTTTAGTATGGTCTCTTTCTTGCGGATGTCTGATCCTGCCCCCATCACGTTTTCGCCATGCGAGACGGCTTGACGGACCAAAACGTAATCGCCCTTTCGCTCGGTGTACTCAACCATAACAACTGCGTCAGCGCCTTCTGGAATAGGTGCTCCAGTGACGATTTCCGCCAGCGTGCCTTTCTGTACTCTTACTTTAGGAGCTTCGCCGATGCTGACTTTTCCTCCGAGTCTCAAGGTAACCGGGTTGTTCTCTTCGGCGCCAAAAGTGTCTGAGGCTTTGACGGCGTAGCCGTCGACTGTTGAACGCGTGAAAGGCGGAATATCATAGCGCGAAACCACATCGCTGGCTACTACGCGGTCGTAGGCTTCAGAAAGCGTAACCAGTTCCGATCCAACTGGTTTGGGCGTGAAATTCCTGGCTAGGATCTTCTTAGCTTCATCAACTGAGACTAGCCTCCTGAACAAACTAGAGCTCAGTTCTCCTTTCTAGTAATTGAGCTGAAGAGGTGGACGGTCACGGCTTCGCCTTCTCCCAGTCCCTCTCTGTCTTCAGGAATGATCACATAACCGTTAGCCTTTGTCAAAGAGGACAAGAGTCCTGACCCCTTTGTTAAGACAGGCTCTGCACACAACTTGCCTTTCTCGTCGATGGTTCTGACTCGCAAGTAGACGCGGCGACCTAGCGCTCCAGCCACACGCCTTGTGAGCTGCGCTTGAACCCAGGGACGGGATTCATTTGGAGCTCCGAGCATTATCAGAATGATCGGCCGCACAAACACTTCGAAGCCAACAGCGGCAGCAACTGGATAACCTGACAACACGAAAACCGGTTTTCGCTTTAGAATTCCAAGCGCGGTTGGCATGCCAGGACGCATAGCCACGCCGTGAACCAAAATTCCCGGCTTGCCCAGTTTGCCGGCAACGATTGGCACGAGATCTGCTGCGCCCACGCTTGTTCCGCCGGTAGTTATGACTGCGTCTGCTTTTGCCAAGCCTTCAAGAATTTTCGCATGAATGTCCTTTTCGCTGTCTCTGGCTATCCCGAGATATTGTGGCTCTGCGTCAAGTTCTTGGCATAAGCCTGCGATCACAAAGCGGTTGGAGTTCACGATCTGGTTAGGTGAAGGTTTCCTGCCTAGGTCAACTAATTCGTTGCCAGTTGATACGATGGCGACCCGGGGTTTTCGAACAACGTCAACTTCAGTTGTGCCTAACGCAGCTAGCAATCCCAAATGGTGGGCTTTAAGTCGGGTTCCCGCTTGTATGGCTATGTCGCCTTTCTTGAAGTCCTCACCCTTTCTTGAGATGTTTTCTTCAGGTGTCGCTGGCATGACCACCTCTATATGATTTCTCATTTTGCGCGTGTGTTCCAACATGACGACGGCGGTGGCGCCTTCAGGAACCGGGTTCCCTGTCCAGATCTGTTTGGCTTGCCCTTTGTGCACGATTTTTTCATGAGACGCTTCGAGTGTTTTTGGCTTGAACTGCGCGGCCCCAAAAGTGTCGTCTGCTCTAATTGCGTAACCGTCAACAGCTGAACGGTCGAACCTAGGTAGATCCATCGGCGCGGCCATATCTTCTGCTGCGACGCGTTCCAATGCATCTGCTATCGGAATTGATTCTGCGTCAAGCTTCTTCGGTTTTAGCGCGTTTAGGAAGATGCTTAACGCGTCATCTACGTTGGTGAGTTTCTCGAATCCCTTGAGCCTAGCCAATGCCAGTTCTCCATAAATAGCTGAGAAAACATGTTGAGCAAACCGAAATTTAAACTATCTATCTCAACGTGCTGAGGATTGTGCATGTTTACCGGAAACGATGAAGTCTCTTCTCAGGCTTTACCTTCGCGTTTCAGTTGTCGTAGCACCATGTCGCGTAGTCTTATTGCGTCAATGTCTAGGTTCGGTGTTTCGCAAGCAATGACGGGCTTCAAATCGCGTTCAGCTATCAATTGTGCTAGTAGCCTAAAATCTGGTCCGTATTCCTTTCGGTCCACATTGTAGTGTCGTCTTTCGCCTTTATCTGTGAATTCGATGTGACTGTAATGGCAATGCAGGTTTTGTAAAGCCTCTGTGCCCAGCCTTTTCTCTATCTGATCCATGACTTTGCGCATGTCGTCGACTTTCTTGAATCTTCCGCGTTCTCTGGAATGCAGGTGCGCCCAGTCAATGTTAGGCTCGGTCGAGTCGACGCGTTCACAGAGTGCCAAGACTTCCTCGATGCTTCCGAACTGTGAGGGTTTGCCCATCGTCTCTGGCGCCAAATGCACCTTTGTGATGTTTAGTGACCGCATTTTCTCGACGATTTCCTCCATGGCTTTGGCGCATGTTTCAAACACCTGCCCTTGCGGTCTGCCCGCATAGGAGCCTGGATGAAATACAACTATGTGTGCTCCCATCCAACTTGCGCCTTGAACGCAGGCTAACAGCCGCTTCTTGCTTGCTTCAAGCGTTTCCTTGTTCAGTGAAGTCAAGTTGATGAAGTAGGACCCGTGTGCGGTCAGCCAAACGTCGTGTTCAGCGGCTTTCTTGCCCAAGGTCTCAGCCGTCTCTTGTTTAATCTGTGGTTTTGGTCCCCATCTCACCATTTCGTACTCGAATGAGTCTAAGCCTTCAGATCGCAGGTACTTCGGCACCTCGGTAACAGGTTGTTTCAGAAGCTTGAATGCGGGGGGCATGCCTGCGGGGCCAAAACGTGGGTGATCAGCCATTTGAGAATGCTCTCCGATGCCTGTGTCTTTTGTCAATAATCAACTTAAGAATTGCTTGCTTTCGTCTAGCGGCTTTTGATCCGCCGACGGGTTGAGGCATACGCGCTGTAAATGATTGCGAGGATTGCAGCGGTCCATGAAGCTAGGTTCTGGCCCAGAATGTACTTACCCACTACGTCTAACTGGAAAATGGGCTTTGTAAGGGACGTTCCAGCTGCCTCAAGCGACTTTCTGAACCCGGGTGCTGCCTTTATGAACGCGTTGTTGATTGAGCCTACGAAGTCGCCTAACGGTGGCACCGCTGTTCCTATGCCGCGGAACCACATTTCAGTGCCAGAAGCAAAGTTGGCTAAAGCCGGTGAACCTCGGTACAAATTCACTGTTAGATGGTAAATCAAGTTTGGGTATTCAACGAATATGAATCCCACTGCGATTGAGATGAAAATGAGTAGAACCATCAGGGCGCTTCTGACTGAGGCGTGAGCAGAAGACAACCGCTGCGACACGTAGGATATTCCCGGGATCCTTCTGGAGCCTGATTTTATGGTTCTTCCCAGTCGTTGAAGTCTTCGGCTGAGGTTTCTGAAAAAGCGTCTCGTCGTTTTGGGTCCACCAGTTTCTTGGGCTCTCGGAAGCGGTTGGGTGCGTCTTGGGATTTCGCGTTGTGGAAGGAAAGCGGTTGACTTGGCTAGGTATGTCCAGCTTGCGAGTAGAACGATGATCACGGTTATCGGCAAGAGGTGGAGCAGGGGGTTTATGGTCACTGTGAATGCCCAGTTTGTGCCGGGAATTAGCAAGACTGAAGCCCAAGCGTTTTGGTCGTTTAGACCCAGCATCTGAAAGGCGGAGATGAGCGTGACTTCGAAGATTAGGCTTAAAGTCAGGAACAGAATCAAGGCGGCATGGCTTCTTGTTGCTGTCAATTATCGTTTCTCCATTTGTGCCAGTTGGAATATTCGAGGCGACTATGAACTGTATTTGTCTTATTTTTGTTAAGCGTTCGGATACTTAAGCAGATTGGATATCTATCAACTCTGACGGATTGTTCTCTACGGCAGAAGGACCATTGTTAGTCCAGCGATCAATGGCATTGTCAAGTTATCATTGATTGGAGCTGGAAGAGTCTCTACTATCATCGCAGCCGCCGCACCCACGACAGCTCTAAGCGGATTCACGAACACCAAGGCGCCGAGTAAGGCAAAAACAAAACCCGAGAGAGTTCCTTCTATTTTCTTGCCTTTGTTGTATGGAAACGCATGTGTGCCGATGGTTTTTCCGAATATTGTGGCGAAGCCGTCGCCAAACGTGAATACTGCAATGGATGCGTGGCTAATCGGCGCTGGAAACAGTAGTAATGCAAGCATTATGCCGAATGCGAAGAAGATTGGCGCCGTTACGAATTCGTGGATCTCGGGATGAAGCGCGGCGTTCCAAGTTATAGTTGACGCTATAGGAATGTTCACACCTAGCATCCGAGATAGTTCGGAGATCACGTAAGTAAGTGTAACCATGAAGATGACGAAAACCACCCAGAACTGACTCAGTTTCAGGTACATGGTGAAAAATGCAACTAGGAAACCGGCGATGTGGATGTTTTCGCGGAGCAATTCTCGTCTCGTAAGCGAATGCCGATTGAGTGTTGGTTTTCCAGTTAACGGTGGCAGGATTTCTGTCAGGTCGCCCTTGATCACGGTGTCTGATTTGCGGGTTAGAAGAAAGTCTGGGTTGTAGCCTATTCTTTTGGAGCAGAGGTCAAACATGGGCAGGTTGTTTCTGTCGTCGGCGACTACGGCGCAGTCCTGTGGCTTCAATCCCTCTTTCTGCATGATCTTCTTTAGGACAAGGGCTTTGCCTCCGAGTTCAATCGTGTCGCCCTCAATCTGCCCTGTCAGTTGATTATCGGCGACTTCTAGCTCAAAGCCAAAAGCGTAGTCGCTACCTAGTTGAGTTGCCAGTTCCTGAACAAAAGCTTGGGGTAAGCCTGAACTTATGAGGGCAGTTTTGCACCCAGCCTGTTTGAGTTCTTTGAAGACCTCTTTCACTCCTGGGATCAGGGGGATTTTCTTGAAGAGCTGGAGCAAGTCGTCTGCGGGTATGCCGCGTAGCTGTTTGTAGATTCTTCGGAGCGCTGTTTCTAACCTTATCAATCCGGCTTCGTAAAGGAGCCCTGCCCATAGCATTCTGCCGAAACGCAAGACGCGTACTCGTTTTGATGCTTCGAAAAGCAGGTAGCGTCTTTTTGGGATTATTATTCCTTCAACATCAAACACGATTAAGCGAGGTTTCTGCCTGGTAGATGACAGGTTTTCTGGAGTTGTCAAATGGTTTCCTCTGAAATCACAGAATGTTGTATGCTGGGCTCTTATATCCTCTATCGGCTTGGGCTTTTCACGTATTTTCTGTAGGCTTCGCTCTGTTGTCCTGGCAGAGGGAATTCGTGTCCGCATTTGGGGCACCTAGCCATGCCGCATTGGACAATTGATGCGCAGCCGCTGCAGGCGAAGGCTCTGCCGTAGCTTATGTCAAATGTGAAGCCGCATTTGGGGCATTGAACTATGTTTCTTCTCTGTGCCATGAGCGATGCACTCTATGTTTACAGTTTCTAAAGGTGGTCGTAGGTTTTAAGAATGCTGCTGAGCGAGGCTGTGCTGTCTGCGAGAAGGCTTACGCCTCGATGCCTTTTTCTTTGTATGTTGGGGTGCGGTGAAAACTGTGCGTGTTGTTGCACTCTGCTCGTATACACATACAACAACTATGTTGAAACTGCTGTGGCTGCGGGTTTCACTTTCAGATGTTATTAACTTTCGCTTAGGTCAGCTAATAATAACTTCTTGAATGTTTTGGGGCTGAATCTGCTCAAAGACGAAGTCATCTGGTGGTTCTTGCACCGGATACTTCTTGTGGCTATATGCGTGGTCTTTTTCGTGGTTGCATTAGGACGCTGTAGAAGAATCTCGTATAGCCGTTGCCTTCCACAGATCCGAAGTGGTCCACGCTTGTCAGTTTGAATTTTCCAGCGAAGTATTTGGCAATTTGTTCTTGGGTGAAGTGGTTCCACGCTGGGCCGTTTCTGTCGCTGAAACATATGAGCAGGTATTTGGATTCTGGCTTGAGGACTCGTCTTATGCCGTGGATGAACTCGGGTCTGTCTTCAACTTCAACGTGGTGGAAACAGCCCATGTCGAATACGAAGTCGAACGCTGCATCTTTGAATGGCAACGTGACGAAGCTTGCCAACGCGAACTTGATTTCAGCTTTTGCCCTCTGTGCTTTCTGTTTGGCTAGTTTGAGGGCGTGTTTCGAAATGTCAATGGCTGTGACGAAGCCGTTTTGAGCCATGTACGCCGTGTTGGTTCCTACTCCGCAGCAAAGGTCCAGTGTGCTTCCCGGTTGAATCTTGCCGCTCTCGACCAGATCGATCAGGGTTTTTCTGGGTTTGCCGAGTTCCCAAGGGAGCGCCTCTGCAGGATAATCCCGGTAAACGTCATCCCAATCCTTGTAGCTGGAGCTCGGCATTTTTCTTCCCGCTTTGCAGGAATTTTGCAAGGGTTTACTTATTGAGTTTTTGACAAGGCTCTCAGAAATCAGACCAAGGAGATCGCTTTAGTCTGCAAATATGCCAGATGTGGGATTTGAACACTCGAAAAACATGTGAAATCCCCCGCAAAATCCGCTCTTTTCTCTTTATTTTTCTGAGAGTTTTACTTCTTTTCGATATTGTTTGGATTCTCCTGAAGATTTTCTCGAGTGTGTTTTAAGGTATTCGTTTAATGCCTTTTTGGTTATGACCCAATTTCTGCGAAGTTTGAAAGCTCCTATGCTTCCCTTTCGTGCTAGTAGGCTTAGGTATTCTTGTGTGTAAGGCGTGAGTTTGCTTGCTTCCGCCAATGTCAGTATTTCTGCTTCTTTTTCAAATGCAAGAAGGTAGATGTCAAGTGATCTTTCAACACAGTTGGCTATGAAGTTTGCGAAAGGAATTGGGTTTCTGTTGTCTGCTTCGCTCAAGGCTCTCAAATATTTCGGTCGGTCTACTTTAAGGAGGGCTGTGAATGGATACCCGCTTTTCATCAATATGACGTTCATTAGGAGCCTTGCAGTTCTGCCGTTTCCATCCAGAAAAGGATGTATATAGACTAACTTGTGGTGGAAAAAAGCTGCTAGTTCAATTGGCCTTAATTCGTCTGGGTTTTGGCTGAGAGTCTGCAGAAGCTCACTTATCATTGATTGGATTTCTTTTGCCGGTGGTGGCATGAAAGTTGCACCTGCAATCCTGACTTGGCCAGTTCTATACTTGCCTGCGTTTTGGTCATCTATGCCGCGCATAAGAAGTTCGTGCACTTTCAAGATGTTGTCTTGTTTGATTATGTCTCCTTTTTGGGCCAGTTTTTCAACGTAGTCAATGGTGTCTGGATGGTTTTTTGCCTCTAAGTGTTCTCTTAGGCTTTTTCCATGAACCGTTATTCCCTCTTGGATGACGAGTTGAGTTTCTCTAAGCGAAAGAGTGTTGCCTTCGATTGCGTTGGAGTTGTATGTAAACTCGATTTGCATTTGTTCCCATAGTTTTTTGACAAGTTGAGGAGGCAAGGGGCGAAGATTGTCTAGGGTCTTCTTTTTTGAGAGTATTCTCACGTATGCTTTGGGTTTCAGCATCTGCACAGTCATGTTTCCGCCAGATCTCTCAAATGAATTAACCGATATAAAAAAGTATCGTATAAATGAGTTGCTTTTACATCCGATACACACATTTCGGAGGTGCAGCGATATCTGCGCCGAGAGTGTTGGCGTCGGTTTTCATGTTAGGAAGGGCCTTCATCCCGCAAACTCCCTTTTTTCTTGCCCAGAATGAAAAACCGCAGAAAAAATATCTTTTTCATAGGGTCGAACAGCTTGAAGTAGCCTCTGTTTAGCAAAGGGAGCCCAACTAAGTTCGAATGAACCCTCACGGCATTGATAATTGTATATTGACGTTGATTGTTGTCTGGTTTTTATTCTTGTGATGTTCTCTTTACTGGCCACAGTCTGGACAAGCACCAAGATAAAATGTATGTTTATATCATTGTCTGCGTGAAACTTTAGAAATCAGCACTTTCTGCAGGGATGAGCAAGATGGGTGAAGAGCCCGAAGGGCCGAAAGGACAAGAAGAACAGAAAAAGAGCGAGGAGCAGCTTGAAATGCTCGAGAAGGCTCTGGAAACCGAGAAAAAACGTTCAGAAGAATACCTTACACAATTGAGGTATGCTAGAGCAGATGTTGAGAACCTGAAGAAAAGGTTCGATCGACAGTTAGAAGACGCTAGGACATACGCTAGCGAACGCATTATAGTCGAATTACTAGATGTTGTCGACGAGCTGGAAATGGCTGTCAAATCCGCCACTTCATGCGACTCCGCAGAAACCCTTGTTCAAGGAGTCGAAATGACCCTCAGAAAATTTACGAAAATCCTTGAAAACGAGGAAGTGTCCCCCATAAGAAGTGTAGGCGAGCCCTTCGATCCCGAAAAACACAACGCCGTCGCAAGAGTTGAAAAAGAAGGCGTTGAAGGAATCGCAGTAATCGAAGAAGTTAGAAAGGGCTACATGATGAGAGGAAAAGTGATTAGACCGAGCATAGTTAAGGTTGTTGTACCGTCGTCACAGTCACATAAAGAAACTGAAGGGATGAACTCAAATGAGTAATAGCGTCAAACCCGGAGAAAAAATACTCGGCATAGACTTGGGAACAACCAACTCCGCAGCGGCCCTATATGAAGGTGGACGGGCAACCGTTATACCCAGCTCTGAAGGACCCACAATGGCTGGGAAAATGTTTCCCTCAGTCGTTGCATTCACCAAAGATGGAACACTGCTGGTAGGCGAATCCGCAAAAAGACAAACAACGGCTAACCCTGAGGGAACCGTTTACGAAATAAAAAGAAAAATGGGAACCGATTACAAAGTCACCATCGCAGGAAAAGAATACACTCCACAACAGATCTCAGCGCTCATACTTCAAAAAATAAAGAAAGATGCCGAAACATATCTAGCAACCCCAATGAAGAAAGCCGTGATAACAGTCCCAGCTCACTTCAATGACAATCAGCGGCAGGCTACAAAAGACGCAGGAGAGATAGCAGGCCTCGAAGTTGCAAGAATAATAAATGAACCCACGGCAGCTTGCCTTGCCTATGGAATTGACAAACTTGAGAAAGAAATGAAGATACTTGTCTTCAGCTTCGGTGGCGGCACCCACGACGTAACAGTAATGGACTTCGGCAAAGGAGTCTTTCAAGTGCTGTCAACGAGCGGCGACACACAGACCGGAGGCGCAGACTTGGACAAAGAAGTCCAAGACTACCTAGTCGAAGAATTCCAAAGACAAACAGGCATCAACCTCCGCAACGACAAAACGGCAATATCAAGGCTGAAGGAAGCCTCAGAAAAAGCAAAAATCGAACTGTCAGCCATGATGACCACTGAGATCGACTTACCATTCATATCTTCCGATGCTTCTGGATCAAAACATCTGCACTTGACGCTGTCTAGAGCCAAACTGGAGTCGTTAGCTCAACCTATAGTTCAGAAAACAGAGCGCACAATCGTAAAAGCCCTCGAAGACGCCAAAATGACGCCGAAAGACATAGACAGAGTAATCCTTATCGGCGGAATGACCCGAATGCCCTATGTTCAAAGATTCGTTGAGCAGCTGATGGTCAAACCGGCGGAGAGAGGCGTAGACCCAATGGAATGCGTGGCAATCGGCGCGGCAATACAGGGCGCTGTCCTAACCGGAGAAGTAAAAGACCTGCTATTGCTCGACGTTACGCCGTTATCCCTGGGTGTTGAAACCCTCGGTCGCGTGTTTACAAGAATTCTCGAGAAAAACACAACGATACCCACGAGAAGGAGCCAAATATTCTCGACAGCCGCAGACTTTCAAACAGCCGTTACGATCAATGTGCTCCAAGGTGAGCGCCAAATGGCAGCAGACAACGTTTCCCTAGGCATGTTCAACTTGGAAGGCATACCGCCCGCGCCAAGAGGTGTGCCACAGATCGAAGTCGCTTTTGACATCGACGCAAATGGGATACTAAATGTCACGGCAAAGGATTTGGCAACCGACAAGGTAGCAAAAATAACGATTACAGCCTCAACCAAGCTGTCCAAAGAAGAAAAAGAACGCCTGATCAAAGAAGCAGAGCAGTTTGCTGAGCAGGACAAGAAGAAACGTGAAGAAGCTGACATGAGAAACAACGCTGACACTCTAATCTACACTGCGGAGAAAACCAAGAAAGACCTGGGAGAAAAACTCACGCAAGATCAGAATAACAAAATAGACGCAGCGGTTTCGGCCCTTAAAGACGCTTTAGCAGGCACCGACATCGACAAAATCAAGGCAAAGAGCGATGAACTCACGAAAGTCCTCCAAGAAGTTGGAACGGCAGTTTACCAGCAGGCAGCTGCTGAACAAGCGAAGCAGAAAGAACAACCAAGCGAAGGCGGAGCACCACCAGAATCTGGACCTGGCGAAGACAAGGTAGTTGACTCGGAAGACTACAAAGTGAAATAGGCCTTCTGGGCGAGGCGAGTCAATCCAGTGTATGATTTTCCGGTATGATGGTTGAGAGATGGCCAACAAGAGAGATTACTACGAAGTCCTCGGCGTTTCCAAAACTGCTTCAAAAGAAGTAATCAAAGACGCCTACAGAAAACTGGCTATGCAGTATCACCCGGATAGAAACAAGGCGCCTGACGCAGAAGAAAGATTCAAGGAAATATCAGAAGCTTACGCAGTGTTATCAGACGATGAAAAGAGAACCCAATACGATCAACTCGGCCATGCAGGTTTTGACCAACGCTATACCACAGAGGACATATTCAGAGGCGCAGACTTCGAATCCATATTCAGAGACATAGGCGGCGGCATGAGTCCACGGGATATATTCAGTTTCTTCTTTGGCGGGGGCTTCAGAGAAAGAGCAGCAAGAGGCAGAGACCTTGCCTACAACCTTCAAATCACGCTTGAAGAGGCAGCAAATGGCGCGGAGAAGAACATAGACATCGAGAGAATTGAAAAATGCGATTTATGCAAAGGCGGCGGAGCCGCACCCAATACGTCACCCAAACAATGCTCTAGGTGCAAAGGAGCAGGAAGAATCCAGAGCGCAACTAGAAACGGCTTCGGCCTGTTTGTGCGAGTTACACAATGTCCCACATGCGGGGGAAGAGGCAAAATCATAGAGAAACCGTGCCCGAGATGCAGAGGCAGCGGCATCATGGAGAAACAACGAAAAGTCACAGTCAACGTTCCACCGGGAATAGACGAAGGATACCAGCTAAGACTCGCTGGAGAAGGAGAAATAGCCTTAGACGCAGAATCTCCTGGAGACTTGTACGTGCTAATCCACGTTGCACCCCACCGACACTTCAAAAGATACGAGGACGATCTCCTTTACAACCTCACAATCGGCTTTGCCCAAGCAGCACTAGGCACAGAAGTTCAGATTCCAACTCTTGAAGGTAACACAAACCTAAGAATCCAGCCGGGAACACAACTAGGTGAAATCGTTAGACTTAGGGGCAAGGGAATGCCCAGATTCAGAGGGTACGGCAGAGGCGACATTCAGGTAAGAGTTGACATCTCAGTTCCAAGAAAACTGACAACTCAACAAAGAACCCTACTTGAACAACTTGCCAAAGAATTCGACGAAAACATCAGGCCCAAAGGCCGCATACTAAAACTCTAACAGTCATAATATGTCGTCCATAGATGAGGCAAAGCCAACACGTCATGTAAAGAATGTGCAGCTTTCATTCGTTGCGCAGAGAAAAATTTTTTTCTACACGTGAAAACACATCGCTTTTTCAGGAAGCGTAGAGGTAGGCTTCATTTAGCCTTGGCTTATAATCTAGATGTTGTTGGCGCCGGGTGTGGGATTTGAACCCGCGCGGCCCTTTCGGGCCACAGGCTACCTGTTTTCCCAGTCTTGGTGTAACTCCAGGCTTGAGCTAAGGCTTGTTTTCTTGCCTAGCTGCTCCCTACCAGACTAGGATAACCCGGCGTTTCTATGACTAGGTTTACGAAAGGAGAGCTTGTGTGCTTAAAGGTTTTGAGTTTAGGAGTTGGCTTTGTGCCACATCTTTGGATATCGGCCTCGTGGCATAAGAACTCGTGTAGTTTTGGCTACGATGCCTCGGTTTAGTTCCATTGTTTCTTCGGTTGTGATCAAGGCTCTGGCTAATGCCACAGCTTCGGCTTTTTGTGTGAGTATGGCTACTGTTTCGTTGGGTTTGATGTTTGAGTCGATGGCAAGTACGCCTGGTGCGGCTAGGTTGGCTCCGTGGCAAATGGCGTCAACAGCTGAGTCTCTGATGACCATTTTTGGCAGTGGGTCTAGGGCTTTTTCCATTGGTTGAACGAATTTGCGTAATGCTGTTGCGTCCTTGGTTTGCTGCCACTGGTCTATGTAGTAAGCGATGTCATGCAACGTAACCATGTTACTGCTTTCCGAGAAAGGTCCTGCTCTGGTTCGTCTCAGTTCCTGCATGTGGGCGCCTACGCCTAACGCTTCGCCTATGTCGTAGCAGAGTTTGCGTATGTACGTGCCTGCTTCGCAGCTAACTTGAAACAAAACGTTCTTGTTGCTGGTTTCCAGCAGGTTGAAATAGTAGATTCTTCTGATCCGTAATTGTCGCTTAACTGAAGCTCGAACTGGCGGAAGCTGATAAATCGCGCCTGTGAATTCGTTGAATAGTGTTCGTATTTTGCTTTCGGGCGCTTCATGATGTAGCCGCATGACGCACACGTATTCCTTGCCCGATAGAAGCACTGCTTGGACCACTTTGGTGGCATCTTCCAATGTTATGGGCAGTATTCCTGTGACTTTGGGGTCAAGTGTGCCGCCGTGACCTGCGTGTTTCAGGTTTAGAAGTCGTTTTACCCATGCTGTTACTTCGTGGCTGCTTGGACCTGATGGTTTGTCCAGATTTATAACGCCAAACCGCACGTGGTCCTCAGCGGAGCGTTCTTGTGGTTTGCAGCCATAACGTGGATCGGTTTCCTCTTCAGCCTTGACTAATAGTGTGCGTTTGATCTCCCAAGGCGCTGCTAGTTGAGGCATTTTAGATTCACTTTTGAAAGTGTGATGTTGATGCGGCTAATAGATTTAGTGTTAAAGCCCAATGCTAGGGTTCGTGGCGAGAAAGGATTGACGGCAACTTGCACGATCTAACTTCTGGACTGATGGTATTGCAGTGGTGGTTGTTGTAGAAGAAGGAGAAGGGTTGGTCGAGAGGGCAAAAACTCTCGGCGCGCGTCTTTCTTACTTCATTATTCTCCTGAGGAGGGATGTGACCTGGATCTTTGTTTTCAGTAGCTGCTTTAATGTGGCGTTGCTGACTTTGTAATACGCCACGAGGAGCGTCAGTTTGGGGCTCCGCTCTATCAGCTTCATTCTGCAAAGTTTTTCAATCTGGTCACTTTGTCTTTGACGCAGCGCAACGGCGGACCAAACATCCACATACATTCGACTCGACCTCATACCCTTAACAGCTGGCAGCAAGAATAACTATATAGGAAGACTTAATATAGCAGTTATTTCAGGCGCCGCAACGTTTTCGTAAACGGAAGCTTATCCAACACGACATATGTCTGTGAAAAGTCACATTACTCGGCGCATTTTCTGCAATGCTGGTCCCGCGAAGCTCTCGTGGAGTGTAGCGGTGCCGATCTGTGGATGTTTCAGGCTCTGTTCTTGTTTTCAAATGGTGTTTCATTTGGGCTTGGGGGTCTTCTCTGTCTGCGTGTTGATGACTAATTGTCTCTTGTGTCATCAACAACTTCTTGTGGTCTGCAGGCGTCAGGATTTCGGTGGTGGTGCGAGTTCTTTTGCTCGTTCTGCTGCTTTGGTCACTGCCATTATCATGGTGGCCCTGATTCCGCTTTTTTCCATTTCTAGCAGGCCTTCTATCGTTGTTCCCGCTGGTGTAACAACCATGTCTTTCAGTTTAGCTGGGTGTTCGCCTGTTTCGACTACCATTTTCGCGGCGCCGAGCGTGGTCTGTGCAGCAAGTGTTGTGGAGATGTCTTTGGGCAGTCCAAGTCTGACGCCTGCGTCGGCTAACGCGTCTATTATGAGGTAGATGTATGCTGGTCCGCTGCCCACTAAACCTGTGGCCAAGTTCAAGTATTTCTCGTCCAATTGTTTGACGAGTCCTAGTAGGCTGAGCATTTCGATCGTAGTCTTCAGCTGATCTTTGGTCACGTTCTCAGATGGGCAGTAGGTCATCATGCCTTCGCGCACTTGGACAGCCATGTTTGGCATTACACGGATGATTGGGACATGTTTGGGCACATGCTGCCTATAGAAGTCGAGCGTGACTCCTGCAGCAATTGAGACCAAGACTTTTCCAGGTTTCAGTGCCGGCGCGATTTCCTGCAATGCCTTTCCCACATCGGCTGGCTTGACAGCGATTATGCTTATGTCAGCAAAAGCTACTGCTTTCTTGGCGTCGCTGAGACACTCAATCTTGTACGTATTAGTCATGTATTTGGCTCGGTCTTCGATGATTTCGTAGGCTTTGATTTGCTCCGGGCCGTAAGCGCCTGATTTAAGTAAACCTGCGATTATGCCTTCGCCCATTTTTCCAGCGCCTATCAGGGCGACTTTGGGCATCTTCTTTGGTTTGCTCACGTGTTCATCTCCTATGATTGGCTTGGATTTTGTGTACCTCAGGGAATTAAGTCTTTCATTTCCCATAGATCTAGAAATCTGCGCATGCTTTGGTGTAACATTAGTTTGAGAGAATATGTGCATTGGATTCTTGGAAACAAAAAAAGAGAAAGGAAATGAATGGATTCTGGTTGTATTTCGCAGTGTTATGGCGTGACTAGTTGTCGGCGCATCATTTCGTTGTCTTCGTGGTCTAAGATGTGGCAATGCCAAACGTAGCCTGGTCCAACCGTGGGATCAAAGCTATAGAGACTGATTCCCGGAGTTGTTATCACTGCATCCTGCGGTGCGTAGCGAACTCTGATTGTCGTAACTTGGCCTGGGTGCATCTGAACGGTGTCTTTCCAGCCCATTTCATTTGGTGCGGGTGGCATTACGGGACCTTTGAGATATGGCGCCAGCGGCACGTTTATGGTTGGGTGGTCTAGTGGAGGCATGCCGTTAGCTGTCATCCAAGCCATCATGTAGGCGTTGACATCGAATTTTTGGCGGCTGACAACTTGGAACTGCACCAAGTGCAAGTGTATTGGGTGTGTGTCAGCTGTTGGGTTGACTATTACCCAGTCTACGGTAGATCCGACGCTTGTGGACTCGGATGTTGGAGCTGCCCATTTTTGGCCATCTAGTAGAATCTCGGTTGGTCCTAGCATACCCATGACTTCGATTAGAGTCAATTGCTTTGCTGTAGTGTCCGGAGTGAAGGTTGGCATGGTTATTGGCCACGGGTTTGGCAGAGGTGTCGGAGGCACTGGTGTTCCAGCCGAGACTGTGAATTGCATGATTTGACCAGTCGTTGATCCGCCGGGTGGGACTCCTGTTGGGAATGGAGCCTTGGCGTTATTCCTGAGTAGGATTCTGCTTCCCGCTGGCAATCCTGAGAAATCAATCAGTATGTCGTCTCTCTCGCCTGGCGCAATCGTCACTGAGGTTAGTGGAACTGGTGCCGGTAGGTAACCGCCGTCACTTCCGATTTGAGTGAAAGGAAGCACTGCTCCGATGTTTCTGTCTACGAAGGATAAGCTGTAGAATCGAGCGTTTGAACCATCGAGGAGTCTTAGTCGATATTGTCTTGGCTCCACGTTGAGATTGGGCCACGCTCTGCCGTTCACCATAATGACGTTTCCGAAGAATTCAGGTTGCCAATATGGGTGCATCGCGGGATCCAGTCCAACTGGCGGGAACCAGAACGACCCGTCAAGGTTGAACGATCTGTCCTGTATAGCTATTGGAACCTCATATTGTCCGCTGGGCAAGGATGAAGCTATTGGATCAGCTGGGTCTCTGAGCATGTAGAAGCCTGCTAGTCCGGACATCACGTTAATGCGGGTGATGCCCAGAGCGTGGTCGTGATACCAGAGAGTGGCTGCCCTTTGCTCGTTCGGATAGTAATAGACTGCTGCGTTCGGATCAGTACCTATGACCGAGTCGTAATCAGGACCTTGCATTCCATCTGGAGTCCACCACTGTTCAGGTCCACCATCTGAACCTGAAGGGACTTCTCCCCCATGCAGATGCGTGACTATTGGAACTGGCGTCTGCGCATCTGGAAAGCCTGGTGGATACATAGGCCAAGGCGTCGGAGGCATCATTGGCATCATATTTGGATTTGCCCAATGCAATGTGGGATCAACGGGAAACATGTGAGACAGTGGATTTCCCTGAGCGTCCACGAGGTTGTTGACCCATTTCACTTGAACTGGAATGTCTCTCGTAGCTTCAAATGTGCCTGATGGCGAGTGCCGGAACGGAACAATGCTTCCTCCCATGTTGACAAAGCCCTCGTAACCCCAAACCTTTGTAGCTGGGAATCCGGTAGGTTTACCCTTAGCATCCACTGTTGGCAGTATCTGCTGATAGAACTCGGTTACGTTCACTGTATACTCGTGACGAATCACATGCCCAGTGGCATTTGTTACTAAGGTGGGTTCATAAGCTGGTGGAACAGGCAGTTGATTGACGAATTTAGGTATCATCTTAGGATCTAACGTCGGCGCTAAAGGCATTGCCTGACTCGAATTGACATTTGCTAGAACAGCTAAGCTTGCAATGATCAGCAATGTTGCTAGTAATGTGACTACGAATTTGCTCTTCATTTTATTTTTCTCCTGTTTAGATATACGAATCAGAAGCATCCTAGCAAGCATAAAAACCAGTGTGACTGTGGTGACACAGCAACAGTATCGCTCTGCAGCCATTGAGCCCACTGTCCAAACAGCAGCCAGCAACTATATGATCTTCTGCACAGAAGCGACGATCGGGTCGTTCTTTTAAAAGAAGCTCTTTACCGCCACTCGCACTTTGCTTGAGCGTTCAAGGCTTGGAGGAGCTGGCCTTATGAGAGGAGAGAGAAAGGAGCTTGGAAAACATCAAAACGATGCTTTCGACTCCTCCAAGCCTTTCATGCAATATATTACTAAGGACGAAGCGTTTTTAAGCATATGTGACTGTTGCATCACAGTAACAGATATGTCCGATAGGAGGAGAGCTGATTGTCTTTCTCAGTTTCCGGCGACAAAAATGTCGAAATGCTGCGAGATTTCGGTCTAACAACAAATCAAGCTAAAGTCTACTTGGCTATAGCTCGTCTTGGACTGGCTTCTGTGGGTCAGATTTCAAAAGCATCCAAAGTGCGACGCGAAGATGTGTACAGAATTATCCCTAAGCTTGAAAAACTTGGCTTGACGGAGAGAATCTTGGGCACGCCCAACAAAGTCAGAGCAACGCCTTTAGAGGACGCGCTTTCAGGACTAATCAAACGCGAAGAGGAGGCAGCTCATAAGAAAGCTATGAAGCTAAGGGCTGAAAAAGAAGAGTTCTTGAAGCATTTCAACGCGCAGAGGCTTAAACCTCCGGTAGTGGAAGGTGCGCATTTTGCCGTGGTTTCTCAGAGAGACCAAATACTCAGCAAAGGGATGAACATGATTAAAAGGGCTCAAAAAGAAGTCAACATGATCACTTCTGCAGACGAACTAATGCAGCTGTTGACAGATTACGCTAGCTTTTTCAAAGCACCATTGAGACGAGGGACGGGGATTAAAATGATCCTAGGTATGCCCGAAAGCTTTGAACCCATTTCCAGAATTCTCAACCCCAAACTGCAAGAATTCACATCACACAAAGGTTCTTTCAAGATCAAATACTCAAGCCAGCCCTCAGGTCATTATCTAATTACTGACTACAAGGAAGCGATGGTTGCAACTTCAACAGAAGGAAGGCTAGCTGAGAGTCCATATCTGTGGACGGACGACGAAAACATGGTTGGACTTATGCAAATCAATTTCGAAGAGGTATGGAATACATCTGTGAGCGCCACTAGGATTCAAACCAACAACGTGCCCGAAAAAGTGATGCATTTTGTTGAGGAGTTGAAACCCAGAGACCACGTCATATTCGTTTACCAATCCCAAGAAGCCAAACACAGCGTTCTTTTCCACTATCTTAAAGCTGGCTTGGAAAAGGGCGAAGCCGCCGCGTATGTTGCATCAGAGGAAACGCCAAGCCAGATAAGAGAAGCGATGAAACGATTCGGCATCAACGTGGAAAAGTATGAGAAAACTAGCGCCCTCATGATCCTTGGCTACACGGACATCTACGTAATCAACGGAAAATTCGACATAAAGACAACTATGAGCAAATGGAACAAACTCCACAACGAAGCCGTGGCAAGAGGGCTTCAAGGATTAAGAGTTACCGGAGAGATGGGCTGTTTCTTTGAGCATAATCTAGTTGAACAGTTGGTTGAATACGAAAGGTCTTTGCACAGAGTCCTTGAGCTTCCGATGACGGCTATCTGCGCATACAACGCCAAGATGCTAGAGAAGGCAAAAAACCCCATTAACCTGTACACAGAACTAGTCAGAGCGCACGGTGCTGTCCTATTTGCTGGAGTGGACGACGAACTCGGAAAGATGGAGATTCGAAAGGCATAGCTTCTGAGCAAATCTCCATTAGCCTTTCTGAAGAACCTCCATTACACTTGGAAAGTCAATGCCTAGAGACTTCACCTTCTCCTCGGTGGGCACTCCATTAGAGTTCCAGCCACGCCTCTTGTAAACAGCGTCTTTGAGCTTCTCATACTCTGCCTCGCGGTATTTCCTCAAAGCCATCATTTTCTCTTCAGTTGACTTGCCAGCTGGATCGAAGCCGACTTTTTCCTTAAGCTGCTTGTCATACCGCTCTGCACGACTTTCATATTCCTCTCTAGTCACTGGGCCAACAGCTCGATAAGGAATATTATCGTATTTGCGTGTGCCGAAACCCATTCTTAGGTTGAAGATTCGCTGCAGATTGTAGACTCTTTCACTCATGAAGATTATGTCATCTACAGCAACTTTTCTGCCTGTGACCGCTGAAAAGAATCGCATGTAGTTCTCAACGTGGCCCATGATCTTAGCGGGCTCTTTCGTCTGCTTGTTGTCCAGAGGGATGACATCGTTCCAAGGAAGTTTACATAAACCGTTCAGGCCAAACCATGTGCGGAACATGGGGAACCAATGTAAGTTCTCCGCTTTTTGTTCAAATGTTGGCATCTCATTGCGCACCATGTCTGAGAATATCAGCCAAGCCTCGTCGTGTTGCGGTCCTTTTGAAGCTAGACCGTAGCCGCCTTGCTGAGCCAGCGACTCTTTGGTCACGTATTCTGAGAATTCCAAGCCTTTGGCTTCCATGCCGATGTCTTGCATGATCTTGGGATCAGCGCCATATTTCTCAGCGAAGAGCTTCTTCATTCTCTTTATGCCCTGTCCGACAACGACGCCGAAGCCTTCGCCCTTAGCCATTTGGTGGACAAGCTCAAGAGCTGCTGCGCTATTGCCAAATCTGAGGTCTAATCCACCAGTTGCCTTCTTGCCAATCAATCCCATCTCGTAGCATTCCATAGCGAAAGCCGTGGCTGTGCCAACAGAAATTGTGTCCAAGCCGTAGATGTCGCAGTAAAAGTTCATTTCGATGACATGGTCTGCGTCAAAAATCCCACAGTTGCTGCCAACACCAGCTATGGTTTCGTACTCGGGACCGCTGACAAAAACCTTCTGACCCTTGTAGGAGCCGGTTTTCGGTTCAAAGTCTTTGACTCCGTGAGCGCATGCTAGTGCACAGCCCATCCAGCAACCGTCAAATCCTTTGTGGAACTTCTTCCTATAGACTTCCATTCCAAGCTTTTCTGCCTCTGGGTGAGTGCCGAACTTGAAATTGTTCACAGGCAAGAGGTCGAAATCATTCATTATCAGGACAAGGTGCGTTGTGCCGATTGACGCCATCTCATTCTGCTTTGGATCAAGAGCTCTGATTTCCTGGCTATGCGCGATGCCGACCCGTCTTATCGCTTCAGGCTCGGCTGGGCCGTTAGTCTCCACCGATATCTTGCCCGAATACTTGACCGCGACTGCCTTTATCTTCTTGTTACGTAAAACAGTGCCTATTCCGCCTCGACCTGCCTGCTTGAACCGATGGATTTTGCGTCCGGCGTCAAACCAAGAAGAGTTCAGGCATCCAAACCGTGTATGCTCAGCTCCTGGACCCGACGAGATTACAGATATGCAATGGTTGTTGTCTTCGGCGTACTTCTTAGCCATCCAGTCGGTGATGAGGTGGGTTTCGGAGGACGGTGTTGCAGCGTCTTCAATCAGAACTTTTCCTTCATCGCCATCGATTAGGATAACGACTTCAGATTTGGGCTTTCCTTGGATCTCAAGCGCGTCCCACCCAGCGAACTTGAGATATGATCCGAAATATCCGCCAACGTTGGAGTCAACCACAGTATCAGTCAACGGAGATATTGATACTGCAATGCTCTTGCCGCTTCCCGGGTAGACGGGTGTGCCTCCCAATGGGCCAGCGGCTATACAAATTTCGTTTTCAGGATCATCCCATTTGACAATTCGGTTCTTGGGCAAAGCGTTCCACAGCAGCCACAGATCGAAGCCGCGTCCGCCAGTGAACTTCTCCTTCATCTCCGCTGAAACAGGCTTGCTGGCGATTTTCATTTCTGAAAGGTCGATGTAAAGGGTTCGATTGTTGTAGCCTCTTTCAACCTTTCCAAGCTTGTAGGTAAACTGAGCGAGAACCATTTCCTTCATTTCTCCGAGGAAATTTGAGTTAGCAAACTCTCCCTAAGCCCACTAATAGACTTTGCGGAGACGGTTCTGCCATTAATCTTCATGGAAAACGCTAATACCTGAAGGTTCAAATATCTATAGTTGCGCGTCAAGGTGAACAACCAATGCATGGTTGGACAGGAAGAATTCTGCACATTGATCTGACAAGAAGAAAAGCTGTTCCACAGCAGTTTGATGCAGACTTTGCCAAGACTTGGCTGGGCGGAAGGGGTTTCGCCACAAAAATACTTTGGGATGAGTTGAAACCAGGCACAGACGCTTTCTCTCCGGAAAACAGGTTGATTCTTGCAGCTGGACCGTTAACTGGCGCGTCGCTTCCCAGTAGCGGGAAGCTTGTGGTTGCGGCAAAGAGCCCTCTGACGGGAGGCTACGGCGACGGCAATGTTGGCACTTGGGCTGGCGTCAATATGCGCCGGGCGGGATACGACGTAATTGTCTTTGAGGGCAAGGCTGAGACGCCGACTGTTGTGAAGGTCGAAGACGACGAAACCGAATTCCTCGATGGTAAAGATTACTGGGGAAGAGGAGTCTTCGAGACTGAAAAAGACCTGAAGGGAAAATATGGGAACGTCACTGGCGTTGTCTCTATAGGTAAGGCTGGCGAAAACAAAGTCAAGTTCGCCAACATAATATCTCAAGAGGGCAGGGGAGGAG